>Ga0315287_10001540_pt1 | contig 21369 bp, 13 predicted proteins | sample YL17G11_0_MG_FD_205037 | JGI IMG/M metagenome (GOLD analysis project Ga0315287, IMG submission 205037) | Sediment microbial communities from Yellowstone Lake, YNP, Wyoming, USA - YL17G11_0 | ecosystem: Environmental > Aquatic > Freshwater > Lake > Sediment | place: USA: Wyoming | collected...
GGGGCCAGTGAAGAAGAGCTTCTGACCCTGCTGCCCCACCTCTGGAAGCCGGCCTGATCGTTCTCGGATCCGCCGACCGCCTTGGGCGGCTGGCGACTTCTTCCTATGTGTTCCGCGGGACGCTTACACAAAATCGACCTTCCGCAACAGAAACTATTTAGCGGGGGAATGGCTCTTCCGGTCGGGCGATCCGCGGAAGCTTTGCCGGACGGCTCTGTTGCCACTGGCGATACGGCTGGGGCCAGTTGTCGGGCGAGAGCCCGTCGGCCAATTCCGGCCGGCCCGTCAACTGGAAGATGGCCTGCAAATCCAGCACTTCGCGCCAGGTGATCGCGTGCGGCGGTTCGGCCACCGTCAGGGCGTCGAAATACGCCAGCACGGAGGCGATCTGCTGGTCCGGCGGCAACTGCGCCCGCCAACTCCAGTAGTGGGCCCAGCGGGGCAGCAGCGCTTCGCGGCGGGCAAGTTCCGCGGAAAACGCCTTGCGCAGCGGCTCACCGCACGACGCGCCGCCAAGGTGCCCCGCCAGGTGCTGGTCGAACCGGCGATTGCCGGTTCCCCACTTCTCGACCAATTCGCCGATCATCACTTCGCGGTCGGGACCGGACTCGCAGCGGACGAGTTCTTCCTGGGCTTCCTGGGAAGACCCCGCCGCGCCTACGCGGTACAGAGTCCATTGCCGGGCCAGCGGCGCCCGGTAAACGTAGCACGCCGCGCCCAATCCCAGGCCGGCCATCAACAACAGCGCCAGCAGCAGCCACCGCAATCGCATGCTTTCAGAATAACGGAAACCGCGTTGCGGCGCAAGGGGGACAGTCCCCCTTTGCGCCGCGGTAAGGGGACAGGTCCATGTTTTCGGCCAAGCGTTTGTCTGCAAAATGCCGTTTCTCGCCGAAAAATGGACCAGTCCCCGAATCCTCAAGAAATACGGACGCGTTTTCCGCTGGGGACGGGCGACGTGCTTTGGCACGCAATCAGGGCCGCGGAATCAACCGATCGGTCCACAGAATAGCATACGTCCGTAGGCGGAAAACGCGCCGATGAGAACTCCTTGAGGGTCTTCGATCAGTACGATCCTCCTGTGTGAGAGTAGAGAAACGGGGCCCGAGCTACGATGGCGGCCGCGGTCGTGGCGGATACGGCGGTATCGCCAGGTAATCGACCAGCCCGGCCTGAAGATCTTCCTGTTGCCGACGCAACTGGTGACGACGCGCCAGGGCGCTCAGTTGGTTGCCGAGCGCTCCGGGCGGAGGCCCGGATCGCGGCAACCTCGCGCATCGCGTGTACGCCCAATTCAGTCGCAACAGTCCGATGGGACGAATCATACTTGGATATACACGACGCCCCGGCGAAGTCAAAAATAGATTCAAGAAAATCGAGCCTTTTGGCGACGCGATTTTAGACTTCGCGCGATGCGACAGAAAAACCCGACAGGGCTTCAGCAACCGGCAGAGTCCTCGTGCCGGCAAAGCGGGCTGTTGTTGGCGGGACGTCTATCGGGTATGCCAGGCGGTGAAAAAGGGGACACTTTTTGAGCAAAGCGACCTCCGGGCCGTCCCGGCAAAAGGCGCCTGTTCCCTTTTTCACCCCCAATCCTATTTCTCCGCGGCTTCCTTCTGGTCCTTGTCGTCCTTGCCCTTTTCTTCGCCCTCCTTGGCCTCTTTCTTCTCCTCGACCGGCCCGAGGAGTTTTTCCAATTTTTTGCGGAGTTGCGGGCCGCGGGCGCTCAGCGACACGACGTTGCCGTCCTTGCCCACGAGGATCATGGTCGGAATGCCCATGACGCCGTAGTAGGCCACCGTGGGGCTCGGGCCATTCTCGCCGTAGACGATCGTCCAGGGGATTTTCTTCTCCTTGAGGAACTTCTCCAAATCGTCCAGATTGCGGTCGCAACTCAGACCGACGATCTCGAATCCCTTGTCGCGGTACAACTCGTAGCACTTTGTCATGTTGGGGATTTCAGCGACGCACGGGCCGCACCAGGTCGCCCAAAAGTCGACCAGCACAACCTTGCCCAGATACTTCGACCAGTCGAGGGCCTCGCCGCCGACAACCTTGCCTTCGACGGTCATCTTGTTGCCCAGCAGGGTGAGCCGGCGCACGACGCCTTCGAGCGTCTTGCCAAACTCGGCGATGCGCTTGTCTTCGCTGGCGGCGAAGGCCTTGCTCAGGCTGCCGTAGGTCTTGGCGGCCAAATCGTTGTCGCCGGACATTTCCGACATGCGGCCGGCCATCAAGGCCAGGCCGATGTCGGAACCTTGCGGCGGGGCCTCTTCGAGGAACTTCACGGCCTCTTCGATGGGCTTCTTCATATTTTCGCGCTTGCCCATGGTCAACTTGCGGAGTTGCACTTGCAGCGAGTGGCCGCGGACCAGCCGGGCGAACTTCTCATGCCCATCCTTCTTGAGCTGCGCGGCGAAGTCGTCGATCTGCTCGGACGAGTCGAGCATGTTCATCTTCGCCTGCACGCCGAACTCCATTTCCTCGTTGTTCGGCTTGCCGGCGAGGATTTTTTCGGCGGCTTCCAAGACGGCCTTCCGGGCCTTCTTCATCATTTCAAGATTTTGCAGCGGGGTGCGGTTCAACCCCTTGATGTAGTCGATCAGTTCCTTGGGCGAGCCCTCCGGCACGACAAAGGGGTCCTTCTCGGCCGGTTTTTCGGCATCCGGCTTGTCGGTTTTCCCGGCATCCGGCTTGTCGGACTTCTCCGCCGCCGGCTTATCGCCCGATTCCTTCGGCTTGTCTTCCGCGGCCGCCACGGGCCAGGCCACGACCGCCGCCAGCACCAAACTCGCCAGCCAAACACGCTTCTGCAAACACGACATGACATGCTCCTTACAGTGAAAAAAATGGTAACGGGGTCAAACGCAACGTTCCGGCGGCTGTTAGCCGCCGGCTATTGGGTCTATATTCGCTGATTTCTCGCCATGGAACTTCCGTATCATCGCCCAAGCCTCGTCCGCCGTCTCGGCGAAGCTCAACAGATCGAGGTCTTCGTCGGATATCACGCCCTGGTCGGCCAGGTAATGAAAGTTTATCGCGCGCTCCCAATACTCGCGGCCGAAAAGGATCACGGGAATGTTTTGCATGCGTCCGGTTTGGCGGAGCGTCAGCGCGTCGAACAACTCGTCGAGCGTGCCGAAGCCGCCGGGGAACACGACCAACGCCTTCGCACGCAGCAGGAAGTGCATCTTCCGCATGGCGAAGTAGTGGAACTGGAAGCAGAGGTCGGGCGTGATGTACGGGTTGGGCTGCTGTTCGCGGGGGAGGCGGATGTTCAGCCCGACCGACTTGGCCTGGACGTCGTAGGCCCCACGGTTGGCGGCTTCCATGATTCCCGGCCCGCCGCCCGTGATAATCACGTAGTCGCACTGCCCGTTGGTCGTGCAGGCGGCGGAGACGAGCTGGCCAAACTCGCGGGCCTTGTCGTAGTAATGGCTCCAATCGAGCAGCCGCTCGGCCTGGGCAACGGCCCGCTGACGCCGAGGATCGTTCGGCGCGGCGGCCAGTTCCTTGCGCGCCTGGTCGAGGCGCTGCCGCGCGGCGGCCGGTTCGCTGATCCGCGTGCTGCCGAACACCACGATCGTCGAGCGGATGTTGTGCTGCTGAAAGTACAGTTCCGGCTTGAGCAACTCCAATTCCATCCGCGCCGGGCGCAACTCGGGCCGCGCCAAGAAATCGACGTCCTTGTAGGCGACTCGATAGCTGGGCGATTGCAGAATCTTCGGCAGGTTCGCGGCGGGTTCGTCGGTCATGCAGGGCTGCTGTGGGCTGGGCCCCTTCTGCGTCCACCGCGACCTCTGGTCGCGGCTTTACATTCTAGCCTATCCCAGTCTCCCTCCCGAAACAAGCCTTGCCCAGAAGAGAATCCAGAGCAGGGTAAGCCCGGCCAACCAAACGCTGGGGGGAACGCGCAATTTGGGCAGAATGCGACCGAGAATCTGCAACGGCAGGTGGATTGCCAGGGTGGTGACGGCCAGCGCCGTTACCGCTTGCCAGCCGAGGAACAGGCCGACGCCAGACAGGCCCCAGAGCAGGCCGGTGTGTTTGCGCTGCCGCAACGCCCACCAGATAATACCGCCGAGCGCGGCGCCGGCAGCCAGTCCGGCCAATCCATCGACGGCCCCGGCGAGCCAATTGGGCACATTTACAAAAGCCGGCACGGGCCGAAGCGCGGGCCAAACCAGCGGCGCCGCCAATCCGACCACCAACGCCGGCACGAACAGCCGCCACGGGGGTTGGTGGCCGTCGATCTCGATCAGCGCGGTGCAAAGCAACGTGCAAAGCAGCAGCACGTGATACAGGTAGATGCCGTAGAGTTGCTGCGTGCTCCAGCCGGTGACGTACAGGTTCTCGGCAATCTCAACCGGCCGCGGCAGCAAGTTCGCCCCCACCGAAAGATACTCCACGGCGACCAGCAGGCCGAAGATCGCCGCCGTGATAGCTTCGACGACGGGGTAACGAATCGAGATGGGGTTGCGGCAATGCCGGCAGCGCCCCCGCCGCATGATCCAGCCGAGGACCGGCACGTTGTCGAACCAGCGGATGAGGTGTTTGCACTTGGGGCAATGCGAGGGAGGGTCGATCAGGCTCATCCCCTGCGGCAGCCGATATACCACCACGTTCAAGAAGCTGCCGATGATCCCGCCGACGACCGCCAGCCAGGCGACGATCAACCATTCTGCGGAGTATTGCATAAAGCCGCGACCGGTGGTCGCGCCATAGTGTCCATTGGTTGCGGACGTGTGTTGCACGACCACCGGTCGCGGTTTTGTGTTCAAATAATCCCGTGCAGCGGCCCGCCGGGGGCGGCCAGGGCATCGACCCGTTTGCACACCGCCGGGTCTTCCACCAGCGGCGGCGCGTGGTGCGGTTTGCTCCGGGCGTCGATCACCAACGATCCGAAGCAGCCCCAGTGCTTGTCCAGGAAAAACGACTCGATGCCGTAAATATCGGTCGCGGGGTTGCTTCGCGTGAAGGTCGTCCAGAGGAAGTTTTCCAGCGTCCTCGAGGCCGCGTCGCTCTGGTCGACCACCACGACCAACGGGAAGCCGTTAATTGCGTCGCGCCGATTATAGCACCCGCAAAACTGAGCGACCAGTTGGTCCGGCCCTTCCACCACGTGGGGCAGGTTGGCAACCTGCCCAGCGGCGAGCGGCAGGTTGCCAACCTGCCCCACGGTGTTGCGACCGGACTTGTAGGCCGGCCCTTCCACCACGAGAATGCCCGGCAGGAATACGTGAGCCCGCTTGAATCCCAGCGCTTCGGGCACCGTGATGCGGCTGTCGGTGGCCACGGGCAGGGTCCGCAAGGGCGGGCCGGCCGCGGCGATCACCACCTTCGACCCTTCGTTCAGCCGCCCGCTGCTGTAGTCCAGCGTGTCCAGCGTGGTGCAGGTTTGGAAGTGCAGGTCGCGCCGCCAATCGACCCGCTCCAAAACGTGGCGGAAAAAGTTGGGCACGTGGCGCACGTCCAGTTCCGGGTTGTCCTCGATGGCCGCGATCCACAGGTACTTCGCCAGCGACAACTGCCCGTGGCCCAGCAGGGCGTTGGCCAAGGTGAGCAGTTCGCGCGGGCGGCGGCGATCCTCGTAGGGCACGTACCGCTCGCTGCCGACGGCCAGCAGCAGCGGATGCACGCCGGCTGCGTCGACGGCATGAACCGCCCGGATGCCAGGAATCGCCTTCGGAATCACCGGCCCGGCCAATTCGTGGATCAGTTGGGCGAAGATCGCGTCTTCCTGCGGCGGGCGGCCGACGACCGTAAACGGCCAGATTGCCCCGCGACGATGATACACGCGGTCGACGTGGACGAAGGGGAAGTCGTGCCGCAGGCTGTAGTAGCCCAGGTGATCGCCGAAAGGCCCCTCGGGCTTCAGCCGCAAGGGGTCGATATGGCCCGTGATGCAGAAGTCGGCCTCGGCGCAGATCGGCAGTTGGCCCTTGCGGCAGATCATCGCAATGCGCCGCCGTCCGAGTGCGCCCGCAAAAGCCAGTTCGCTCATGCCTTCGGGCAGCGGCATCACCGCGGCGACGGTCATGGCCGGCGGGCCGCCCACGAAAATGTTCACCCGCAGCGTCTCGCGCCGCCGCAGGGCCGCCGCGTGATGCGCCGCGATGCCGCGATGAATCTGGTAGTGCAAGCCGACTTCCTTATTCGGCTCGTATTGCCCGCCGAAGAGCTGCACGCGATACATGCCCAGGTTGCTCTGCGCGAAGCCGGGCAGGTCGGGGTTTTCGGTGTACACCTGCGGCAGCGTGATGTACGGGCCGCCGTCCTCGGGCCACGACTTCAACTGCGGCAGTTGGCTCAGCGTCGTTTCGTAGGCCAGCACCGGCCCGGTGCGGACGCTCCGCGGCCGAGTCAACAGGGCTGTCCAGGGCGTCTTCAGGTACAGCCGCGGGCGGCGCATGATGTCGGCCGGATCAACTTGCAGGGCCACCAGATTCTGGAGCTTTTCCAGCGAGTCGCGGAACAGGTATCGCACGCGCTGGATCGTGCCGAACAGGTTGCTCACCATGGGAAAGCGGCAGCCGACTACGTGCGAGTAGAAGATGGCCGGCCCCCCGGCGCGGAACACCCGCCGCTGAATCTCCGCCGCTTCAAGGTTGGCGTCAACCGGCTGCTCGATGCGCACCAGTTGCCTGGTCGCTTGCAGATCGTCGATGCACTCGCGAAGATTGCGATACATGCAAAGGGATTAGGGATTGGGAATGGGGAATTGCAATAGCCGGGGGCTAACAGCTCCCGGAGCGTTGGGTTCAATTTATCGACACTCTAGCAAGGATATCGCGTTTCGGCACCCCTGCCGGCTCGTCCGGCAGGTGGACAAGTTTGTCAGGCTAGAGCGGAAATCTGCGTATTCCCCGGCCCCTGCCAGCTTGTCTGGCAGGTGAGGAAGTTTCCTCGGCTCGCCCGGAGGGGCCGTACAGACTCCTTCACCTGCCGGTCAAGCCCGCAGGGGTCGCAAGAAACTCTCGGCCGGTGTCTAGCCTTCAAACTCGTTCACCCGCCAGACAAGCTGGCGGGGGTCACAACCAACCCGATATCCTTGCTACAGTCTCAATTTATCCGTTTATCCGCCGCGCCCGCGCGGGACCTTGAACGAGTGCAGCCGCCGTTGCTCCAGGCGTTTCTTCAAGTGTGCGCATTTTGTCGCCGGCATGCGGACGATGCTCTTGGTCTTCCGGCCGGTATTTTTGTTCGTGGTCATGGCTTATAACCTCGTTCCCACGCTCCGCGTGGGAACGCAATACCCCGACGCTCTGCGTCGATGATGGTGGCGATATCTCGTCACTCATGGACGCGGAGCGTCCAAACCGTGCGTTCCCACGCGGAGCGTGGGAACGAGGACGCACCGGGAGCTGTTAGCTCCCGGCTATTCCAATCCCCAATCCCCAATCCCTACTCGATATACCGCTCCACCAAAATCGCGTTCTTCACGTTCAAGTCCTGCCCGCGCTGGAAACCGACGGGGATGGAGCGGTCGAAGATGTAGAACGCCCGATGCCGCTCGATCTCGCCGGTGTCCATGCCCAACTCGCGGCTAAGTTGGAAACCGTCGGGCCATTTCGTCGGGTCCGGTGGTATCGCCGGCTCAACCTCAAAATACCCCACGGTGATCCACACGGCGTAGACGTTCGACCGCGTAGTCACCAGGTTCCCCAGCCGCTGCAATCCCTCGTAGCGGAAGTACGGGTTGCGGTTGGTTTCGTCGGCCGGGTTCGTGCTGGTGTACTCGAACAACGGCTTGTTGGCGTCTGTCGGATCGGCCCGCAGCAGCGTGGCGTTGATCTCGGGGTCGGGTGTTCTGTTGGTCAACGTCGCGCCGCCGTAGCTACGGAAGGGGTTGGCGAACTCCGTAGGGAAGCTCGTGGGGGCCAAGATATCGGCCTGTGTGTCACCCCGCCGGCTGAACACAAAACGGGTCCATATATCCACGTTGTTGACCGGCGGGAACGGAAAACCGTTCATCAGGCCCATGAACACGTCCGGCCTGTAGATCGTGTTGAGGTTGATCCGTCCCGGCTCGCGGTACGTCGGGATGCGATTAAAGGGCGGATGGAAGGCGTGGACTCCGGCATTGCCGGAGGCGGCGGTCGGATTGACCTGCACCTCCGTGCCCGTATACCACGACGGCACGTTCAAGTATTCCAATATCCGGTGGAACTGCGGCGACGGCTTGACCGTGCCGGCGGCGTCTCCCGATTGGAAGAAGTTCAGCAAGTGGGGGTAGGGAACATTCGAGCCTGCCAGGGTTTTGGCCAGCAAGGTGGGTGCATAGGGCTGCGGCACATCGGCGGCCTTGAGGATGCGGAAGTACTTGTTGTAGCTCGCATCGCCCGTGTTGTTGCCGGCGTTGACCAGCAGCTTCGACGAACGAGCCGCCGGAACCAGCAATAGTTCCAACGGACTGACGAAGGGCCGATTGTTCCACGTCAGCCAGGGGAACGGCTGCTGGGGAGCGCCCTTGTACTGCGCCCCGGTTTGCGGCGGGCCGAACCACTGGTTCAAATAGCCGAGGCTGTGCTTCAATCCCTTGTTGAAGTGGTGCCCGGTGACGTTCGGGGCGTCGGCGCCCCAGGCGCTCTTCACCACCGGCTCTTGCTTCCAGATGTTACACGCGCCCGATGCGTCGTTGTTCTCTCCGCGCTGGCGGGCCTGGAAGTGAGTCGGAACGCCGCCGCCGATTTGGCCGGCCGCTTGCGGGTCCGTGTCAGACGTGACGCCGTTGAACGCCGTCACGTCGATCGGCATCATGTCGATTGTGCGATAAGGGTTGTCGGTCGCGTGCCAGGGCGCCATCGGATTGGCCAGCCGCTGCAAGTAGACCACGCGGAACCTCGGCACCGTCTGGTCCTTGCTGAGGACGGCCCCGTCGTCGGGCGCCGGCCGCTTGGCGTCGGAGTCGAAGGGGATGTCGTCGGGTTTTGCGTACTTGCCCGTGGCCGCGTCGGGGGCGGCCGTTTCCAGCGCCTCGTACCCATTGACCGGCTCGGTGACGCTCAGCCGCCGCGGTTCGTCGATTGCCAACAGCGCGGGCGGATTGATCTGGGCCGCGCCCGGATCGGCCGGGCTGTTCGTGTTGTTCCGCACGACCAGCGGATTCGCGTCGACCGGGTCGAGGCTAATGTACCGCGTCGTGTCGCTGCCGGCGGATTGACCGGTGAGCCAGCCGATGTAGGTGCGCTTCGGGTGCGTCGCGGCGCCCTTTTCGCCCGGGCCGATCACCGCGTAGCCGCCGGGGCTAACCGTGGTCCGGATCGTGCTGGCGGGGAAGTACTGCACCTGGCCGATCATCAACGGCACAGCCACCGAAGTTTTATCGACAAAGTACACCTCTCGCTCAAAGGCGGGATTCGGGTTGGCCGCGACCGGATCGTCCGGGTCGGGCTGCTCGGCATCGTTATTCGGCCGGGCGATCATCAACCGCCACACGGGATAACCCTTGCCGGTAGCGCCGGCGGCCGTCACTCTTGTCAGGTCCAGCGCGCCGTTGGCGGCGTAAAAATCGCCCGACCGCGGCTCCAGCGGCGACGACGGATTGTACAACTCGATAAACAGCGACCCCTGCGGACGATACGATTGGTCGAAGCTCACGTCCTTCTTTTTTTCATCGGTCTCGGCGGGATCGTACTTTGCTCCGCTTTCTTGTGCCTCGTTGCCCACCTCTTTGATATCGGGATCCTCATCGGCGGTGTTCTCGGTCCGCCGGTCGTGGAAGGCCAGCGTCTCGGCGATCAGCAACTCCGGCCGCTCGCAGCCCCAGACTACGTGTGGCGTGGTAATGCCGTCGTTGGTCGCCAGGTTCCCATCAACCCGCCAACCGGCCGCGGTAAAGGGATTCGGATCGTACTCGAACGGCGTCATGATCGAATCGCGGTCGCGGAAGTCGACCACGTTGACGGCCCACTGGGCTACGAACCGCGCCGCCTCCTCCGCATTGCCCAACTGCGTCGTCAGGTAATTCATGTCTGCCGTCAGGCACATCAGCACATACAAGTATCGGACTTCAAGTTGGCGGGCTTGGAGCGAATTGCCTGCCAGCGCGCCCGCCCCGCCATAGGTCACGCCGTCGTAACTGAACGGCACGTTGGTGGGGGGCAGTAGATCGGTTTCCGCCGTCACGCCGGTGGCCGGCGGACAGTCGACCACGCCGACGTTATTGTCGTCGCGTCCGTTGCCGAAGGGCCGGTTGATGTTCATCCGCAAGCCGCATCGCAAATCCGGCGGCAGCAATTGTGCATACGCTGTGCTGGGAACGCCCCGGACCGCCAACAAATCGGTGACGTGCGTCAGCCGAGTCGTAGTCCCCGGCACGACGGACACGTTCGGGCAGGGCAGGTCCCAACTTTCCGTGGTGACCGCGTGCCGCTGATTCGGCGCGCCGATCGGCGGCGGCAGCAGGCCCGGCGCCAAGGCCGCCAGCCGGATCGGCAAACCCGTGGCGTCGCGGTCGAACGGCCGCAGCACCCGCTCCAACTCCGCCGGGCTGAACAGGTTGTTCGGCTTGTTCGCGATCAGCGCCGGGCTGCCGATGCCGCGGGCCGCCTTGACGCCGAGGTCCAGTTCATAGGGGTTGTCCAGAGTATTGCCACCCATCGCCAGGTACATGGGCCGGCCCGCCGCGTCCAGCGCCACCACCCCCTGCCCGAACGGATCGGGCGGCGAGCCGTAAGCGCCCGCGTTGTCGACACTGCCGAAGTCTCCCGTCGTCCAAAAGTTCCCCCAGTAATTGCAGTTGGCATACTCGAACCACTTGTTGAAGTTCAGCACGTCAACGCCGCTCACGCCCGGCAGCCCGCTGCGGCCGTACCGGCCTTCGTATCCCAATGCCGTATTGCCGGTGAGAAGTTGCTGATACAAGGTCAAGTTCGAAAAGGTTGGATCAATAATCCAGCGGAGATTGATCTCGGCCGGGCCGAACCCCGGCCCGCGATGCAGGGTGGGCGCCGTGCCGCCGGCAAACGCCAGCCCGGCGGCCACAGGCTCCGCTTGGTAATACGCCGAGTTCAGTTGTTGCAAGCTGCCGTGGGCGTTGAGGTTCAGCCGGCCGTCCAGATCGACGCAGAGGATGGCGAACAGCGGCTTGTAGAGCCGGCCGTCGGCCGTCGTGCGGACCGGCTGGCCCAGGTCAACCCACACGCTGTCGGGGATGCCGTCGCCGTCGTTATCCACGTCCCACGGGCCGTCGGTCGTGAACGCCGGATTACTGCCGGTGAAATTGGGATGGTCGTTATTAGTGCCACCAATCGGCCGGAGGATGTAGTTGTGGGCTGGCACGCCCTTGCCGTTCTGGTATCGCACTAGCGCCGGGCGGTGCAGCGAAGGGATGGTCGCCACGCCAGTGATCTGCCCGGTTGCGTTGTATTGGGGTACCTGCGCCGCCAACAGCATGTGCTGGAAGTCGGCGGCCGTGTAATCGGAGTTGGCTCCTCCGGCAGGGTTGCGGGCTTCAGGCACGAAGATCGGGTTTGGCTGCAAGGCAAGCTCGCCAATCGTGGCGCCGTTGTATCCGAACCCCGTGCCGCTGAAGGGTACGCCGTTAATCAGAAACCTGGTGGTGCCGGCGGCGAGCGAAGCTATGTTCAGGCCGTCCACCGCAAGCATCTGCGGATTGTTATTGCTGGGATTGAAGCCGACGATCCTGGTGCTGGTGCCCGCCGCCGTTCCGTCATAGATCGAGACCACGCATCCGATGCGCCGCTGCGGGGTCGTGTCGGAAACCCAACTGGCCGGATTCCACGACCCATCAGAGGAAAGAGTGTAGGTGAATTCGATGAGTTGGCCGCCACAAACTGCCTGTACCGTGCCGATCTTACCCACAAACCAAGAGTTGCCGTAGATGTCTTCCAGCAGGCTGTGGGCGCCGATGACCGAGGCGGCGCTGTTGGTGCCGCGGAAGACCTGCATGGCGGCCTGGCGCAGCGTGCTGCGCCACGGGTCGGTGGCCGACTCGAACCGCTGCACGCTCCGCGCGCTCCGCTGCGCCTGCCCGCTGATCACCACGAACGCCACCGCGATCAGTCCGAACATCGCCAGCAGGGCGAGGATGATCAACAACAAAACGCCGCGGCGGCGCAGTGCTGAATGATGAATGTTGAATGATGAATGATTAGTCACGGCAGTTTTCCTTTCACACGTCGCTTCTTGCCCAGGCCCGACGCAAAACGATAAACTCACGGCAGTAGCTGATAGAAGGTGATGATTGTATCGTCCGGCATTCATCATTCATCACTCATCCTTCATCATTTCTGTCCGTCATTGATCCAACTGCACCACGGTGCTGTACACGCCGGAAACGCTGTCGATGGCCACTAGCGTCGTCGCGGTGCTCGTGTCCCAATCGGGACCGAGCAGAGTCAGTAAATCGGAACCGGGCATCGTCGCCGACGCCGTCGCACTGCGGCCGGCGCTGATCACGCGATACCACTGGCAGAAGCAAAGAGAGGCTGCCCCTTTCTTGCAGACGAGCATTACCCAGTCGTTCTCCTTCACGTTGAGCGGCGTCGTCAACGTCACCGACCCGCCGGTGTATGCTATCGGCGGAGTTCCCGTGACGCCGGGAAAGGTAACTCCGCTCGACTTCTCGCCAGCGACGCCCAGCACGCGTTTGTAACACACCACCACCGACACATTAAAGAGCCTCTTTTGGCTCAGTGGGATATTAAATTCGCTAGTTGCCGGCGTGACGGTCACAAACCAAGTGTAATTGCCCTCGTAGGTCAGCCCGCCTGGAAGCAACTGCGGGCGGCTACTCTTATCCTTAGGATAGTTGAATACTAAGTCGTCCTTCCAGGGGAAAGCGTCAGCGGCAGCAAGTCCGCCCACAAGCGACAGTCGGCCGATACCGTTCGTCCCACCCAAATTGCCACTGACGGTGATATTGCCACTGCCTCCGGCCGCAGCAAACCCCAACGGATCGATTGCAAATGATCCGATCGGTCCAGAGCCCGATGCGTCTGGCGTAGCCGGTGCGGGGGACCAGTTTCTGTAATCCAACATTCGCCGAATTTTGACATCGCGGAGTCCGGCCCGGCCGCAGGCGCCGGTGCGATCCGACTTGTTCGTCTCGATCAGCGCAAGCTTGCCGATGGGGATCAGCGAGGCCACGCCCAGCAGGCCGATGGAGAGGATGAAGATCGAGATCAGCACCTCCATCAGGCTCACGCCGGAGCGGGATTGGCAGTGATGAATGATGAATGATGAATGATGAACGCCGGGCAGACGAATCTCCCCCAGCTTCTCTCCACATTCAACATTCAGCATTTTGCATTCAGCATTCACGTCACTTTCCTCCCATGCCTTGGGCATCGCGGGCGAAGAGCCGGGCCTGAGGTATTCCCGTCGCCGCATCGGCGGCCGTGGCCCGGGCGACCACGTCGGTGGTCACCAGGCCCGTCTGCGGATTGATCGCCACCCAGAAGTTCGTCAGGTCTTGCCAGTTGGCCCAGGTGGCCGGGTCGGCGGCGGAATAGGTGCCCGGCGAAACCTTCTCCCGCTTGCCGATCAGCAGGAAGACCGGTTGGACGACGTCCAAGCGGGTGTTGCCGTAGTATATGCAACTGACCGATCCGTTTGGAGAGAACAGCACAGTCACGTCCGCTGCCGTAGCGCCGAAGAAGCCGGTGTCGATCCCCGACCATTGGAGATCGACAACCGCGGCGGCAGGCAGTTGCAGCGGCGTGGCGGCCCCCTTCATCGGCGAGCGGAAAATGCGGTAAGGCACGCGCGGACTCGACGCCGACCACGGCGCCATCTGTCCCTGGCTAGTATCAAGAGCGAGCGACAGGGACGCGCCAGTCACGAATCCGTTGGCGTCCACGGGATTGGTATCGTTGATGATGTACAGCGGACCTTGGCTATTCAGTTGCACCAGATCGCCACGCCGAACCAAACCGATGGGAGCCACATCGAGCGAAACCGTAACAACATTGCCCGAGACGGCGGTCACCTGGGCTGTAGACTGCTCGGTATCGCCGCAGTAGCAGGGCGGCACTTCGCACTGGTCGGCGTTCATCGCGCAGGGCAGCGTTCCGAAGCGGCGGAGGATGACGCCGCAGGGGCGTCCGGTTTCCATCGCCCGATTCCGCGCCGAACTGAGATACACGTTGACCGCCCGGGCGGCCTCGCGAATCCGCCGGCCATCGAGCGCCGGCCGCATGACGTTGGCCGCCGCCGCCGCCAGGATCATCAAGATCGAGATCACGATCAGCATCTCGATGAGGGTAAAACCGCCGCGGAAAAAGGGGACAGTCCCCGACCAACCTTCGGTCGGTGCCCGCCGGAACGGCCCGAAGGGTGCTGCGCACCAATGGGGACTGTCCCCTTTTTCCGCGCTTGGGGGCCGAAACTTGTATGGATTTGAGAATCTCATGTTATTTCTGCTCAATATGATGGTTGGTGATGCAGCCGGATACGCCGGGGCGGGGAGTTCCAAGAGTGGTGTTCCCGCATATATTGGTCATGTCGGCGATGATCGTCGTCGTCCCTCTGCTTTGGTTGGCGCCATCGGCCAAACCGGTCACGCAGGCCAAGCTGGCTGCCTTGCCTGGGCCGCCGGAACATATTAGCGGGATCAGGTGGAATGCTGTCGGGTCAACTTTGCGAGGATCGAACGGGTCGGAATCGGCGGCTGGGTTGCCGGTCTGGGCGGCTGGGTTGCCGGTCTGAATGTCGGAAGGAGCGACCGGGCCAGGAGGAGGAGTCCGACCCTGCCATGAGCTGAATCCTGGCGCCCAGCGAAGCCAACAAATCGGGTTTTTCCAGCCGTCGATGAACACGGGCTTGCCGTCCGTGGTGACGCCGATTTCCGACCCATTGAATTGTTCCATCGCCTCGGGAGAGCCTTTGCTCACAACCAGATAGAGGCATTGTGCGGATTCGAAATTGGCCGTGGGCGACGCGGCCCTGTAGACCGTGGTCAAGGCGGGGAAAACCGGCAGATAGGTGGGGGTGTCAGTTGTTGTCGGTATGTCCGCCAACGAGTCCGGCATTTCGAACCGCATCAGTTCGCGAAGCGCGTAGAGCCGCAACGCTGCGGCAGCTTTGAAAGGCGTGTTCGGCGGAATCTTGATCGGCACGCGCCGGGTCATGTACGACTCGTAGCGCTTCATGATGACCGAATTGAGCTTGGCGATGGTGGCCTTGGTGGCGGCTTCGCGGGCGGCGTTGCGGGCCATGATCACGGCCCCCCACGCCACCGAGGCCAGGATGCCGATGATCGTGATCGTCACCAGCAACTCCACGAGCGTAAAACCGCGTAGGCGGTGGAGAGTGGAGAGTCGAGAGTCGAGAGTTCCGCCGCTCCCTGACCTCTGACCTCTGACTTCTGACCCCTGTAACGTATTCATAGCGACACCTGCTCCAACGCGCCTGGGCCGGAGAAAAGAATGTTGAAACAAACCTGGTTTCACCCCACGGCCGGTGCCCTTGCCTTGGCCCGCACTACGCATGCGCCGCCGTTCCGGCGGCGGCTAAACGCGCCACGCTGGCGGCGTTTAAGGACCGGCGAATCAATAACTGTCGCATTTGGCAAGGCTTCCCGTAGGACGGATTTCCTAATCCGTCCATGTCGGTGGACGGATTAGGAAATCCGTCCTACGGGACTGTGCGACAGTTATTCCTTCGCCAATCCTAAACGGGACGCACCGGCGGCTGTTAGCCGCCGGCTATTTGCGATCGACTCTCGACTCTCAACTCTCGACTCTCGACTAAGAAAGCTTTTGGATCAGCGCGATCAGCGGCAGGAACAAGGCGATGACGATAAAGCCCACCATGCCGCCGAGGCAAATAATCAACAACGGCTCCATCAAGCTCATCAGGCTTTCGGTGAGCACGGCCACTTCGTCGTCGTACGTGTCGGCCACCTTGTAGAGCATCGTATCGAGTTCGCCGGTCTCCTCGCCCACGTCGACCATGTTCACCACCATGTCGTCGAGGATGCGTTTGTTCATTCGGGTCAGGTACATCAGCGCGCCGATGCCCGGCGGCATGCACGTCCAGAAGAACAAGGCGACGAGGTGGAACGGGGGAACGGAATTTTCCTTCATCGGCTTGGCGATCGACTCGCCCTCGCGGATCGACTCGTAGACCTTTTGGAAAAGGTTCTCGAACACCGCGTTGCCGGAGGTTTCCTTGCTGATGTGCAGCGCTTCGAGGATGGGCACGCCGCTGGCCACCAGCGTGCCGAGGGTCCGCATGCTCCGGGCGATAATGTTCTTCTCGATCAATTGGCCGAAGATGGGGAGTTTCAGGATGTACAGGTCCCATCCCAGCCGGCCGGCGGAAAACTTCCGTATCAACTTGATGGCCAGCCAGATGCCCAGCGGAATGCCGGGCAGGAGATACCAGAAGTTGACCACGAACTTCGACGTGCCGATCAGCGCCACGGTCATCGCCGGCAACTGCGTGCCGAAGTCGGCAAAGATTTTCTGGAAGGAGGGCACGATCTTCAACATGATGAAGGTGAGGATGCCGCAGGCGAAGGTCACGACCGTGATGGGGTAGACCAACGCGCCTTTGACCTTTCGCCTGAGGGCTTCGGAACGCTCTTGGAACTCGGCCAGCCGCTTCAGGATCACTTCCAGCGCTCCGCCCGCTTCGCCGGCCTTGATCATGTTGACGTAGAGCCGGTCGAAGGCCTTGGGCGACTTGGCCATGGCCTCGGAGAGGGTGGTCCCGCCCTCGATCTCCTCGCACACGTCGATCAGGGCGTTTTTCAGGGCGCCCGGCCTCGATTGCTGTTCGAGGATCTTCAGGCTCCGCAGGATGGGCAGGCCGGCGTCTTGCAGAATGGAGAGCTGGCGGGTGAAGGTGGTGAGCGTCTTCTGTTTTACGCCGCCCAGCGCGAAGGATTTCCCCTTCTTGGCCGTGGCTTTTTTCTGCGCGGCCGTCTTGCCGCGGCTCTTCTTGACGGAGATCCGCGTGACGAAGTACCCCATCTGCCGGATCGTGGCCTGCGCCTCGTCCTGGTTGGGGGCGTCGATAATGTCCTTGATCTCCTGGCCGGTGGCGTCCATCGCCTCGAATTGATAGGTTGGCATGGCTCCGCTCCTTTTTCTCTGTGCCCTATGCCTCCGAAACCGTCTCGCGAATCACTTCTTCGATCGTGGTGATTCCGTTAAACACCTTTTCAAGGCCCGAATTGCGCAGCGGCACCATGCCGGTTTGCAGCGCCAGGTCGCGGAGCTGCTCGCCCGACGACCCGCGGTTGATCAGGTCGCGAATCTGGTCGTTCATGGGCATGTACTCGTACAGGCCGGTGCGCCCCTTGTAGCCGGTGTTGTTGCACGAGGCGCAGCCGCGGCCGTGGTAGAACTTTTTGTCGATCACGTCGTCGGGCGTGAGATCGAGCTGGGCCAGCGTCTCGGTGCTGGGCATGGTCTGCTCGTGGCAATCCCTACAGATCTTCCGCACCAGCCGCTGCGCCAGCACCGCCTCCATCGTGGCCGTGATCAAGAACGGCGGCACGCCCATGTCGCGCAGCCGCGTGATCGTGCTGGGGGCGTCGTTGGTGTGCAGCGTGCTGAACACCATGTGCCCGGTCAGCGACGCCTGCACGGCGATCTCCGCCGTCTCCAGGTCGCGGATTTCGCCCACCAGAATCTTGTCCGGGTCCTGCCGCAAAATCGACCGCAAGCACTGGGCGAACGAGTTGCCGATCGCGGCGTCGATGGGCATTTGCACGATGCCGTCGATGTCGTACTCCACCGGGTCTTCCGTGGTGATCAGCTTGTCCTCGATGCTGTTCAGCTCGTTGAGCGCGCCGTAGAGGGTGGTCGTCTTGCCCGAGCCCGTCGGCCCCGTGACCAACACAATCCCGTTGGGTCGGCGGATCACTTCGCGGAAGGCGGTGAGGATGCCCTCGGGCATGCCGATGACGTCCAGGTCGAGCATGACCACGGAGCGGTCGAGGATTCGCATGACCACGCTTTCGCCGAACATGGTGGGCAGCACGCTGATGCGCAGATCGACCGGGTGCCCGCCCACGGTGAGGCGGATGCGGCCGTCCTGCGGCAGGCGGCGCTCGGCGATGTCCAGGTCGGCCATCACCTTGATGCGCGTGGTGATGGCGAAGGCCAGATGCCGCGGCGGCGGCACCATTTCGTACAAGATGCCGTCGGCCCGGATGCGAATCTTGAACTCGGTTTCAAACGGCTCGAAGTGCAAGTCGCTGGCGCGGTCCTTGATCGCCAGCAGCATCACCATGTTCAGCAGCTTGCGGACCGGGGCGCTGTCGGCCAGGGCCTCGACGCTCGTCAGGTCCATGGTCTGCGACTTCTCCAGGGCCTGGATCGCCGCGGCCAACTCGACGTCCTGCTCCATGTCGGCGATCAGCGTCTCGACGCTCTCGCCCCCCACCGAATAGTAGCGGTCCAGCGCCTTGAGCATCTCCTTTTCGGTGCAGACCATCGCCTTGATGTCGTAGCCCAAAAAGCTCCGCAATTCGTCGATGATCGACAACTTCTGCGGATCGCACATGGCGATCGTCAGCGTGTTGCCCTCGAAGCTCAGGGGGATGATGCGGTAGAGTTGGGCCATCGGTTCGGTGATGTGGGTGAGCACCTCGGGCGGGAGCACCGCGTCGGTCAGGCTCACCACCTGCATCCCCATCTGCTCGCCCAAGGCGTGGGCCAACTGATCGTCGGTGATCAGGCCCATGCCGATGGCGATCTGCCCGAGCATCTCGCCGGGGCGCTGCTGCTGCTCCTCCAACAGCGTCTCCAGCCGATCTTCGCGGAGGAAACCCAAGTCCACCAGAATCTGACCGATCCGCCGAATCGCCATGATTACTCCCGATCTCCGCGGTTGCGGGCTTCGTCGTCGTCCTCGAACAGCCCGCGCTCCGCCTGGGCAATCCTCTTTGCCAAATCCTCCGGCTGATTGGCCTTGAATAGAATGTCGCGTTTTTCCACCAGCCCGTCCCTCCACAGGCGGAACATGTTGTCGTCGAGCAACTGCATGCCCAACTTTTGCCCCGTCTGGATGGTGGACGTGATGCGGTAGGTTTTGTTTTCGCGGATGAGGTTGGCGGTGCCCGGCGTGACCACGAGCATCTCATAGGCCGCCACTCGGCCGCCGCCGATCTTCGGCAGCAACGCCTGCGAGACCACGCCGATAATCGCCGTGGAGAGCTGCGTGCGGATCTGCTCCTGCTGGCTGGTGGGGAAGACGTCGATGATGCGGTTGACCGTGCCCTGGGCGCCGGTGGTGTGCAGCGTGCCGAAGACGATGTGGCCGGTTTCGGCCGCCGTGATGGCCGCTTCGATCGTCTCCAGGTCGCGCATCTCGCCCACCAGGATCACGTCGGGGTCTTGCCGCAAGCCGCGGCGGATGGCCTCGGCGAAACTGGGCACGTCGACGCCCAGTTCCCGCTGATTCACGATCGACTTCTTGTGCTGGTGATAGAACTCGATCGGGTCTTCGATCGTGATGATGTGGTGGTCGAAGTTCTCGTTGAGATAGTCGACCATCGCCGCCAGGGTGGTGGTCTTGCCGCAGCCCGTCGGTCCGGTAACCAGGATCAAGCCCCTGGGACGCTTGCACAACTCGGCCAGAACCGGCGGCGTTCCCAACTCCTTGAAGTTCATCAACTTCACGGGGATCTGCCGCAGCACCATGCCCACGTTGCCGCGCTGCTTGAAGATCGAAACGCGGAAGCGGGCCATGTCGCCGAAGGCAAAACCGAAGTCCGCCCCGCCCACCTCTTGCAGTTCCTGCTGGCACCGCTCGGGCGCGATGCTCTTCATCAGCGCCACGGTGTCTTCCGGCTCCAGAATCTTCGTTTCCAGCTTCACCAAATGGCCGTCGAGCCGGAGCGTGGGCGGCTGTCCCACGGTAATGTGGAGGTCGCTCGCCTTGCGGTTTACCACCGTCTGGAGCAGTTTGTCGATCAGGATTGTTGCCATCGGTGGATTATTCGCAACGGGCGGCAAGGGGCCCAAAAATTCCGCCGTATTAGTCCGAGTCGGACCGCTTCGCCACGCGGAGTACCTCTTCAAGGGTAGTCACTCCGCGACACACTTTATCGATACCGTCCCAGTAAAGGGTTTTCATGCCCCCGTTGACGGCCGCCTTCCGAATCTCCTCGGTTGGGGCAGAGTTAAATGTAAGCTCGCGAATCTTCGACGACATCAGCATCAGTTCGAAAATGCCGAGCCGGCCGCGGAACCCGTTCCCCTGGCAATTCCCGCACCCCCTACCCTTAGAGAAGGTCGCCTTGGCCGCCATGTCCGCAGTGATGCCGGCGGATTCCATCAGTGCCTCGTTCGGGTTATACGGTTGCTTGCACTTTTGGCAGACGACGCGGATCAATCGCTGGGCCATGATGGCCACCACGCTGCTGGAGACCAGGTATGACGGCACACCCATGTCGATCAGACGTGTAACGGCACTGGGCGCATCGTTCGTATGTAGTGTACTGAAAACCAAGTGTCCTGTCAAAGATGCTTGAATACCCATCTGAGCCGTCTCGAGGTCGCGCATCTCGCCAACCAGGATCACGTTCGGCGCCTGTCGCAACATGGCCCGGATCACTCGCGCAAAATCCAGACCGATGTCGTGACGTATCTCCACTTGGTTGACGCCCGGTAGGTAGTATTCCACCGGGTCTTCGGCCGTAATAATCTTCCTATCGGGAGTGTTCAATTCGTTCAGCGCGGCATACAGCGACGTCGTCTTGCCGGAACCGGTTGGTCCCGTGACGAGGATGATTCCGTTTGGCCGCTGGATAAGCCCCTTGACCTTCTGGTAGTCTTCCTCCGAGAAGCCCAACTGCCGCAAGCCCACCTTAATGCTGTCCTTATCCAGGATTCGCATCACGACCGACTGGCCGTGGTTGGTGGGGATCACGCTGACGCGGAGGTCCAATTCCTTCTCGCCGACGCTGACCTTGATTCGGCCGTCCTGGGTCCGGCGTCTTTCGGCAATGTCGAGTCTGGCGAGAATTTTAATGCGGGAAAGGATTGCCCCGAGCAACCGTCTGGGAGGGCTGTCGCGCTCCATCAGGATGCCATCGATCCGATACCGGACGCGAATTCGGTCTTCAAACGGCTCGATGTGGATGTCCGACGCCCGCAGTTGCACGGCCTCTGTAATGATCAACTGAACGAGTCGGACGACGGGCGCGCTGGTTTCGTCGACCTCCTCTTCGCCGGCCGCGGTCTCGTCCATCGTCTCGGTGAAGTCGATGGCGGTGTCGGTAAACTCTTGGAGCATCGAATCGGCGCTCTCGCCGACGGTTTGCCCGTAGTGACGGTTGATGGCCTCAAGAATCGCCTCGCGCGGGGCCAAGGCAATCTCGATCTGCCGGTTGAGGATGAACCGCAGTTTGTCAAAGGTGTCGTAGTCCGAGGGGTCGCTGACGAT
>Ga0315287_10001543_pt1 | contig 21361 bp, 20 predicted proteins | sample YL17G11_0_MG_FD_205037 | JGI IMG/M metagenome (GOLD analysis project Ga0315287, IMG submission 205037) | Sediment microbial communities from Yellowstone Lake, YNP, Wyoming, USA - YL17G11_0 | ecosystem: Environmental > Aquatic > Freshwater > Lake > Sediment | place: USA: Wyoming | collected...
TGCTAAAGACTTTATTTTTCCCATGCTCAAAGCAGGGGCAATCTATGAAAACCAATATCTGCTGGGAACTTCAGTCGCTCGCCCGCTGATCGCCAAGAAGCAGGTTGAAATTGCGCTCAAAGAAAAAGCGGACGCGGTGGCCCACGGAGCGACCGGTAAGGGGAACGACCAGGTCCGTTTTGAGCTGACCTTTAAAGCGCTGGCTCCGCAATTAAAGATCATCGCTCCCTGGCGGGAGTGGGAACTCAAGGGCCGGGAAGAAGAGATCGAATATGCCGAAGAACATGGGATTCCCATCCCGGTCACCAAGAAAAAACCTTATTCCTCTGACCGCAACCTGTGGCATATCAGCTATGAAGGAGGGATCCTCGAAGATCCCTGGTTTGAACCTAAAGAAGATATGTTCCTGCTCTCCGTCTCTCCCGAAAAAGCGCCTAATAAACCGGAATATGTTGAAATTGAATTTGCCAAAGGTGAGCCGGTAGCGATAAACGGAAAGAAATTATTACCGGTAAGCTTGATCAAGCAATTGAATAAGATCGGCGGACGAAATGGGATCGGCCGGGTCGATATGGTAGAAAATCGGTTGGTGGGGATGAAGTCCCGCGGGGTGTATGAAACTCCCGGCGGAACCATCCTTTATGCCGCGCATCAAGCGCTGGAAACGATCACTCTGGATCGGGATATACTCCATTATAAGTTGATCGTTGCCCAGCGTTACGCGGAATTGATTTACTACGGCCAGTGGTTTACCCCTCTTAAGGAAGCGCTGGATGCGTTTATTAATAAGACCCAGGTTAACGTAACAGGTACCGTCCGTTTAAAACTTTATAAAGGCAGCTGCAGCGTGGTGGGAAGAAAATCGTCACGGTCACTCTATCGGCAGGATCTGGCCTCTTTTGAAAAGGAAGCGGTTTATAACCAAAAAGACGCGGAAGGGTTTATCAATCTTTTTGGATTACCGATCAAGGTCCAATCTCTAATTAGCGGGAGGAATAAAAATGGCAAAAAATAATAAACCATGGGCGGGCAGGTTTAGAGAATCACTGGCGGAACAGGCGGAGCGTTTTACCTCTTCGGTCCATTTTGATAAACGGCTTTATAAGCAGGATATCGTTCAGAGCATCGCTTACGCGCGGGCGCTGACCAAGGCCCGAGTGCTCTCAACCGCGGAATGCCAAAAGGTCATCCGCGGACTGGAAGAGATCATGAAGGGGATCGAACACGGGAAGATCCATCCCCGGCCCGAGCTGGAAGATATCCATATGAATATCGAGACCATCTTGACCGAGAAGGTGGGGGAGGTGGGTAAAAAGCTTCATACCGGACGCAGCCGCAACGATCAGGTAGCGACCGACCTGCGCATGTACCTGAAATACGAAGTGACCGAGATCATCTTGCTGATCAAGAAGCTGCAGGCAGTGTTACTTGACCAAGCGGAAGAAAATATCAAAGTTATCATGCCCGGCTATACCCACCTGCAAAGGGCTCAACCGGTGCTGTTCTCCCATCACTTGATGGCTTATTACGAAATGTTTGAGCGCGATAAAGAACGGTTTATCTTTGCCGGCAAGCAGGCGGATGTAATGCCGCTCGGTTCCGGAGCGCTGGCGGGTAATAGTTTTGATATCGACCGTGAATTGCTGGCCAAAGAGCTGGGTTTTGCCAAGGTGTCGAAGAACAGCATGGATGCGGTCTCGGACCGGGATTTCGCGATCGATTTTATTTCAGCTGCTTCGGTGCTGATGCTGCACCTTTCACGCCTTTCCGAAGAACTGGTAATCTGGTCGACTTATGAGTTTGATTTTATCGAGCTCTCAGACCGTTATGCTACCGGTTCTTCCATTATGCCCCAGAAAAAGAATCCAGATGTGGCCGAACTGGCCCGGGGAAAGACCGGCCGAGTTTACGGTCACCTTTTGAGCTTGCTGACGGTTATGAAAGGGCTGCCGATGGCCTACAACCGGGATATGCAGGAGGATAAAGAAGCGCTCTTTGATACGGTTGACACCTTAAAAGATGTGCTTTCGGTCTACCCCGAAATGCTGGCGACCGCCAAGATCAACAGCGAGATAATGGGGGCAGCCGCTAAGAAGGGTTTCTTAACGGCGACCGATTTAGCTTATTATTTGGTCCGGCGCGGAGTTCCTTTCCGGCAGGCGCATGAAATTGTCGGCAAGATCGTCGCCTACTGCGAAGAATCGAATATGCAACTGGAGTATCTATCGCTGCAGCAGCTTAAACAATTTTCCGATGCCTTCACTTATGATGTGACCCGCATTCTGTCGACCGAAAGCAGCATCGCCAGCCGGTCTCTGACGGGAGGGACTGCGGCAGTCCGTGTAAAGGAGGCCATCAAACGTGCAAGAAAAAACCTTCTTCATGCTGAAGCCTGACGGTGTGAAACGCGGTCTGGAAGAAAATATTTTTTCCCGGCTGGAAGCGGCGGGATTTAATATTGATAAAAAGGTAAAAAAGTCTGTCACTCCGGAACAGGCCGCTGATCTATACCAGCCTCACCTGGGGAAAAAATTCTATCCCGGCCTGATCAAATTTATTACCTCCGGTCCGGTTATTACCTGTCAGGTATCCGGTGAAAATGTGGTCAGCCGAATAAGAGAGCTGATGGGAGATACCGATCCATTAGCGGCGGGCGCCGGAACCATCCGCGGGGACCTGAAAGAAGAAGCGGTTATAAACGAAGACGGCATAATTAAGAACCTGGTGCATGGTTCAGACAGCCCGCAATCAGCCGAGCGCGAGCTGGCGATCTTTTTTGGGCCGTGAATAAGGCGCTAATATTTGGTCTTTGCCTGGTGGCAGGTTCAATGGTTTGGGCCCAATCCGCTGACCTTCCCGCACTGGACGACACCGTTTCCGATTCGCTCAATTTAATCAGCCCCGGATCGAAACAGGCAATCCGATCACTGGCAAGTGAACTTGCCGCTGAAAAGCAGATCAATTTAAAAATAGCTCTGCTGGTATCGACCGATCATTCGGATATCAGCAGCTTCGGAAAAACACTTTACAATTATTGGAATATGGGGAGTACTAATCCGGATTTTGACCGAGGACTGCTGATTTTAGTTTCGATCTCGGATCGAAAGGTCAATATCGTAGCGGGAGAAGGCTTAAAGAACGTGATGACCCAGAGTACGATCGATAAGATTGAATGGAATATTATTTCGGCGGTATCGTCCGGTGATTTTTCCAAAGGTATTTTGATGGGGACCATTGCCATCGCTGATTTACTGATGAAAGAAAACCCCAAACCGGCGGGTAATGATTCCAAGCTGAGCTGGGGCGCATTGATCGCGGTCGGTTTGCCGCTGATTATTATCAGTTTGATCCTGGCGATCGTGGTGGGCGGCGGTTTTGCCACCGGCTTTGCCACTTTTGTGGGAGGCATATTCGGATTTTTAACTTTAGGAGTTTATGGCATGGTCCTGGGCGGAGCCCTGGGATTTTTCCTGAGTTTGGGGAAAGAGCATAAATGATTAAGAGATTTTTTGTTGCGGGGCTGATTTTGCTTTCCGTTGGCTGCGCTTTTGGCAAGGAGCCGGTATTCCCAACCTATTCAGGTTTCGTTAATGACTTTGCCGGAGTGATAGATACCGCTACCAAAGAAAAGCTGGAAGGGCTTTGTCGTTCGCTGGAACAAAAAACTTCCGCCGAAATGGCGATTGCCACCGTTCAGAGCGTTGAGCCGCTCGATCCAAAAGAGTACGCAGTCGCATTGTTTAAAAAATGGGGGATAGGGAAGAAGGGCAAAGATAACGGCCTGCTGCTGCTTTTGGCCATGGATCAGAAAAGGATTGAGATCGAAGTCGGTTATGGATTAGAGGGGATCATTCCAGACGCCAAGGCCGGAGAAATACTGGACAGATATGTCATTCCTTCTTTTAAAGAAGGGAAGTTCGGCGAAGGGTTGTACAATGGAGCGGAAGCGATTGCCGGGATAATTGCGCAGAGTTCGGATCAAACCTTGGAGGCGGAGTATCAGGGGCCGGCTAAGCAGAGTGAAAGCGGGAAGAAGAAGTTTTATTTTCCGACCATTATTGCAGCGATTGTCATTATTATTCTCTTTGCCATCTTTGCTTCCGGTTTAGCGGCCGGGCTGTTCGGCGCAATTTTTGGCGCGATCTGGGGCTTTGTTTTTGCCGGCATAATAGGGGCAATCATTGGAGCGATTGTTGGTTTTGTGTTATCATATATCCAGTTTCCCGGCGGAGATGGTTTTGGAGGAGGCGGGGGAGGTTTTTGGGGTGATATGGGGGGTGGCGGTTGGGGCGAAGGCGGCGGCGGTTTCGGCGGATTTGGGGGAGGAGGGAGCGGGGGCGGGGGATCGGGGAGAAATTGGTAGATAGGTAGTTAGGTTGATGGGTGAAAGGTAAAGGAGGAAAAGATATGTGGAAGTGGTTAGTTGGTATCCTAGCAGTTATTCTGTTATTGGGTTTCTGGATCGCGGGGATTTATAATAATATAGTAGGGATTGACCAGAACGTTAAACAGAGCTGGGCGCAGGTTGAGAACCAGCTGCAAAGAAGATTCGACTTGATACCCAACTTGGTGGAAACGGTTAAGGGTTACGCCAAACACGAGAAAGAGCTGTTCGAAAACGTGACCGCGGCCCGTTCCGCCTGGGCGGGAGCCAAGACCACGCAGGAAAAAGTTGCCGCGGCTAATCAGGCGCAGGGATTTTTGGGAAGGCTGATCGCGGTGGCGGAAAATTATCCCCAGCTTCGGGCATCGGAAAACTTCCGCGCCCTGCAGGATGAACTGGCGGGGACCGAGAACCGCTTGGCGGTGGCCAGGATGCGCTATAACGAAGCGGTGCAGGAATATAACACCATTGTTAGGAGGATCCCGACCGTCTTCTTTGTTAATCTGTTTGGTTTTGATAAAGAAAAAGTTTTCTTTGAAACCGTCAAAGAAGCCAAAGAAGCGCCGAAAGTAAAATTCTAATGAAAACCCGGGTCGAGTGCGCGTCGATCGCCGATTATAAGTGCGATTTGCTGGTTGTTAACCTGTTTGAAGGGGTAAAACAACCTGGCGGTGCGGCTGGCGCGGCGGATAAAGCGTTGAATGGTTTGATCTCAAAACTGTGCCGCGATGGCGAGATCGACGGGAAATTAGGGAAAGTGACCCTGATCCACTGCCCCGGGAGGCTGCGAGCGCAAAAGGTGGCGGTCGTCGGCCTGGGTAAAAAAGAAAAATTTGATCTTGAGAAAGTAAGGACCGTAGCTGCCGCGGTGATCAAAAAAGCCAGAGAAGTAAAAGCTAAAACGGTCGCGACGATATTGCATGGGGCCGGGATCGGCGGTCTGGACCCGGAAGAAGCGGCCAAAGCGGTGGTCGAAGGTTCCGTCCTCGGAATTTATAAATTTTCCGGCTATGCCAAAGAGAAAGAAGAGCCGGATTTTGAAGTCGAAAGCCTGAGCCTGATCGAATGCGACAAGGGAAAGATCCCGGCGATCAAGCGGGGGGCGGAGCTGGGACGGATCATCGCGGAAGCGGAAAATCATGCCCGGGATCTGGTCAATGCTCCCTCCAATAAAATGTCCCCTTCGCAATTCGCAGGGCTGGCAAAGAAAATCGCTAAAATCAACGGCCTTGGTTTTATTACCCTTGATCCTAAAGCGGAGGGAATGGGCGCTTTGTGGGCGGTGGCGCGCGGCTCCAACGAGCCGCCGCGGCTGGTAGCGCTGGAATATAAAGGCAATCCCGGATCGAAAGAAAAAACCGCCCTGATCGGAAAAGGGATTACCTTTGATTCCGGCGGGATATCGCTTAAACCTTCCCAAAAAATGCATGAAATGAAGTCGGATATGGCGGGGGCGGCGGCGGTGCTGGGAGTAATGAGCTTGCTTTCCGATCTGAAGCCGAAAAAGAATATTATCGGAATCATGCCGCTGACTGAAAATATGCCTTCCGGTCATGCTACAAAACCCGGAGATGTGGTAAGTTCATTGGCCGGCTATACCATCGAAGTTTTAAATACCGACGCGGAAGGCCGGATGATCCTGGCGGATGCCGTGACTTATGCTAAAAAGAAAGGCGCGACGGAGATCATTGATGTGGCAACGCTGACCGGCGGCTGTATCACCGCGCTGGGAGACGCTGCCTCGGGCGTGATCGGCAATGACCAGAAGCTGATCGACCGGCTGCTGGAAGCGGCCAATCTGTGCGGACAAAAAATGTGGCAGCTGCCGCTCTACGATGAATACAAAGAGAGCCTGAAAAGCCCGATCGCGGACCTCAAGAACACCGGCGAATCGGGGAAAGCTTCTCCCTCGACCGGGGCGGCTTTTATCGATAAATTTGTCGGGGAAACACCCTGGGCCCATATCGATATCGCCGGGACCGCTTATCTGGAAAAAGCCCGCGGCTACCTGCCGCAGGGAGCTACCGGAGTGCCGGTGAGGACGTTGATTGAATACTTGAATGCTTGAGGTATTGAAACTGCCCTCACCCAAATTATTTTTTTCTAACGAGTTGCAACCAATTCCCTCTCCCTCAGGGAGAGGGAGTGAGAGATTGGCCAAGTGAATAAAAAAACTTGGGTGAGGGCATTTTTTACTTTTATTTTGTCAGTAGCATTTTGTATTTCTGCCTTTGCTTCAACCTCATCGATCGATTACGAAAATAATCCCAAATTTGATGAACTCTATCGGATAAAGGTTTGGAATCTGCCGGGAGGGACGGTCGAAGTCAGCTCGGATGAAGGAAAAAGCTATGAGCAGGTTGGAACGGTTGTTTTCCCTACCCAAAAAACCAACTCCGAGAGCTATAAAGCTTCACGCTGGGTTCCCAACGGAAAAGTGGCTGCCACCGCGGTCAACGCCATTCATATTAAAACCGCTACCAGCACGGCTGACGGCAGCGGGATTATTTTCAGTCTGCTCCCCAAAGAATTATTGAAGAAACCACGCTATTATAAATCTTATTTAAGCCCAGATTCTTCCATTTATACCGATATTACGGCAGGGGAATCGATCTTTGGCGGCGGCTTCGCTCCTTTTGTCGGTAACATGGTCATGGTTTCTCAACCGGCCAAACCGGTGATCCCTCTGCCCAAAGATTATGTCCCTCAGCTTGGAGATAAGATCTATATCCTGGTCGATCGTCCGGTTGACTACCCCAAAGAGATCGATTTTGAGAATCGTTTCGGCGGCAGGATCACCATCAAATATTTTTCCGGCTTGGAAAAAGATGTCGCGGTGGTGCTGCGCCCGGCGATCGGTATCGGAAGATTTGAAGGAACAAAATACGCTTCGGTTGGCAGGATCAGGGCCAATCACGCCGGCGTGATCGATGTCTCCACTTCACCGTTGGGAGAGATCGGGGGCTTCCAGATCGTTCCTTCCCGGCACGGCTCCGAAATGAAATCGGTGCTGGAGATGACCCAGTGGATGGTGATCGGTCCGCTGCAAGACGGAGGGGAGATGATAGAAGGGAAGGCCCCCTTCTTTAAATTCTTTATTAAGCCTTCTTATGGACCAAACGATATTGAAGCGGATGATTGGGAAAAGAAGCTGCTGGATAGATTTTTGTTGGAAGTAAAATATAAGGGGCATGACGATTGGAGGCCGATGCCGTCCATCTATTTCAACGAATACGATCTGTCGGGCGATCTGCCGGATTGGGCCAATGACGCGCTGGCCGCCGTTACCGATTTCAGGATCTTATTTCCGATCAGGTCGGACCCTTAAAAATTTTATTTGTCGGCCCACATAGACCTCGTTCGGGCTGTAATCCCAGCTTTGGGAAACCAAAGTATATTGAATTACAAAGGCTTCTCCCTGGCGGGGATCCAGTTTTCCGTTGCCGATATCTTCATTAATGCCCGGGATATTCTCGCTGCACTGATTTTGTTTTTTGTTCCAATCGACGAAATATTTGAGCGGGATGTTCAAGGTCTGCCATTTACCGGCCGGGTTAAGGTGCAGAACGACCTTAAATTCGTCATCTGAAACGGGCAAGCAGAAATTGTGCTTTTGTTTGTTGATGGTCTTTAATCCTTTCAATTTTTCGGGGGTACACCAGTTTTCACTATCCATTTCTTTTGCCGGTTCTTTTCCGTCATAATCGTAAAGTTCAATAATTAAAGTGGTTTTGGTCCTGGGAAAGACCTTTATTTGGACATGGGTCGCTCCGGTTAAATCTACCGGCAAAGCTTCATAATGGGCGGCCCATAACCCGCCGATAAATGGATTGGGATCTTTCGGATTAATGGAAGAATGTTTTTTCGCAACCGGAAAACCTCTGAGGCCGAGGGCTCTTTCTCCGCGGTAATTGGTTTCGGTGATAGTCAGTGTAGGAATACTGCTTTTATCGTTTCCCCATTGATCCCGGTTATCTTCATCTTGAACAGTGATCCCATAATTAACATAATTATCAATGTTAGAAGTAAAAAGCTCTTTTGCTTTTATGCCCCCTTGAAAATCGGAAGCGTTGTGCCTTCCGTAATTCGCATAGACACTGCACACTCCTTCATAAGGATAGGGAATGCTGGCATTGGCGACCATGATATTTCCTCCTGTTATTTGTTACTGCTGCCGATTCTTTATCGAAAGATGTTTAGGAAAATTTCAATAATTGTAGGCAGCCTAAATAAGTGCAATTATTGCCCATTTCTAACGATAATATATTAGGATAAAATATGGGCGAATGGTGCGCATTAACGGATGGTATAGTTGCTACAACCAGGATTTCGAGCCAGGAGAAGGCGGAGCGCGGCCATCGGGCGGCGGAAAAGGCCCTGCGGAAAGAAAAAGGAAATAAGCGGCATTATATTGCCATCGGCTTTATTGGCTGGGGGCTGGGTTTGAGCAAGAGCACGGACCCCGCCAAACAACTGGCACGTTTGACCAAAATAAACCTCGGCTGCAGAGAACATAAATATCTCAAAACTTATTTGCCGATCGATGCCTACTTTCTTGATCCGCAGACCAAGGGAAAAAAGAGCTATCTTAAAATAGTGGTCGATAATTTGCCGAAACCGATTAAACAATTATCGCTCGACCAACAGATCCGATTTGTTTGTATGGCGCTGGCGCTGATCCATCAGGAAAGCAAGTTTAACCCCAACCTGCAGTCACAGAAGGGAGCCAAGGGCGCTATGCAGCTGATGGCTTCCACTCTCCGGGGAATGAGACAATTATACAGTTCGATGATTGGCCCGATCGGTAGTGTTTGGAATCCCAATAATAATATTAGAATAGGTTTAACATTATTATTCCATCTTCTTTCTGATCCGGCAAAGGATCCGGATCAACGCCAATATAATGAGGCCAGGATGGATTATGCTTTTATCGCTTATAATTTTGGGGAAAGCGGAGCTAAGGGTGTTAAAACCACCGCTTATCAGAGAGAAGTGGCGGTTAAATATCAACTCTATCATAAACTTTATTCCCAGCAGATAAAAGCCGCCCTGGAGCCGGTCCGAATTGTTGATGTTTTTCAGCCGCCAGTTTATGCTCCAGTTATACTGTCCAGATAACGCGATTAATCTGTTATAATATTGGCATGGCCCAGAAATTCTACCTGACCACGCCCATTTACTACGTGAACGATATTCCCCACATCGGTCATGCTTACACCACTATTGCAGCCGATGTGCTGGCGCGCTATAAACGGCAAAAAGGTTACGCGGTTTATTTTCTCACCGGGACCGACGAGCATGGACAGAAAGTCTGGAAGGCGGCGGAGAGCCAGGGGAAGAGCCCGCAGCAGTTCGTGGATGAGATCGTTCCCCGTTTTAAAACCGCCTGGGAAAAATTGAACGTCCGCTACGATGATTTTATCCGGACCACCGAGCCCCGGCACGAAGCGACCGTCCAGAATATCTTCCACCGGCTGCTGCAGCAGGGCGATATCTATAAAGGAGAATATGAGGGTTGGTATTGTGTCCCGGATGAGACCTTCTGGGCGGAAGGCGAGCTGGTCGAAGATATGGAGGGACGAAAGCTCTGCCCGGACTGCGGGCGCCCGACCGAGCTGCTGAAGGAAGAGACATATTATTTTAAATTATCCAAGTACCAAGAGAAACTTCTGGAGCAGATCGAATCACATCCTGATTTTATCAAGCCCGATGCGCGAAGGAACGAAGTGGTCCAATTCATCAAGCAGGGGCTGCGGGATCTATCAATTACCCGGACCGCTTTCCCCTGGGGAGTGTCCATCCCGGATGATCCCAAACATGTGGTCTATGTCTGGTTTGACGCGCTGATCAATTACGTTTCGGCGATCGGTTACCTGGCGGACGAAGATAAATTTAACCGCTGGTGGCCGGCGGATCTCCATCTGATGGGGAAGGAGATCGTCCGATTCCACGCTATTACCTGGCCCTGTATGCTAATGGCATTGGGGGTTCCCTTGCCGAAGAAAGTTTTTGGTCACGGCTGGTGGACGGTCGAAGGTAAAAAGATGAGCAAGTCAAAAGGGAATGTGGTCGACCCGCTGGCCCTGGCGGAGACTTACGGGGTCGACGCGGTCCGCTATTTTATTCTGCGGGAAGTCCCTTTCGGCGCGGACGGCGATTTCTCCATGGAGGTTTTTATAAACCGCTTCAACGCCGACCTGGCAAATGATCTTGGAAATCTGCTCAGCCGGACGCTTACCATGGTTGAAAAATATTTTGAGGGTAAAATTCCAAAGGCTATCGGGCAAGCAGATCAATTGACTTTAGAATTAGCAAAACTTATTAAAGAAACTCCAGAACTTTTCGATCAGCACATGGACCAATTGGCATTTTCGGATGCATTGGCCGCGATTTGGAAACTGGTTACCACCGCCAATGTTTTTATTGAGAAACAAGCCCCCTGGTCATTAGCCAAAAAAGGTGAGACGGAACAACTAGCCCGGGTACTTTCAACCCTGGTGATGGGATTAAAAACTGCTGCGGATCTGATCGCTCCTTTTATGCCCGAAACTTCTACCCGTATCCTCGCGCAGTTGAACTTTGGCGGCGAGAAGGTCGCTAAGGGCGAAGCTCTCTTTCCTCGGATAGTTAAGACTTAAGCTGTCGGATTTTTCGATACCGTGTCGAATTATTAAGCTTTAAAGCAGCCATCCTGATCTTAATAACCCTGTTTTCCCTTTAAATAATTCTGGTAATAAAATTGCTGTTAAACCAACCATGCTGAACAAACGCGGCACCGCCCGGTTATGCTCCCAGCTCAAAATGCTGCTTGGCTCGGGTGTTCCGCTGCTGGAAGCGTTGGGGATAATAAAGGGATTGATCCCGCCGAAAAACGGCGGACGGATATCGGCCGTGATCGAGAAAATAAATCAGGGGCATTCACTAAGTGAGGCGACGGCAGACTGGCTGCCACCGCTTGCGACCGGCTCGATCCGCGCCGCCGAAAGATCGGGTGAGCTGGAAACAACGTTGGGGACCCTGGCAAAATATTTTGAAGAAAAAGCCGAGCTGGAAGAAAGGCTGATCGGTTCCCTGATCTATCCGGTTTTTGTCTTAATGCTCTGCCTGTTTTCTGTATTAGCGCTGATATTTCTGGTCATGCCCGGGCTTAAATCCGTTTTTAATGATCTCGGGGCGGATCTTCCTCCCTTAACCAGCGCGATTTTGGGTTTAAGCGACCTGTTTTCACGTTACGGGATCGCTTTGGCATTAGTAATAGTGGTTTTAGGAGGAATAATATTTCGCCAGCTTGAAAGGGGCGGGTGGGAGAAACAGTTGATAAAAATTCCGCTGATTCGAAAACTATTCTTCCAAGAGATGATCATCCATGGTTTTGGAACACTGGGAGCGCTCCTTAATAGCGGTCTGTCGATGATGGAGGCTTTGACGGTTACCGCTAATTCGTCCCGCAACCGGATCTTTAAACAGGTCATCTTACAGGCGCAGGCCGGGATCGAGAACGGAGGCAAGTTAAGCGACAGCCTGGGTGAGGGGCAATACTTTCCAGCGGAAACAGTTCAAATGCTGCGCATCGGCGAAGATGCCGGCAAGCTGGCGGCGATGCTGATCAATATCGCTCATTTTCAATCCAAGGAGCGTGAATCCGCCATAAAAAGGATCACCACTTTGTTCGAACCGGTAATGACTTTATCAGTCGGGGTGGTGGTGGGCGTGGTGGTTATGTCGCTGTTCCTGCCGCTGATCAGCATGATTTCCAATATTAAATAGTTTGAAGTTTAGAGTTTAACGACTTATAATAGGAGGCAAACGGTTATGAATAATAAAAAAGGTTTTACTTTAATTGAAGTACTGGTGGTTATCGGGATCATCGGGCTGCTTTCCTTGTTCCTGGTGCCGAGTCTTTTGGGGGCGCGCGATCGGGCGAAGGAAGCGGCGGTTAAGGGAGTGATGCACACGGTCCAGCTCGCGATCGAAGCTTATCAGATGGAGAACTCGGTTTATCCGCTGGGAACCAATCTGCCGCTCGAGTCGCTCTGCCGCAATTATTTGATGACGGGGGGATATATTGCGGATGTTCCCAATAACCCTTTTACTGGAGCGCAATACACCGACGCGGATGTCGCAGGCAAGATCAGCTACAACTACAATGACACGACCGGGGTTTACACTTTGACCGGATATAAGAGGAATGGAACGGGGAAGATATTGGAGTTGACGAACTTGTAGGAAGAGGGAACAGCAGGGAACACAGGGAGTAGGAAGGAATAGCAGGGAGTGGCAGGGATGGGGTGGAATGGCTTCGAGAAGTTAGTTGTTTGGCAAAATGCTTATAGACTTCGGCTGCTGGTTTATCAAACCACATTAAAATTCTCCAAGATAGAATTCCGTCGGATATCCCAGATGAGAGATGCCGCACGATCGATCAAACAAAATATCCAGGAAGGATATGGCAAAGGATCGATAAAGAAATATATTCATTATTTAACCATTTCTCATGATTCAGCGCAGGAATTGATCGGCGATGTTCAAGATTGCCATGATGATAGACTGATAACAATTGAAGAATATAAGATGTTGGATTCGCTAACCGGAAGAACAATCTATCTTTTGAAGCGGTTGATCCAATCATTGAAGAAGAAGCAGCGGGAAGGGACGTGGGTTGACTATTTTGCGGGACAGGGAATTTCAGGGAAAAACAAGGAGTAGAAGGGAGTAGCAGGGAGTAGGGAACAGGGAATACTGGGGACAGGGAAGACAGGGAGAAGCGAGGAGTAGCATGGAATGGAAAGGGCTTAATTAGTCTCTTCTAATCCGTGCTAGTCCCCGCTGCTCTGTGCTAATCCCTGTTATCCCTAACTAATTCCATCTGAAATTTACCTAATAATCTATAGAAATATCTTCACCATGCTAACCGGACTATCCGCCCCCAGAAGGGAATTAAGCGCATTTAATACCATAAACAATTATGGTAAAGCGGCCGCGCTTCTGCATCTGATCGATCGGCCGACCGTTACTTTATTGCTTACCATGCGCTGCGATTTGACCTGCGGTCACTGCTTCGCTCCCAAAACCATGCAGCCCAAAGACCTGGCGCCGGACCTGGCCCGCGCTACGGTTGACGAATTACAAGGCTTAACCAATCTGTATTATTCCGGCGGGGAGCCTTTCCGCTACATGGGGAGAACGCAGGCATTTATGGATCTGCTGCATTACTCCGCGGAACGAGTCAGTCGTGTTTTTATCGATACCAATGGATCGGTTTTTCCGAATGACAAAGTCGGAATGATGAGCTTTCTTTCACAATTTCCCCCGAATACCACCTTTGTGCTGTCGGTAGACAGATATCATGCGCAGGCTCTGGCGAAAAGAGGAAAATCCCTGGCGGATATTTTCCATCGTCTATATGAAACCGCGCCTTCTCTGGGAATGGGCCTTGAGATCAATATGCGAATAAATAAGCGCAACGAAGAAGCAGTTCCGGTTGCGACGAGCCTTGGGTTGAGCCAGCATAAATTTTGCAAGCTGATCGAAAAAGGAAAAGTTAGTGTGAATGCAGTCCAATCGCAAAATGAAGCGCAGCATCTTCCGGCTGCGGACACAGTGCCGATCAGACTTGAGGAGATTGCAGATAACCATCTGGGTATTATTGATAAGGTCGGTTTATTTATTAATCCCCAGGGACTGGTGATCGGCGACATCCATTCGGCTTTCATGCTTCATCCTATGAAGGTCAGTGTTGTCGGCGATCTGCGTCAGGAAACGCTTGCTTATGCGCTCTGGAACAGATTGCTCCGCGGTTATGAGGAACGCCATGACTCCAATTACCCCCTTGAAAGAGAGGGTTGGAGAACGAATTATGTGCTTAATCAAATGAAAAAATACGGGAAAAATGACCACCCCGGCTTGCCAGTTGAGGGAAAAACCATGGACGAAATCGCCAGACATATGTTTTCCGCAAGAGGAACAATTCGCGACTGGGATCAATTGTGGGATCAATTGTTTGAGGGACCAAAAAAAGATGACTCTGGAGTCGTTTATAAGGTCGACGTTGATTGGGATATGATACGCGATCAATACGGCAAAGCTGCTAAAGAAGCAGTGACTGATGCCGCGATCCAATTCGTCAAAATGGTTTTGGATAAAAGATTTAATGGGGATGCGGTTAATGATCACACTAATTATTATGATTTTTATGCAAGAAACGGCCGCTTAACGTTTGAGGCCCCTCGTTTAATGGAGGATGCTTTCAAAGTGAAGCCTGAGAAATGCAAGACTGAAGCAGAAGCAGACGACGTATTAGTGATGGCATTGGAGTCTATCTTCCCGGGCATTCAGGAGCGTTTGTGGGGAGACGTTGATGAATTATTTTATAGGCCGATGCGGAAGTATATAGCTTCTCATAGAAATGAAATATGCAAACGGTCAAATATTGGGCGTGTGAGAAAACTCTATGATTATATTGGGGACTGCATGGGGCTGAAAAGTCCTGGCAGAGGTCTCCGCTAAAAATATCTAACAAACTGATTTTCCATTCATTCCTGCTACTCCCTGCTACTCCTTGCTAATCCCTGCCAATCCCTGTCACATCCTCAACTATGCTATAATTTCCCCATGCTGAAAAAACTATTTTCCATTTCCCTGCTGCTCCTTGCTATTCCCTGCTACTCCCTTTCCATCCCTGCTCACGACCCTAACGGCACGCTCCGCTTCAGCCTGGGCGGAGAAGTTTCCGTCTTAAACCCCATTCTCTCGACCGATACCACCTCTTCGGCGGTGGAGAGCTCAATTTTTTCAGGGATGTTGAAAGTGAATGAAAAACTGGAAATGGTTCCGGACCTGGCCGAGCGCTGGGAAGTATCAAAAGACGGCCGGACTTGGACTTTCTACCTGCGAAAAGACGTAGAGTGGCATGACGGCGTTCCCTTCACGGCGGATGACGTAAAATTTACTTTCGACTCGATCCTCAACCCCAAAGTCAATTCGGTCCGGCGCAGTGATTATATTCTGGATGGGAAAGCGATCCAATTTAAAGTACTTAATAAATATACCATCCAAGCGATCCTTCCCAAACCGTTTGCTCCTTTCCTGGTCCATGCCAGCATGAGCATCATTCCCAAACATTTGCTGGAAGGAAAGGATATCAATACCGCCGATTTTAACCGCAAACCGGTTGGGACCGGCCCTTTCATGTTCAAAGAGTGGCAATCTGGCGATCACGTGACCGTGGTCAGGAATCCAAATTATTATAATGGGAAGCCGCTGCTGGCTGCGATCAATTATAAGATCATACCGGATGAGAATTCACAGCTGGTGGCGCTGGAAGCGGGGGAGATCGATTCGACCGGAATACCGCCCAAAGATTACACCCGGATGAAAGCGGTTAAGGGGATCAAGGTTTACGAGTATGATGCTCTGCTTTACACCTATCTGGGATTGAATCAGACCAACCCGAAATTCGCGGATAAAAGAGTGCGGCAGGCGCTGGCCTATGCGACGGATAAGAACCAGCTGGTCAGCTTGATCTACCGCGGGTTAGCTTCGCCGGCTTATGCTCCCTCGGCGCCGGTTTCTTGGGCATATTCGGGTAATGTGCCGAAATATAACTATGATCCGGAAAAAGCCAAACAGCTATTAAAGGCCGCCGGGGCGGAAAATCTGGAATTTTCGATCCTAGTCAATCAGGGAAATAAGGACCGGGAAAAAGCAGCGGTTATTCTTCAGCAGCAATATAAGAAAGTCGGGGTAAAAGTGAATGTGCGGGTGATGGAATGGTCGGCGCTGCTCAAGATCATCAATGCGCCCAAAGATCCCAAGGATTTTGACGCGGTTATCATCGGCTGGTCGCTGGGGCTCGATCCCGATGCTTATTCCATCTGGCATTCCAGCCAATATCCCAAAGGCTTTAATTTTATTAAGTACAAGAATTCAGAAGTTGATAAACTGCTGGAGTTGGGAAGGACCACTATCGCCAAAGCCGAACGCAAAAAGATCTATGCCCGGCTCTGGAAAATTATCGCCGATGACCAGCCTTATATTTTCCTCTGGTATCCAAAACAAGTTGAGGGGGTGAATGAAAGGGTGGGTGGACTCTCAAAGCCCGGGCCGGCCGGTTTATTCTTGAATATCGAAAAAGTTTTTGTGGAGAAATAGTTCGCTTAGGCAGCTTTTGCCAATTTGCTTTGAATTTTTCCGGCTACATATTTGATCAACGCATACCCGCCGATCGCAAAACTGAGTATGCCGGTGAGATCGGCCAGGTTAAAAACGTATCCCCAAAGTTTTGGGACCAGCAGCATAAAATCAGTGACTCCTCCGTGCAGCAGGCGGTCGACTGTATTACCGATATGCGCTCCCATGAAAAGAGCCAGTGCCAGTCGGCCGAGCTTGTGAACATCAGAAGAGTATTTACCATGGCTCAGAACTTTATAAAAAACTGCCGCCAGCGAAACCTGAGCCAGTGAGCTGGCGATCAGGATGGTCTGATCCGCAGGGGCGCCGAAGACGGCTCCGGTATTCAGAGTGTGCGTGCTGCAAATCAGCTCGAGAGACTTGTAAGTCACGCAGCTTTTAGCCCCAAGCGTCGCATAGTTTCTGACGTAATATTTTGAAACCTGATCGGCCAGTAACAGCCCGATAGATATTTTTAAATTATTGGCAGTTATTATTTCCATGAATTTTCGGAAGCCCGAGATCTTTGGTGTGTTTATTGCCACCGGATTTGCTATTGGATCGATAGCGGAAATGTTGGCAAACTGTTTTAGTCCTTGAGAGGCAGTCAAGGCCGCTTGTTTTTGCGCCTGGTATAGGCGGTAAGTTTCTATTGGATGAGCGATTATTCTGGTGTATCGGCTGATATTCATGGCTTTTGCCCTTTAAAGAAACCGCTGAGCGTAAGATTATTTTTATCGAGAAAGCGGGCGAAGAGATAACTGACGGAGCCAACTAATGCCAGGCTGATCCACTGGGACAGACGGAAACCGGAATAGAGAATGCTTTCGTCCTTTCTGCCAAATTCGACCACAAACCGCATCAGGGCATAACCGGCCAGGCCGAACATGGCGGTGATCCCCTCGTAGCCGTTCTTTACTTTCTTGAGCAATCGGGTGAGAGCAAAGCCTAGGGTAATAGCGGCTGTGGATTGAATGAGTTCGGTGGGAACTCCCATGATCTCTCCCTGGCAGCAGCCGGCGGTCCAGCAGCCGATGCGGCCCCAGCCGTAGGCGATCAAGGCGGCGGGCGTAAGCGCGTCAGCCAATTTGGCGAAAGAGTTTTTGGATATTTTTGCTATGGCGTAGAGGGTTCCCAATCCGGCCAGCGCCCCGCCGTACCAGACGCCGCCTCCGCTTAGAGAATTGATCAAATCGACCGAGTTATTGATGTGATTGTTAAAGAAGTCTACGCCCACGCCCAGAGCTTTGGCTCCAACTACGCCGGAAAAGGCAGTTAAACCATATTTCCAGCCGGACCATTTAAGCCCGAGCGATCGAGCGCCCTGGACTGCCATCACCATACCGACTGCCATCCCCGAATAATATTCGACGCCGTACATGAGATTACCTTGATTGGTCAGTGAGGCGGGCCAGACGGTATGCCAGAGCGGCTGGTCGTTTAATTTTTGATTAATTGCATAAGCTGCAACGGGGAGTCCGGGGGCGAGAAAATAGGTGTTTTTTACCGCTGTCTTGGTCGACTGCCAGATCCTGCTCGGCAGGCTTCTGCCGGGGGCGCTAATATTATTTACTGAACTCATCGGTTCTCTCCTTTTATCTACCTATCTCTTCTCATATATTTATCGTTAAAAACCGGCGATAATTTCAATTTAAATGTTATAATAAACCCGTGAAAAAGTACTTGTTCCGAAGGCTGCTGCAGCTGATACCGCTATTGATCGGAGTGTCGCTGATCTCCTTTTTTATCATGCATCTGGCCCCGGGCGACCCGACCGCTTTGTTTATTGATCCCAACGTCAAACCGGAAGAGTTGATGCGCGTCCGCGCTAATTGGGGGCTCGACCAGCCGGTCTATATTCAATATTTTGTCTGGTTGAAAAACGCGGTGCTTTTGGATTTTGGAAGAAGCTATACTACCGGCCAGCCGGTGATGGCCGAAATAGCCGAAAGATTACCGATGACCCTGCTTTTGATGATCCCGTCTTTTGTTTTAACCCTGCTGATCACTATTCCCATTGGAGTTATTTCCGCGGTGAAGAAAAATTCCTGGTTTGACAATCTTTTCACGGTCCTCTCTTTTGCCGGAATGGCGATCCCTACCTTCTGGCTGGGACTGATGCTGATGCTGCTATTTTCAGTCCAGCTGCACTGGCTGCCGGCGGTGGGAAACATCGTGCTGCCTTTGATAACCATGACCATTGGGAGTCTGGCGGGATTGACGCGCTATCAGCGGGCGGCCATGCTGGAAATTCTTAACCAAGATTTTATTCGTACTGCCCGGGCCAAAGGCTTGCCTGAAAGAATAGTTATCTTTAAACACGCGCTGCGCAACGCCCTGATCCCGACCGTTACCATCCTGGGCCTCACGCTGCCCGATCTTTTTGGCGGAGCGTTTATCATTGAAACTATTTTCGCCTGGCCGGGAATGGGAAGACTGGGGGTCCAGTCCATTTTTCAGCGCAACTATCCCATGATCATGGGGATCGTGATGTTTTCGGCGCTGCTGATCGTGCTGGGCAATTTGCTGGCAGATTTAGGATACGCATGGGTTGACCCGAGGATCAGATATGAGAAAAAATAAACTGGCAATTTTTGGTTTTTGTGTGCTTTTGTTCTTTGTGGTCTGCGCGGTGATTGCGCCAATAATTGCCCCTTACAGTCCGGAAGAGATCGTGGAATCGCAAACCCTGGCTCCTTCGTGGCACCACCTGTTCGGGACCGATGACCTGGGCCGCGATATTTTCAGCCGCGCCCTGTTCGGCGCTAGAATTTCACTAACAGTTGGTTTTGTGGCGGTGGTGATCGCGATCCTGGTTGGTACCTTGCTGGGCGCGCTTTCCGGCTACTACGGCGGCCTTATCGATTCTTTGATCATGCGTTTTGTGGATGTGATGCTGGCTTTCCCTTCGATCTTTCTGATCCTGGCGATCCAGGTGATGTTAACACCGAATATTTATAATGTGATGGTCGTGATCGGGCTCACTTCATGGATGGGAGTGTCGCGCTTGGTCAGAGGGGAATTCCTCAGGATCCGCGAGCTGCAATATGTGGAGGCGGCGCGGGCGATTGGCTGTTCTGATCTACGGATAATTTTCCGCCATATCCTTCCCAACGCGCAGGCTCCGATTATTGTGGCGGCCACCCTTGGGATGGCGGGCGCGGTCCTGACCGAATCGGCGCTTTCTTTTCTCGGGCTGGGGGTCCAGCCTCCGATGCCTTCCTGGGGAAATATGCTGATGGACTCACAGGCTTATATGCGGGACGCTCCCTGGATGGCGATCATTCCCGGCTTGCTGATCTTGCTGACCGTACTTTCACTTTACTTTATTGGCGAAGGTTTGAGGGAGAAACTGGATGTTAGAAGTTAAAGATCTATCGGTTCACTTTGAGATGGACGAGAAGACGATCAAGGCGGTCGACGGGATCAGCTTTGATATTAATAAAGCTGAAACGCTCGGGATCGTTGGCGAGTCGGGATCCGGTAAATCGACTATTGCGCACGCGATCATGCGGCTGATCGCTCCTCCCGGCCGGATCGTAGACGGGGAGATATTTTATGATGACAAAGATTTGTTGGAACTTTCTGACGATGAGATGATCAAGCTCCGGGGCGCGGAAATATCAATGATCTTCCAGGATCCCTTCACTTCGCTTAATCCTGTCTTTACGGTCGGCGATCAGATCGCAGAGGCGGTAGAACTGCATCAAAAAGTGGGCCGCAAAGAAGCCTGGAACCGGGCGATTGAGATGCTGGGGATGGTACAGATCCGCGATGGGGCTCTCCGAATTAATGATTACCCTCATCAATTTTCTGGTGGGATGCGGCAGAGGGTGATGATCGCCATGGCATTGGCTTGCCAGCCCAAACTGCTGATCGCGGACGAGCCGACCACCGCCCTGGATGTAACGGTCCAGGCGGAGATTTTACGGCTTTTAAAGGAACTTAGAGAAAAAATGGGGCTTTCGATCCTCTATATCACGCATAATTTTGGGATCGTGAAGGAACTGTGTGCCCGGGTGGTGGTCATGTATCAGGGGAAAATGGTAGAAGAGGGGGAGACCCGGCAGATAATCGAAAATCCAAAAGAGGCTTATACCCGTCGATTGATCGATAGCGTCCGGGAATTGGGGAAGCGATAAATGTTGATTGAAATAAATAAAATAAAAAAAACCTTTAATAAGATCGTAGCCTGCGACGATATTTCATTGAAGATTGAGGAAGGAGAGATATTAGGGCTGGTAGGTGAGTCCGGCTCGGGAAAATCGACCCTGGCACGGCTGATCTTAAAATTGATCGAGCCGGATAGCGGAGAGATTCTTTACCATGGCATTACCAATATTCGCCGAGAGTGCCAGATCGTTTTTCAAGACCCGCAAACCTCCCTCAATCCGCGCATTCGGATAGGGGAGGCGATCGCGGAACCATTAATAATACATAAGATAGTAGAACGTAGAACGTCGAACTTAGAACATAGGATAGAAGAACTTTTGGAGATGGTAAAACTGCCGGCGGATTTCGCCCACCGCTATCCGCATGAGTTGTCGGGCGGCGAGAGGCAAAGGGTGGGTATCGCCAGAGCCTTGGCCGTTTCTCCTAAGTTCCTAGTGCTGGATGAGCCGGTCTCAGCGCTGGATGTTACGATCCAGGTTGAGATACTTAAGCTGTTAAAAGAGATCAAACAAAAGTTGGGCCTGACCTGTATTTTTATCGCCCATGATCTGAACGTGGTCGGCTATATGAGCGACCGGATTGCGGTCATGAAAGAAGGCCAACTGGTTGAGATCGGCGGACGGGACAAAATACTTT
>Ga0315287_10001544_pt1 | contig 21357 bp, 16 predicted proteins | sample YL17G11_0_MG_FD_205037 | JGI IMG/M metagenome (GOLD analysis project Ga0315287, IMG submission 205037) | Sediment microbial communities from Yellowstone Lake, YNP, Wyoming, USA - YL17G11_0 | ecosystem: Environmental > Aquatic > Freshwater > Lake > Sediment | place: USA: Wyoming | collected...
AACCCTTTAATCGACGTGATGGGAGTCCGCAGTTCGTGGGAAACATTGGCCACAAAGTCGCGGCGCACCTCTTCCAGATGACGCAATCGCGTGATGTCGTGCAAAACGATCAATACGCCGATCTTGCCCCGCTGCGAGTCGTGCAGCACCGTGCCGTGGGCGCTAACCCAGCGGTCCTGTGCGCCGCGAATCTGAATCTCGTCCTCGACCGGCGACGCGCTGGCCAATGCCGATTCAACGAACTTCAGCAAGCCCGCCTTGCGAATCACTTCATAGACTCTGCGCCCTTGCAGCCTGGCCGGCTCCTCGCCCAGCAGGGCCGCACAGGCTTCGTTGAGGCTGAGAATCGTGCCTTCGTTGTTGATCGCCAAGACCCCCTCCTCCATGCTGGATAACATTGCCGCCCGCTCGTTCTGCTGGCGCAACACCGTCTGGATTCGCTCGTCCAACTGCTCGGCCATACGGTTCATCGCATCGGCCAGCGCTGCAATTTCCACGGAATCCATGACTCCCAGCCGATGACCGAGATCGCCCGCGGCAAATCGCTCGGCTCCCGCCTTGATCTCTTCCAGCGGGCGGCTCATGCGCCGGGAAATCACCAAGGTAATCATCGCATGCAACAGTATCCCAATCAGGGCGGCAATAATGATTCGGTTGCGGACGATGCCCAGTGTGCGAGTCAAAGCGGTGACGGGAAGAGACGTGCGCACGACCGCGATTGGCGAACCGCCGTGCATCAGGGGAACGGCCACATAGATGCGATGCTCCTGCTCGGTGAAACTGTAGCGGGTCGATTGTCCGACGCCACCCGAGAGGGCCTCCAGAATTTCGATTCGATCCTGCGTACGGTGGTTCTCCATGTCGCCGGGCATCTCGTCGGAGTCGCCAATGACCTCGCCCGAGGGAAGCACTACGGTAATCCGTGTGTTGCTCGAATGGCCCAATTCCTTGCAGATCGCATCAACTTCGGCGGCGCGGCCTCGCGTTAGGAGTTCATCAATCGGTTTGCCGCACAGTCGGGCACGGGCTTCCAGATCGCTATTGAGGTGGTTCTCGTAGAGTTTCCATACAACATTGGAACCGTACCAGCCGATCGACAACAACACGACCACCGGCACCCAAAGGTATGAGATGAACAGCCGCCGCCACAGTCGTTTCTTGCGCATCGACTATTCCTTGAAACGGTAGCCCACGCCTCGCACCGTCTCGATGTAGCTTCCTACGGAGCCGAGTTTCCTCCGTAAACCGACAATTTGCACGTCCACTGCACGATCCGTGATGGCATAATTGTCGCCGTGGACGCCGTCGAGAATCTGCATGCGGGTAAACACCCAGCCGGGCCGCCGCGCCAAAAAATAGAGCAGCTTGAACTCGGTGGCGGTCAATTCGACCGGCTTGCCTCGCACGCATACTTCGTGCCGGCCCGGATGGATCATCAAGTCCCGGATTTTGATCGTCTCGTTCTCCTCGTCGTCTTCCTCGTCGTCGCGCTGGTCAAGGTCGGCCGCCGCTCGGCGGAACACGGCCCGCACCCGGGCCAGCAACACTTTGGGGCTGAACGGTTTGGTGACATAGTCGTCGGCGCCCATGTTCAACCCGGCGACGATGTCGGCCTCTTCGCCCTTGGCGGTCAGCATGACGACCGGAATCGACGCGGTCTGCGGATTGGCCTTCAGCTTGCGGCAGACGCTCATTCCGTCCAGGCCGGGCAACATCAGGTCCAAGAGGATCAAGTCCGGCGGCTTGGCCTCCACCGCCGACAGAGCGTCCTCCCCGGATCTGACGCCAGCCACCTGATACCCTTCCTTCAGGAGGTTATAGCGGACCAGTTCCCGGATGTCTTCCTCGTCCTCCACGACGAGTACGGATTGTCTAATCATGCTCAGTCTCCTTCCCGCGCCGTCCGTTGGCTGGATTGCAGGCAAACGGCCTCGCCAGTGTCCAAGCTCATATTCTACCGTCGGCGAGTTAGGATTCGATTAGGAATAGGTCGGGTTTTGATGATCTTGTTCATTGCCGGTATTGGTCGAGGGCATCAGGCAGTGTCTCGACAAACGCCCGAATGTCATCCCGGACCCGGCGATACGTGGCCAGACGTTCTGATTCCGCCTTGGCATCGGCAGCCAGGCGAGGCGGATCGTCGAAACCGACGTGAATCACCTTGGCCTTTCCAGCAAACACTGGACATGCTTCGTGGGCATTATCGCAGACCGTCACAACGTAATCGAATTCGACTTCCCGGAGTTCATTGACCAGCTTTGACCGTTGGCCAGAGATGTTCACGCCCGCCTCGGCCATCACCCGAACGGCGTCCGGGCTTAATCCGTGAGCTTCGATCCCGGCCGAGTACGGCTCGATCTGATCGCCTTTCAGGTGGCGCGTCCAGCCCTCAGCCATCTGGCTGCGACAGGAGTTGCCGGTACAGAGGAACAGGACTTTCCTCATCGGTGCTGTTGTTTCCTACACGAGAGGATGGTCAGGCAACGCCATCCCAAAATCGCATTATACCACCCGTGGGTTAGAATTTGATTAGGATTTGACAAGGTTTTGATGATCGGTCCGCAACCCCAAGTCTGTCGAGGTGTCACTGCCTTCGCAAGTCCTTATTGGATATCCTGGCAACTTGTGTCGAGTGTAGCGGTTGTGCAGCCGCAGGCTGCATTCTGGCTGAGGGGAAGCCCCCGCTAACGTCTCGCTAACGAAGTTCTGGTTGTGCGAGTTCCGACACTAATTCCAGGGATGCACTGGATAGCGGATTCTCCGCAACTCCGCAAGATGCACAGATTAACAAGGGGGAAACAAGCATGCACGGATGCACCTACAAGTGGCTGGCGTGGACGCTGGCCGTTGCGGTCAGTCTCGGCGCAACGACCTCGGCCAAGGCTCAAGACACCCTGTCGCCGGGCTTCGTCTCCAGCGAACTCAACGCCGACGATCCTTTGGCCAAACGGGTGGCCGATCTGGAGAAGGCCCTGAAGAAGATCGACGACAAGGCCAAGGAGGACAAGGCCAAGGCGGCGGGCATCATGTCGGCCACGCCCGGCGGACGGATTTACATCGACACGGCCGCCTTCAGCCAGGACGCCATCGACAAGGCCCGGACCGACGAACAAAACGGCGTCGAGTTCCGCACCGCGCGGCTGGCCGTTTACGGCAAGGGCTTTGATATCATCAAGTACCAGATCGAGTACGACTTTGCGGGCAAGGACAATGTCCGCTGCAAGGATACGTACTTCGCCATTACCGATCTGCCCCTGCTTCAAAACATTCAGATCGGGCACTTCAAGGAGCCCTATAGCCTGGATGAACTCACCAGCGACAACTACATCACGTTCATGGAGCGAAGCGCCCCGAACGACGCGATGGCGCCCAAGCGGCATTTCGGCGTAATGGCTTTCGGCAACACCGCGAGCGAGCGGGCCACCTACGCCATCGGCGGCTTTGCCGAGTTCGACGACGACGGCTTAAAGATCCAGAACGACAACATGGGCGGGGCCGCCACGATGCGCGGCACGTGGCTCCCCTGGTACGACGAGGCCACCGAAGGACGCGGCCTGATCCACACAGGCATTGCCTATAGCCACCGCGACGCCTTCCGGGATCAGTTCACCCTGAAGTACCGCCCCGAGTCACATCTGGCGTTCGAGAACAGTCTCTTGTTGACCGACATCAAGGCACGCGACGAGTTTGGCGCCGAGTTTGCCACCGTGTACGGGCCGTTCTCGTTCCAGTCGGAGTACTATCTGAACTTTATCGACCGCACCGCCCATGCCGATGCCAAGACGCAGGGCGGTTATGCCTATGTGAGCTACTTCCTCACAGGTGAGAATCGCCCTTATGATCGAAGCCGCGGCGTTTTCGGCCGCGTGAAGCCGTTCGAGAACTTCTTCCGCGTCCGCGACGAAAACGGCAACGTGTGCATGGGCAAGGGGGCCTGGGAGTTGAAGTACCGCTACTCGTGGCTCGACGCCTACGACGGCGGACTGATCCCCTTCCAAACTTGCGGGGATCATACCGTCGGCGCGAACTGGTATCTCAACCCCTACACCCGTTTCATGCTGGAGTATGTTCACTCAGGCATCAATCGCTACAACGGCGCCGGTACGGGCGACCTGAACATCATCCAGATGCGGGCCCAGATCGACTTCTAACTTATTCTTGGACAGCCGCTACAATCCCGCGATGGCGAGCGTGGATACCTTGTCGCCCCGCCGGAGATCAATCGCGCGAATCGAGTGGTTGTTGGTATCGGCCACAAACAGCTTGCCCGCGGCGGCGGCGATTCCACCGGGCTGGTCGAAGGCGGGCGGATCGTCGGTTCGGCCCGCCTTGCCGTTGCCGGCCAGGGTTCGGGTGTTGCCGTCGGCGGGGTCAATGGCTTTAACCTTGTTGTTGTACGTATCGGCCACATAGAGCGTGCCGTCATAGTGAACGATGCCCAGCGGATGCTGCAATCGTACGCTGGGGCCGCGGCCGTCGATGTCGCCGAAGGTGAATAGCCGGGCGGAGGGCAACCGGGCCGTGCCCACGACGGTCCGCACGTCCTTTCGCGGGTCGAAAGGGACGGCGCGGATCGAACTGCCTTCACTGTCGGCCACATAGAGCCAGCGGCCGTCGGAGGCCAGCCCGCTGGGCTGGGCAAAGCAGGCCGTGCCCGGCTGGCCCGGCCGCCGCGCGCCGGCAGGGCCATCGACAATGTCCTCGCGGCCATTGCCCACATAGACGCCGATGCCTCCCCCGTCGAGGCTCATGGCCCATATCTGATGCACGCCGGCCATGGCAATATACAACTCGACGCGGCGAACGCACAGGTCCCACGGGCTGCTCAGCGCCGTTCGCAGCGGCTTCTCCGTACGCCCGAACGGCGGCGTGTCGCGGTTCTGCCGCCCAGTGCCTGCGATCGTGCGCACCTGTTTCTTTTGCAGATCCACGCCGCGGATCAGGTGGTTCTCGGTGTCGGCCACGTAGAGCGTCTCGCCGTCGAGCGCCATGCCCTGGGGCGCATTGAACTGGGCCGTGCCGTAGTCGCCATTCGCGCGGCCGGGTGCGCCGGAGCCGATCGCGGCGACCGGCGAACCGTCGAGTCGCGTTACGATGATCCGGTTGTGGCCGCTATCGGCAATGAACAGGCGGCCGCCCGTCTCGTCGGCCAGCACTTTGCCGGGGAACAGCAATGGCCCGGCCGCGGCATCCGGGGATTGCAGCTCGAACTTGAACGGCTTCTCGTCGAGCAGGCCCTTCTTGCGGTAGAAGGGCACGGCATTGCCCAAGAGTCGATCCACCTGGTCGAAGGTGATCTCGCCGCTGTGCGCCCAGACCGCATACCCTTCGGGATCGACGAGGACCAGACTCGGCCATGCCTGCACGCCGAAGCTGTTCCAGATCGTGAAGTCGGCGTCATTCACCACGGGGTGCTCGATCTTGTAGCGGCGAACGGCGTCGGCGATGCTCTTCGTACCCTTTTCGGCGGCGAACTTGGCCGAATGGACGCCGATGACGGCCAGCTCATTGGGCCAAGCCTGCTCCAGCTTGCGCAACTCGGGAATGATGTGCATACAGTTGATGCAGCCGAGCGTCCAGAAGTCCAAGAGGACGAACTTGCCGCGAAGATCGTGCAGCTCGATGGGCCGGGCCGTATTGACCCACGACGCGTTGTTCGGAAAGGGGCGAACCGCCAATCGCCGTGGAAATGGAGCTTCCGCCGGTTCCTTCGCCGTCGCCAACGCCCATGGGACGACGGCGCTGCCGGCCAGCGCACCGCCAGCCAGCAACCCGAACCGGCCGAGGAAGGTTCTGCGGGAAACCACGCACTCCTCACGATCTGACATCTGTCCCCCTTGCTTTCCTGAGGGGCCGAAAAAGAATAACTTGTGCAATCTTGTAGGACGGATTTCCTAATCCGTCCCCAAAAACTGGACGGATTAGGAAATCCGTCCTACGTGTAAACCTCCAACTTATTGCTTTACAGACCCTGAGAATCAACAATATCCCGATTGCTGGTTCCGACAGAATTGTTGCCGTGTGATGTCTGCCGGTCAAATCCGGCGGCTGGCCAAAAAATCGTCCCCCCGCTTGCGGGATGGCGCAAATGTGCCGATAATGCTTATGCACAGCCGTCTTTGAGGCAGGGACACACCATGATTGCGGCACTGCGAACACTGTACGACGATTCCGCCGACGGCATCCTCGTTGCCAACGACCAGATCAGACACTTCGTCTACGCCAATCAGGCGATTTGCGACATGCTCGGCTACACGGAAGCCGAGTTGTGCGTCCTCTCGGTGACGGCGATCCACCCTCAGAAAGCCTTGCCCGAAGTCCTGGGGCAGTTCGAGGGGATGCGCGAGCGGCACGTCAAGTATGCCTCCGCCGTCCAGTGCCTGCGAAAGGATGGGAGCGTTTTCTATGCCGACATCTCGGCCCACCACGCGGTGTGTCGGCAGCAGCCGTGCATGGTGGGCGTCTTTCGGGATGTGAGCGCACTACGCGAAAAGGAGTATCTCTACCGGCTGATCGCCAACAACGTGGCGGACGTGATTTTCACCACGCGGCTGGCCGACATCGTTGAACCGGCAATGCTGGCCGCCGCGAACAACCCGGCCGACCTGGCCGACCTGGCCGACGTAGTCCTGGGCGATCATTGGCGATTCACCTATATCAGCCCGTCGGTCCAGCGGTTGACCGGCTATTCCTCCGAGGAAATGGCCGCCCTGCCGTTGCGAAGGTGGCTTGCGCCCGAGTCGTTTGCTTACCTTCGCGACCTGTTGAGCGTCGAGCTCTCGAATCTCGGCGGCGGAGCGGCCGAACTCCCCCCTCGGTATACTTTCGAGGTGGAGATTGTCGCGAAGGACGGCACGCGGCGCTGGTGTGAGGTGGCGATTACGTTTTTGCGAAATGACGAGGAAGAGCACGTTGGCACCGTTGGCGTGGTCCGCGACATCACCGAGCGGCGGGAGGCTGCCGAGGCCGTCCAAAAGGAACAAGCTCTGCTGCGGCGTCTGTTGGACCTGCACGAGCGCGAGCGGCAGTTAGCCGCCTACGAGATCCACGACGGTTTTACACAACACCTTATCGGAGCGCTGTTGCTGCTTCAGGGGTTCCGCGAGAACCTTTCTCGCAGTCCCGTGGAAGCCTGGAAAACCTTTGATACGGCGGCGAAGTGGATCGCCCAGGCGGTCGACGACGCGCGCCGGCTGATCAGCGGCTTGCGGCCGCCGATCCTCGACGAAGCGGGCATCGTGGGCGCCGTGGACTACTTGGTCTGCGAGAACCAGTGCGACGACGGCCCAAGGATCGAGTTCACGCACGACGTGGCCTTCGATCGGCTTGCCCCGCCGCTGGAGACCGCCATCTTTCGGATCGTGCAGGAATCGCTGCGCAATGCTTGCCGCCACAGCCGGAGCGCGAGGATCAGCGTCGAACTGGTCCAGCGCGATCAGACTGTGTGCTTCGAGGTGCGCGACTGGGGAGTCGGCTTTGATCCGAACAGGACGGCGGAGCACCGATTCGGGCTGCAAGGCATTCGCGAGCGGGTGCGTCTGCTCGGCGGCCAAATCGCCATCGAATCGGCCCCCGGCGAAGGCACTCGGATCTGCGTCGAGTTGCCCGTCGTCGTCCCGGCTAGCTGACCGGTTGGATCGGTCATTGTCTTGACAAGCTCAGGACAAAGCACGCCCCATCGTGTACGCCGGGGTCCAACCGCAGGTCGCCGCCCATGTCGCGGGCCAGGCGACGGCTCAGGGCAAGTCCCAAACCGATGCCGGGGGCGCTGTGAGCCGCCTCTTCGACCGATTTCGAGAAGGAGCGAAACAGCCGCCGCCGGGCCGCCGCGGCAATACCGGGGCCGTGATCTCGCACGCACACCTCGGCTCCGCCCGCGCACCGTCTTGCGGTTACGAGAATCCGCCTATCGGTGGCGGCCGAGGCATACTTGCAAACATTATCGACCAGGTTGAACAGCACTTGCTCCACGGCCGACGGATTCGCCCGAACCATGACGGCGGCGGCCTCCGCGCCGAGATCCACCAGCAACTCCATGCCCGCCTGCTCCGCATGCGCCGCCAGACGCCCTTGAACGCGGCCAAGCAGATCTTCCACGGCGAGCGATTCGACCCGTCCGTCGATTCGGCCCCGCTCCAGGCGGGCGTAGGCCAATACATTTTCGACCAGATGGGTCAACCGCAGCGCTTCGCCGCGCAGCGTCTGCAGATATCGGCGCTGCTGCTCGGCGTCGGGCACCATTCCCTCCGCGAGCATCTCGGCGTACATTTGAAACGTGGTCAACGGCGTGCGCAGTTCGTGGGTCACGGCCGAAACAAAGGCGGCGCGGCGTTCGCTAAGCCGCATGACGCCCCAGAGCAGCCCCGCCACGGCCGCCGCCGCCAGCAGCACGCATGTCCAAGCCACCGCGAGCGAGAGGGCCAGCGCCGAAAACGCTCCGCCGTCGCCGCCTTCCGCCACGGCGCGGTGTACGATCCGGACCGGCAGCGCGGCCAACATGCGCGGCTCGCCGGCGGCCGAAGCGCCGGGCGCCGGTTCAAGATCGGCGCCGGGCAGCAAGTCCTCGATCGTTTCCAGCATCGACGACTTGATCGCCGGCCAATCGAGCAAGCATCCCTGCACGTACTCGCGTCCGCCGGACGTGATACGCCGAGCCAAGACAAGCTGCTCGCCGATCCATAACGGCGTCATCAGCACGCCGCTGCCGCCCGCTGAGATGAGCGCGGCATCGCGCCCGCCGGGAGGCGGTGGTTGCATCGCTTGCGACTGCAACATCGTGTTGGCGTTCAGCAGGTTCTGCTGGATCGTTTCGTTGCGGAAATTGTAGTCCGCGGCGTCTTGACCGCGCTGTTGAAAGTTGGCCCGCCGGTCGCGGTTGGCGATCCGTTGTTCCGGCGACGGGGCCACTACTGTCAACGACTCGGCCGCCGGCGAGACCGGCTGCCGGGGCAGCAGAGCCAGCAGCTTTTGGCGATCGACGGCCGCGGCCAGTTGGTTGAGCAACGTCCGGGCTTTCTCCACCCGCTCGGGGTTCACGCGCTCTGGATTGGGCGCGGCGCCAACCGGCCCCGCAAGCGCCTGCGGCGACGTGAACGCCCCGTCGGGGCCGACCTGAAAGTACAAGAGGACGTAGGACGGCGGGTTTAATGCTTGATTGACGAAGTTCGAGCGGGCGCTTTCCTGGGCCAACATGGGGGCCAGCGCGGAGTCGATGCGCCACAGAGCCAGCCGGACCTTATCCTCCAGCACCGCCTGCCGCCGGGCGTCGCTCTCGGCCCGGTCGGAACGCACCGCGCTGAGGCTGATCCAGCCCATCGCGGCCAGCACGACCGCCAGGCAAAGAGCGAAACCAAGCCAGATGGAGAAAGACCGCTTCATGTCCGTGTTTCGCTATTCGTCATTCAGGTTTCGTCATTCGTCATTCGTCATTCGGATTTCGTCATTTGAAACATGTATCCCTTGCCGCGAACCGTCAACAGGATCGTCGGTTCAGCCGGGTCGTCGCGCAGTTTCTCGCGCAGTCGCGTAACGTGCATGTCGATCGTTCGGGTCGTGAGTCCCTGGGGACTGATGCGCCATACATTGGCCATCAATTCCTCGCGCGAGATGGCCCGGCCCGAGTTGGCGGCCAGATACCGGAGCAACTCGACCTCGCGTTCGGAGAGTTCCGATCGGCCGCCTTTGGCGAATCGGACCTCGCGTCGGGCAAGGTCCACCACCCCGCCGCGGACGCGGACCTCCGAGATGTCGTCCGGCCGCTCGGCGCTGCGGCGCAAGACGGCCTCGACCCGAGCCAGCAACTCCTTCACGCTGAACGGCTTGACCACGTAGTCGTCGGCCCCGTCGCGGAGCCCGCGCACCCGATCGGATTCCTCTCCCCGCGCGGTCAGCACGATCACCGGCAACGTGGGACGGAGCCGGCGGACCTCGGCGAGGATCGAAAAGCCGTCGCGCTTTGGCAGCACCAGGTCGAGCAACAGCAAGTCGAACTGCCGTTTGGTGGCCATTTCCAGCCCGAGTTGGCCGTCGGCCGCTTCGAGCGTGTCGAACCCGGCAAAGCGCAGGGCATCGACGATCCCCCGCCGGATGGCCGGATCGTCTTCGATCGTAAGAACCTGGAGCCGCGCCATGACGTTCCCTCGACCACTTAAGTCTACCCCGGCGGAATCAGTAGGGGTAGGGGTAGGGTGGGACAAGCGCAGCGCAGTCCCACCATCTTTCTTCATTGAAACCTGGCGGTGGGACTGCGCTGCGCTTGTCCCACCCTACTTTTCTTTCGGCCGGAACCGCTCAGTTGCCCCATCTGCCGAGCCCCGTCCAATCTTCTCTACATTGATATCCCCAGGTTTGATTTTCAGATCTTTCCATCGGGAGCTTGGCAGCACTGTGATCGTACGCGGTCGATTGTCCTCGACTGGGCTGTCGAATGTGGCCCTATATTCGAGTATGAGATGCCGCAGCGGAATCTCTCCCCAACGAATACTTTCACCGGGCGAAATGTTTCGAGACGCTTTTGCCTTGGGATTGCCTGCAACGTTCGCAACGTACTCTGCCTTTCGACCATCAACTCTCCATTCAAACCATGCCCAGACAGACCATGCCGGGACGAATCCCTCCGAAGTGATTTCGATCGCCTTTGGCGAGGAGTTCTTGACGAGAATCTCCAAAAAGCGTTCGCCACCCTTGGTCTTGAGCCGCAACGACAATTCGATCTGATACGGTTCCGCAGGTTTGGCGTTATCAATGCTCTGTGCGTCACGAGCAATCGGCGATGGCGAAGCATTTGTCTTGCTGCTCTCGCCACCGAACAGAACCTTCTGATGACACACGCAAACTGCGCCCATGAATACAAACAGATTCACAAACAAGGCAATGTACGCTTTCATATTCTCCTCCCCAATGAACAGATTGATCGGATGCCTGCATTTCTACCGCGACGGCACGTACCGCTCGTACTGATACGTGAGCGTTTTCTCCTCCCCCGGTTCCAGCTTCAAGGTCCAACTGACCGTGCCGCTTCGCTCCAGCAATTGGAGCTTCGTGGAATCGACGGCGATCGCGCCGTTGGCGGAGGCGGAGAGCGGCTTGCCCAGGACCGGGTTGGCGATGGCGATGTCCACCGTCCGCTTCTCATAGTTGCGGAGCTGCAATTTGCCTTCCAGCGTGACCAGATCAAAATAGGTCTGCCCGTTATCCGGGCAATAGGCTTTGAGCTTGCAATCGGTCTCGCGTTCCGTCTTTTCGTGGGCGATGTTGATGGCGGCGGTGACGGGCAGTTCGCCTCGCCCGCCCTTGGGCGTGTACTTCAGCAAGTCCTCGCTCAGCGGCCGCTCGGCGCTCAGCGCCAGGCAGGGACCGGTCGTCCAGGCCGTGTCGGTCTGGTTGTGCAGCACCAGCGAGTGCTCCATTTCGCCGGGCGGCGACCAGCGGTAGATGTGCCCAAAACTGATCTTGCGGGTAAAGAGCGTCACGATAGCCTTTTCACCGCAGCGTAGCGTGAGGTCCTTCTTGGTGTAGACCGTGTAGTCGGTGGCGGCCGCGCCGCCCATCTGCGGCAGGTTGCCCAGGGCCTTCGCCAGATCGCCGCCGGCCGCCGCGGCGGGTTGCGTAACCGCTTCCGGTTGGCCAAACTGCGGGGCCGTGTTGGCGTTGCTTACCAGCGCCGCCCGATTCATCATTTGCGTCGTCACGGCGGCCGGCGTCGCGGAAGCCACCGCCGCCCCGATCGTGCGAATGATCTGCCCCACGGCGATCGGCGCCATGAAATCGGTATGCACGAAGTGCGGCACGCCCACCACCAGATGCACGTCGGTGTGGATCAGGTCCTCGGCCTCGTTGACAATCGTGCCGCGCAGGGTCAATTCGGCCGTGTCGTCGTCGAGCACCTTGAGCGTATAGTCGGGAATCCAAGTGATCCCCTTGCGCAGATAGGCCATGCCCAGCGTGCTGCCGGCGGAGGTGGCGGAGGCGGCCTTCTCGCGGGCGACGTGAATCCGCAACGGCAACTCCAGCACCTGCATCCGCGTGATGCCGTCAACCGGCACGGCGAAACTGTTGCCCTCGCTCTCCAACACGGCGTACTCCGGCCCCACCGAGATCAACTGGCCCACGGCGGTGCGCTTCTGGCCCTTGTGTTCGTAGCGCAGCTCGACCTTGAGGTTCTTGTTGGCCTCCAGCCGGGCACGGCGAGCGGCCGGGTCTTTGGGGGCGTCGCGGTCGTCGAACTCGACGACCTCGCCGGGCCCCGAGCCGACAATGTCGACCACTTCCTTCTCGTCGTGCGAGTAAACCGCCAGAGTGCCGAACGCGGCCGGCGGAATCTGCTCGGCCACGCACCAGCCGTCGCGCAGCTTCACTTCGCCTTCGCGGAGGAAGAATCCCATGCCGTTCTTGAAGACGGCAACGGAACGGGTGCGGGGTTTCCAAACGTGGGGATTGTCGTCGCCGGGTTTCGGCGGAACTTTGGCAGTTGCCGGATCGGCCCCGGCCGCAACGCCGCCCAACGCCACAACGCCCGCCAACACTAGCGCCAAGATCTTGCTGGAACCGATCATTTCGCCGCTCCTTTTCGTTATGCGTGTGAACAGAACTGCGCCGCTCGGGCAACATCCAGGCGACCCGCCAGGCACTCCGAGCAACCGTCGGTATTATACCATCAAAGAAGGGCGCCGCGCGTAACGGGTTTGTAACAAGCCGGTTTGCAGTTTCGCCACTGGCCGGCAAAGTCGTTGATGCAACGGCCGAAGAGGATGCTATCGGGAGATAGAAGAGGGGACGGGAAAACGAGGATTGCATTTCAAGAGCGCACGCGGTACAATGATTTTTGTAACCTATTGGGGAGGAGGCGACCTATGCACGAGAGAATTGAGATCAAGCCAAAGATATGCCACGGCAGACCGGTTATCAAAGGAACCCGGGTGCTGGTGGCCAACATTCTCGGCGCCCTGTCCGGCGGCGACTCGGTCGAGACGGTATTGGAGGATTATCCCAACGTCACGCGCGAGGACGTTCTTGCGGCCCTCGCATTCGGAGGGGATCTCTCGCGATTTCAGGAAACGCCTTACGAGGCATTCGCGTCATGAGATTCTTTCTTGACGAGAACTTCCCTAAAGCGGCACGGGCATTGCTCACCCGAGAGGACCACGAAGTTGTCGACATACGCGGAACAGAGAAGGAGGGATCGGGAGACGACGAGTTGTTCCTCATGGCCCAGGATTCCCATGCCGTCTTTCTGACGACGGACAAGGATTTTTTTCACACCGTTCCGCACCTCTACCCACAACACGGTGGAGTTGTCGTGGTTGCATTGCGGCAACCTGACCGGCAGAGCATCCTGGCGAAGTTGTCGTGGCTGCTCGCACACATCACGGCGGAACAGATCGAAGGCAGGGTGTTCCTTCTACTGGACGCCAGTTATGTGGTGTATCCGCCACTGGAATGATGGCATTGTGCCATCTAAGAAGTTCACTACATGCCCAATTCGCTTTTCGCCGCAGAAAACGCCTCCATGGCGAATTGGAGATCGTCCGCCGTGTGGGCGGCGGAGACTTGCACGCGGATGCGGGCCTTGTCTTTGGGCACCACCGGATAGGAGAAGCTGACCACGTAAACGCCGCGCCGCAACATCGCCTCGGCCAGCCGTGAGGCCAGCACCGCATCGCCCAGCATGATCGGGCAGATGGGATGAACGCCCGGCGTAATGTTGAACCCGCGCTGAGCCATCCCTTCGCGGAAAAGCCTGGTGTTCGACTCCAACCGATCGCGCAACTCGGTCGAGCGGGAGAGCAGATCGAGCGTCTTCATCGAGGCCGCCACGATCGGCGGCGCCAGCGTATTGGAGAACAGATAGGGGCGGCTGCGCTGGCGCAACAGGTCGATGATCTCCTTGCGCCCGCTGGTGTAGCCGCCGCTGGCCCCGCCGAGGGCCTTGCCCAGCGTGCCGGTGATGATGTCCACGCGGCCCATCACGCCGTGATACTCGGGCGTGCCGCGGCCATGCTTGCCCATGAACCCCACGGCGTGCGAGTCGTCGACCATCACCAGGGCGTCGTGTTTCTCGGCCAGATCGCAGATGTCCGGCAGGTCGGCGATGATGCCGTCCATCGAGAACACGCCGTCGGTGGCGACGATGCGGAAGCGGGCGTCGGCGGCCTGTTTGAGTTGCTCCTCCAGATCGGCCATGTCATTATTCTTGTAGCGGAACCGCCGGGCCTTGCACAGCCGCACGCCGTCGATGATGCTGGCGTGGTTCAGCTCGTCGGAGATGATCGCGTCCTCCGGCCCGAAGAGCGTCTCAAACAGCCCGCCATTGGCGTCGAAGCACGACGAGTAGAGAATCGTGTCCTCCGTGCCCAGGAAGCGGCTGAGCTTCTCTTCCAGTTGCTTGTGGATCTGCTGCGTGCCGCAGATGAAGCGGACGCTGGCCATACCGTAGCCCCAGCGGTCGAGCGCCTCGTGGGCGGCGGCGATGACCTCGGGATGATCGGCCAGGCCGAGGTAGTTGTTGGCGCAGAGGTTCAGCACTTGCCGGGAGGAACTTTCCGGGTGGGGCAGACATTCCTGTCTGCCGGATTCCAACACGCCCACCCGCGCCTGCTGCGAACTGGTAATCACCCGCTCGCCCTTGAACAGGCCGGCGTCGCGGATTTGCTGGAGTTGGTCGGACAAGTAGTCCTTCATCGAGCCGAACATCATAGGGTCCGTTCTACCTGATACTATAACCGCCGCGTGAAGGCCCCTTGCTGGTGGACTAGGTTTGAGGTGTGTAACTCAACCTACGCATTGCTTTCAACGTTCGGAGTTCAGCGCGTTGAGCTTAACGAGGGCCTGCTGGCGGACTTCGCCGGTGGCGCGCTTGACGGCCATCTGGTAATAGATTTGGGCCACGTTCGGCTTGCCTTCGTCTTCGGCGGCCTGGCCGCGCTCCAGCAGCACCAGGGCCTCGCCGTCTTGCGCGTGCTGCTCGATCTCGTGCAACCGCCGGGCCTCGGCCACGCTGGGGACCGCGCGGGTGGCGGAACTCGCGCCCTCCGGCCCCGCCGCCGCGCCGATGGCCGGGCCGCCGGCCACGGGCTTCGCCGCCGGTTCGGCCGGTTCCGCGTTGCGAGGCGCGGGCGGTTGGGCCATCGCCCGAACCTGACGCTGTGCCTCTCCTTCGATCGCGGCGGGCTCGTCCAATTGCCGGGCCGCCGTCCGATTCCGCTCGGCCATCAGCCGGCGCATCGCCTGCACGCGATCGGTGTAGTGCATCGGCGAATCCTCGCCGCCGGCAGCGCCCGTCGGATAGGGCATCGGCGGCATCATGGGCCATAGTGATCCAAGCGTGGGAAAACCGCCGACCACGGGCACGAAGCCAATCACGAACGGACTCTGCGACGTGTCGGAAAAGAACCCCGTCTGGCCGTTCATCATGGTCGCGCTGGGCGTCTGCGAGACCATGCTCTGCCGCGAGCCCTGGGCCATGCCGAAGTTGAAGGAGGCGTTGTTGGCGCCGTTGCGAATGGAAAATCCGCCGGTGAGGCCGGCCCCGGCATCAGGTCGGCCGAATTGCGGATTAGCCAGGTTGGCGTTGCCGAATTGGGCATTGATGCCGTTAAAGTTGAAGCCCCAACTCGTCCCTATCCGCTCATAGAAGCTGTCGTTGAGGGAACGGAAGGGCGTCGAAACGGTGGCCTGTTGGGCCGTCGCTTCGGAAACAACGACCGCCGTTGCACCGCAAAGAACGATCCACACCGCCGGATGTCTGCACCACATGGGAACATCCTCCCCGTCATGCCTACCGTATTTTAGCCGTTCGCGAAGGGAGTGTCAAGCACTTCCGCGCTACGTGTCCGGCCAAAGTCTTTGGCAGTAGATCCCGCCTGCCGGGCGGGACCTCCGGTGCTTCCGAGAGCCTTGCTTCCGCCATAAATCCCGCCCGGCAGGCGGGATCTATTGCTCTGCGCTCACGCCAGAAAATGTTGCCGCACACGGGGCCACTACTGGCGCTGGGGTGCAAATTGCACTTTGCGGCCCAGTGTTTGGCCGCTTATAGCCCGAAAGGTTACGGGTGCAATGCAGGGCCGCCGGCCGGTTGTTCGCGTGGATCTTCAGGGCGAATGGCGATCGTGTCCTCGCCGCGTTTTAGCCATTGCGTATCGCCGCCGTCCCCGTCGCCATTGCCGCCGGAAGGCGGCTCATGCCCCGGGCGATCCGGCCCGGCGGCCTGCGTGGACCGCGTGCGGCCGAACAGCCGCGATATCAGGACGCCCAAGTCGTCGAATAAAGAATAGGCCACCGGCGTGGCGATAAGCGTCAGCAGGAGCGAAAGGCTTTGGCCGCCGACAATCACGCCGCTGATGGCCTTGTTCACGGCGGAGCCTTCGGCGTTGGAGATGAGCGTTGGGATCATGCCGGCGACGAACGCCACGGTGGTCATCAGAATGGGGCGGAGCCGGTCGCGGTTGGCGGCCACCATCGCCTCGAACTTCGGCATGCCGGCCGCGCGGAGTTGGTTTGTATGGTCGATCTGCAAGATCGAGTTTTTCTTCACCACGGCGAACAGCACGAGAATGCCCAGCAGCGAGAAGATGTTCAACGACTGGTGAAAAATCAACAGCGAAAGCAGCGCGAAGGGCAGTGTCAGCGGCAGCGACAGCAGGATCGTGATCGGATGCAGCCAGGACTCGAACTGCGCCGCCAGACAAAGGTAAACGAAGATGAAGGCCAGTAGGAACGCCTTACCGAAGGCGCGGAACATCTTGGCCATTTCCTTCGACTTGCCCAGCAGTGCCGTCGAATACTCCGGGCCCATGTCGAGCTTCTCCACCGACCTGGCGATCTCGTCGAGCACCGTCTGTTGCGAGGCGTCCTTCACGAGGTTGGCGTTGACCGTGACTTGCCGGGTGCGGCCGAGGCGGTTGATCTGGGCCGGGCCGGTCCCCGGCTCGAAACGAACAACGTCATCCAGCGGCACCGTGCCGAACTTGCTCGACGGCACCGTGATCATCTTCAACTCATCGAGGCGGTTGCGGACGTTGGCCACCGCGCGGACATGGACCTCATATTGCTCCCCTTTTTCGTTGTAGTCCGACACCTTGTCGCCGGCCACCAGCAGCCGCAGCGTGTTCGCGATGTCGGCGATCGAGACGCCGAGTTCCGCGGCCTTGGGTCGATCCACCTTGACGCCGTATTGCGGCTTTCCGGTGGAGAGCGACGAGTCGACGTCCACGGCCCCCCGCACCTTCCGCACGTCGGCCATGACCGACTTGGCATACCGTTCGAGTTTCTGCATGTCGGGGCCGCCGATCATGCACTGGACGTCGGCCGTAACGCCGCCAACGGAGAACAACGGCACGGGCGTAACGCTGATCCGCAGCCCTCCGGCCTCGTACTTCGGCACAATCTGCTTCCGCACGAAGTCGATGATTGCCGCCTGGTCGAAGTCGCGGTTGGCAAGGTTGACCAAACGCGCATAGGCTCTTCCTTGGTAGGGGTTGCGCTGCGCGTCGTCGGCCACGCTGGCAATCGTATAGTCTACGCCGGAAAGTTGGCGAATATCCCGGGCGATCCGCGCCACGTAGACCAGCGTTGCCTCCAGCGACGTCCCTTCCGGGGCCAGCACGTTCACCTGGAACTCCGACGAGTCGTCGTCCGGAAGGAAGTTCTTGTTGACCATTTTACCCAGCGGCACGAGGGTAGCCATGCAGCCGATCGTCGCGGCAACCACGATCCAGCGATGCCGCAAAGAAAACCGCAGCACCGCGAGATAAACCCTCTCGACGGCGCGATAGAAGGGTTGGTTCTTCGATTTGGAGTGGGCATGGCCGGCCGCCCCCGCCCCCGGCCCCTCACCGGAAGGAAGCGGAGAGGCGGAAGCCTTGAACCAGCGCGCCGCCAGCATCGGGGTGAGCGTGAAACTGACCAACATGCTCACGGAGATCGTGGCGGCCATGGTAATGCCGAAGCAGAACAGGAACCGGCCGACGATTCCTTCCATGATGGCGATGGGCAGGAACACGGCGATCAGCGACAGGGTGATCGCCAGGACCGCCAGTCCGATTTCGCCGGTGGCCGCCAGCGCCGCCTCGAACGGCGTGTATTTCTTCTCCTCGATGTACCGGAAGATGTTCTCCATCACCACGATGGCGTCGTCGATGACGATGCCGACCGAGAGCGTCAAGGCCAGCAGCGTCATGCTGTTGAGCGTGAAGCCCATGTACTTGACGATGGCGAACGCGGCAACGATCGACGTGGGAATCGACAGGGCCGCGATGATCGTCGCCCGGACGTTGGCCAGAAAGAAGAACACCACCACAGCGGCCAGAATCCCGCCCACCATGAGGTGCTCGTTGACCGTGTCGACCGACGCCTGAATGAAGACCGATTGGTCGCGCACCACCTCGACGCGGTAGCCGCGGGGGGCGGTTTGTTTTAGCCTGTCGAGCCGCTCTTTCAACTGTCGGGCGACCTCGACGGTGTTTGTGCCCGATTGCTTGCGGATTTCCAACAACACGCAAGGCACGTCGTTCCAAAGCGAGGCGCTCTTCATTTCCTCGGTCGAGTCCTCGGCGCGGCCGAGGTCGCCGACGGTGATGGTGCGGCCGTCGCGGTTGGCCACGGTAATGGCCTCCATTTCCCGCATGTCGCCCACGCGACCGAGCGTCCGCAGCGTGACTTCCGTCGGACCGATCTTCATCGAGCCGCTTGGCATCTGGAGGTTTTGCGACCCCAAGGCGCGGGCCACGTCGGCCACCGTCAGCTTGTAGGCGCGAAGCTTCAGCGGATCGAGCACTGCGTTGATTTGCCGGGCCTGACCGCCGACGATCATTGCCTGGCCCACGCCGCCCAGCGACTCCAATTGCCGGCGCAACACTTTGTCGCAGTACTCGGTGATGTCGCGGAGCGTCGCCGGCGGGGGCGCCGACACGGCAATCGTCAACACCGGGATCGCGTCCGGGTCAACCTTCTCCACCGTCGGCTGCTCGATGTCCTTGGACAATTCGGGCAGCACGCGGTTGATCTTGTCGCGGACGTCTTGCGCGGCCACGTCGAGGTTTTTCTCCAACGTGAACTGGACGATCACCTGGGACACGCCTTCCGAGGAGATCGACCGCAACTCCTCGATGCCGCTGATGGTGTTGACCTCCCGCTCGATCTTCTCGGTAATCTCGGTTTCGATATCCTCCGGGGCGGAACCGGGCTGCCGCGTGGTGACGGTGACGACCGGAAAGTCGATCTTCGGGAAGCGGTCGATGCCGAGATTCAGGTAGCCGATGATCCCGAACACCACCAGCACCAGGATCAGCACCGTGGCGAAGACGGGACGCTTGACGCAAATCGCTGCCAGTTGATTCATTGCGGCACCGCGTCTCCGTCATGGACCAGTTCGGGGCGGGCAACCAGCCGCTCCTTGCCGGTCAGCCCGGATTTGATCTCCACCTTCTGCTTGTCGATCTCGCCCAGGGCGACAACCTGTTCGCGGGCCACGCCGTCGCGGACGACGAACACCCAGGCTATCTCGCCGCTCTTTTGCACGGCGCCGATCGGCACGAAAACTTCCGCGCCTTTTGCCGCAAGCTGTAGTTCCGCCGTGGCGAACAGTCCGGGGCGCAACGTGTGATTCGGGTTCGGCACGACCGCCTCGACGACCATCGACCGCGTGTCGTTGGTCACCACCGGCGCGATGAATCGCACCGTGCCCTCGAACGTCCGATCGGGGTAACTGTCGACCACAAACCGCACCGTTTGACCGGACTGTATGGAGCTCATGCTCTGCTGCGGAACGGTCAAGGACAACCGCAGCGGGTCGATCCGCACCAGCGTGACGACCGTGGTGGCCTGCATGCCGGAGGATATCTGCTCGCCGACGGCCACCAGTTTCTCGGCCACCCAGCCGTCGAACGGGGCGCGGATGGTCGTGTCGGCCACGGCCTTCTCCAAGATCGCCAGTTTGATCTGGGCAGTCTTGCATACCTGATAAACCTGACGTATCTGGAACAGCGCCTGACGATACCGCTGGGAAGCCGCCTCGAACTCGGTGCGCGTCTGATCGAAGGCCTCGGTCGAGATGACTTTCTTGGCGTAGAGATCGTTGGCGCGACGGAGGTTCGACGCGGCGAGATCGGCCGACGCCTTGGCGAGCCTTACCTCCGGCTGGTCCTCCGGAACAAACGTTTCGGTCGTGTCGTCGAGCCCCAGCCTGGCCTTGAGTTCCTCGATCATCGCCCGGCCCTCGGCCAATTTGTTCTTCGCGTCGGTCGGATCGATTTGCACCAGCACGTCGTTTTTTCGCACGATGCTGCCGCGATCGACCATCACCTCGGCCGCAATGCCGCTGGTGTTGCTGGCCACGGACGACCTTTCGTCGGCGATCAGCGTGCCTGTCAATCGCAGCGTATGGCTGCGCTGCACGACCTCGGCCGCAACGGTTTCCAGTCGCGGCGTCTTGGTATTCGTCTTCTCGGCGGCAAGGAAGCCGAGCGAAGCCTTTCCGGCGGGCTGGCCGTTGTCCGTTGGCGTTGCCCCCTCACCCGCCCCGCTTGCGGCATGTCTGGCCAGCAAGGAGGGCATGACCCAGACGCCAACGCCCACGAGCATTACCAGCACGACAATCCAAGGCCAGCGAAGCTTCCTGGCGCTGCCGGCTTCCGCGACGGCTTTGTTCAGGCTCAGCTTTGTCTTGGGCGGCCGCTGTTGACCAGGTTGCACGTTTGACATGGTTGAACTCGCAACGTGATGTTCCGATAAGGTTGTACTCATGGTGTCTCGCTCCCAATCTGGTCGGAAGACTGTGTTCCCGGCGCGATCGAACAAGTGGAATCTTCGCGAAGCCCTTGAAGGAAAATGTCGACGCCCCGTTCCGCCATCTCCAAAACGCCCACCGACGCAAGATGACAACCAAGGACCACGGTGCCGTAGAGCAGCGAACCCAGGGCGATGGTGGTCGTGCGCGTGTCCATCGGCCGCAGTTCGCCGGCATCGATCCCTTGCTGCAAGATCTCGCCCATATTCCGCACCATCTTCTCGTAGTGCTCGCGGTGCGATTCGGGGCCGGTGCCGCGAAACTCCGCGCGGTCTTGAATGAAGACCTCCAGGTATTGCGGATTGGTTTCAAAGAACTCGGCATAGGCCAGGGCGGCCGCGCGCAGCTTGGCGCACGCGCCCTCGATGCCTTCCATCGCCGCGAACAGGCGCCGCTACAAACGCAACATGACCTCGTAGGTGGTGGCCCAGAAGAGGTCTTCCTTGCTGTAGAAATAGCGGTAGACGGTGCCCTTGCCGACGCCCGCGCGATCGGCAATCATCTGGACATCGGTGCCCCGGAAGCCCAGTTCGGCAAAGGTGCGGATCGCTTGCTCCAGAATCGCGCGGTGTTTT
>Ga0315287_10001545_pt1 | contig 21356 bp, 15 predicted proteins | sample YL17G11_0_MG_FD_205037 | JGI IMG/M metagenome (GOLD analysis project Ga0315287, IMG submission 205037) | Sediment microbial communities from Yellowstone Lake, YNP, Wyoming, USA - YL17G11_0 | ecosystem: Environmental > Aquatic > Freshwater > Lake > Sediment | place: USA: Wyoming | collected...
GCCGGCTTTCGTACTTCTGCAGCAGGATGGCCTTGTTGACCTTGACCGGCAAGATAGAGCCGCTCCAAGTGACTGAGCTACCGGCGAAGATCCGTCGCGCGCTCTGCTTCACCCTGAATCTCCACGCGACCCCGACCAGGATGTTGTGCGAGGCACCGCCCATCACCCTGATGCCACCGGGGAAGAGCACCCGGTACTGCGTGTTGACCGAGGGCCGCACGAAGGCCCCGTAGACGCCGCTCCGGTTGGTGCTGATTCTCGCCAGACCGCGCCAGGTCAGGCTGCCGAGCGGGCGGGACTGCACGAGCAGCGGCCGAAGCGGGAGGCTCGTGCCGATGGTGGTGATCAGCCGCCCCGCGATTCGGGTGCGAACGCCGTAGGACACCCGCGGGGGGTACGGCGTCCCGGTGACGCCGGTGCCGACCCCGACGATGCTGGTGGGAATCCCCAACTGTCCCAGCCCCAGGGCGCTGTTCCGCGCCTGGATACGGAAACTGATGCTGCGGCCGGACACCAGTCCGGTGAGGTTCATCGAGGTCACGGCTCCGACGGTGTGGATCGGTACGCCGGTGCCAGGTGTGGCGGTGACGATGTAGTCGACGATCGGCGAGCCACCGTTGTCCAACGGCGCAGCCCAGGTCAGGTGGGCGGTCCCCCGACCAGCGACGAGTGCGGGGATGCGTACCGGGCCTGGGGAGAACGCCGGAGTCGCCGGCAAGGACGCTGCCGATGGCGACGAGGTGCCTTCGACGTTCGTGGCGGTCACGGTGAAGGTGTACGCCGTCCCGTTGGTGAGGCCGATGACGTTGCATGTGATCGCGGGAGCGGCCACCGTGCAGAAGGCACCGCCGGGACTCGCTGTCGCCCGGTAGGAGGTAACAGGTGAGCCGTTGTCCAGGGCCGCGACCCAGATCACTTCCACCGTTTGGTTGAGCCCGCTGGTGGCGGTCACACCGGTGGGGGCGGCGGGAGCGTTGGCAAGCGTGATCTGGTTCGAGGGCGCTGAATCAGTTGAGTTGCCGACTGAGTTGTGCGCGAGCACGGTGAATGTATAGGTGCCGCCCTTGGTCAACCCGCTGACCGTGCACTGGAGGGTGCCGCCGGTCTGGCATTTCTTGACCGGCGCGGAGGACGACACGACGTACTTGTCGATGGCGGCTCCGCCAGTGATCGCAGGTGCGAACCAGGTCACCAAGGCTGTACCGCCGGTGCCGGCCGTTGCCGAGACGTTCGTGGGAGGGTCCGGGACGGTGGGCGGCGGCGGCGGCGCCACCGGGGTGACGGAATTGGAGGGCGTCGAGGAGGCTCCATCGCCGCCGATGGCGCTGGAGGCGTAGACGGTGAACGAGTACGCCGTGCCGTTGATAAGGCCGCCGACGGTGCACGAGGTGCCAGTCGATGTGCAACCGGCGGAAGGCGGAGAGGAGGCCACCTGGTAGCCCGTGATCGGGTCGAGAGGGTCGTCGACCGGTGCCGTCCACGAGACGTCCGCCAAGCCGTCGCCCGCGACTGCAGTCACCCCGGTGGGCGCAGCCGGAGCGGCCGCGGAAGCGGGCGCAGCCTCTACGACCGAAACCGTGGCAGCCAGAATGCTCAGAGCCACGAAGGCGGCAAATCGACGCATGACCTTCCCCCCTTGCCCCATGGGCTTTAACCCCAAGGTCTTTGCCTCCCCGGGCGTACGACCTTCACTTGGGAACGTATCAGCCGAGTCTGACTTCCGACACCCCCGCCCGGAACCCGACGCTGCCCTTAACCGGGCCTTACCGGAGCGTGTGCCGGGCTACTTCCAGCGTCGCCCGGTGCCGGCGAAGTGCTGCACATAGCCCTGAAGCGCCGCGATCGAGCAGATGACCTGGTACGTCAGGAGAAACGCGATGTAGCCCATCCGGTTCTGCCGCACTTCCAGGTCCAGAGGCCCGAACACCCGACGGGACTGATACGCCCGCAGGCCGCCGTAGACGATCAGCGTGATCGGCAGCACGACCAGGGTCCAGACCGACACGATCAGTGGGATACCGAGGAAGAAGAGGAGGACTCCGGGAAGCCAGATGAGCGCGTACCCGATGTCCAGGAAGGGAATGAGCAGATCGACACCGGCAATCAACTTGGTCAGGAACCGCGGCTGCTTCCACGGCGGCACGGTGGTGAGCCCCTCGAACATCCCGCGCGCCCAGCGCGCTCGCTGGATCATGAAGTGCCGCACGCTCGTCGGCGCATCAGTGAAGGCAACCGAAGTCGGTTCGAACAACACCCGTTCGCCACGTTCCATCAGACGCCACGTCACGACAATGTCTTCGCCGATCGCGTCCGGCCAGCCACCGATCAGCCGTACCCTCTCGGTCAGGTAGAGCGAGAACGCCCCTTGCGCGACCAATGTCGACTGGTACAACCCCTGCATTCGCTTCACCGCGGATATGCCGAGGTAGTAGTCCCACTCCTGCATCCGAGTCAGCAAATTGACTCGCGAGTTGCGCACGAGTACCGCGCCCGCGACGGCGACAGTGTCCACCGGTGCGGACTCCAGCCTAGACACGAGTCGACGCAACGCTTCGGGATGCAACAGCGTGTCGGCATCGACGGTCACGACGTACGGCGTCGTCACTTGCTTCAGGGCTGCGTTCAGAGCGTGCGACTTCCCCGGGGTCGTTTCATGCACGATGCGCAACTCGATGTCGAGTTCCTCCGCGGTCGCCCGGGCCACAGCACACGTATCATCCGTCGACCCGTTGTCGGCCAGGAAGATCGTGAGAGGACCGGCGTAGTCTCCACCTGCAACGTAGCGAATGGTGTCGCCGATCCCCGCCTCTTCATTTCGCGCGGCGATGATCACACTGACTTCAGTCGTGGGATTCGCGACCTGCAGCGGCGGCTGCCGGTCCAACACCAGCGACATCGTCATGAACGACACGATGAAGCCGGGCAAGTAGGCCACCAGCATCACGATCGTTAACGCCATGATCGGGCCGACGGCAGTGGTGAGCTCCTCGACCCACGGCAGCGAGATCCAGGCCGACAGCCCGACCCAGACAATGGCGAACGCAATCGAGATGCCGAACTTCGCTGCGACTGGCAGGTATAGGCGCCGATGCACGCGCGGATGGCGCTCGGCAGCGACCGGCTCGTCCCGCGTGGGACCGCCCGGCGTTGCTTTGCGCAGCGTCGTCACCTAGTGGCTATCGGCCGCGCCACCGCCTGTCCCAAGCCGTGAGAGCAAGAACACAGCCCTCAGGCTCGGCCGAAATCCCTAGAAAGGCGGAAGGGAACGGCCATCAGCTGAGCGGCGTGGCGATTGATGAGTTCCTCCCCAAAGGGGTCGACCTCCGCTAGCGTTTTCCCATGATTCGCTTCCTGATCCGTACGGCCATCTTCTTCCTGTCTGCGCTGGTCGGTCTGGCGGTGGCCGACCTGATTCTGGACGGCTTCCGCATCGACGTCGGGTCCTACATCTTCGTGGCGGTCATCTTCGCCCTCCTCCAGGGGATCCTGTCGCCACTGATCCTGAAGATGGTGCACAAGAACGCCAACGCCTTCATCGGCGGAGTCGGCCTAGTCTCGACGTTCGTCGCGTTGTTCATCACGAACATCATCTCCGACGGTCTCACCATCACCGGTGTGTCGACGTGGATCCTGGCGACGCTGATCGTGTGGCTGGCGGGTGCTATCGCAGCGTTCCTCCTGCCGTTCTTCATGGTGAAGAGGGTCGCCGACGAGCGCCGCGACTAGTCCCCACTGAGTCGGCCCGGGCCGACCTGTTCCAAGTCTTCGCGTCTTCTCACTGCGCGGAGGATTCCCATGACGCGCTAAGACACCACTTCACCCGAGAACTGTTCTGACATCAATGCCCACGGAGGAGGTGCTGACGCGGATCAGCATTGCCCTCCCGCGCGGGTTCATCTCGGCGACGGCACTTCAAGATCAACGGTTCCGCGGAACCGTGCGTCGACTATCGGACGTCAGAACCGCGACGCGAGAAACCGCTCGACGTCAGCGGCGTCCACCGTGAGGGCGCGGTGCACCGAGGGTGCCAACGTCCCGAAGGGTTCGAGTGCCACCTGCCCGTTGGGTCGGCGCCACATAGCGACCGCGACTCCGTGGACGAGGGCGAAAGCGGAGAACATGCCGTTGGAGGTGATGATGGACGTCGCGTCGGCGAGCACCCAGTCTCGATCAACCCAGCCCATCAGGACCGGGTCGAAGCCGCCGAGCAGCCGCGGCGTCGGGATATCCCGCTTCGGGGGGCGCGCCGCCAGCCAGATCAGCCCGCGTTCATCCTGCACAGTCTCCGAGGCGATGAGCGACAGTCCGCGGCGTACATCGCCCAACAGAAGCCCAGACCATTTCGCGAGATCGCGGTCGTCAGCCGGTGCATGACCGGCGAGATAGCGACGAGCCAAATGCGCCAATGCGTCGTCGCGATCGATAGCCGGCGGACTCCCCCACCAGTCGCGTACGAGCACAAACGCTTGCTCGCGGCCCACGACCGGTCCACGAACGATGTGACCACGCAAGCTGACATACATCAAGGTGTGTATCAGGGCTTGACCTTGCGTGCGCATCCCTGTGGCGGCAAGCAGTTGCCCGATCTGGCTGCGGGTCAGCGGTCCGTCGGTCGCGAGCCGACGGCTGATGAGCTTGGTGGCACGCTCGGCGTCCGACGGCGATACGCCCTCCTGTGCAAGACGGTTGACATTCCAGGTGAGCGACTTCGGCGCGGTGAGCGCCTGTAGCCACCAGTAGTCCTCGCGGCGTACGAGGTGCAGCGTGCCACGGTTGAGCCACGTGATGGCGTGAGTGCGATCGACTGTCAGTGAACGATCGACATCGGCGGCCGTCAGACCTGTCGACCGGGCGCGGATGGCCAATCGCGCTGCTGGGAGGTCCTGCGCTTGAACGGCACAGATCCGTTCGACGACCGTCTCGACGTCGCGCGCCGGCGTACCGACCAACATCTGAGAATCGAATCGACCCGACAACGACGCCTCAGAACGCACGCCCGAAGTATGCCCGCGACGTCCGACCGGAACTGCTGAGTGAGGCCTATCGAATCGTCATTGGTACTCGTGGCCGAGGCTCGGTGTAGAAAAGGCGGCGTGAAGTTCCGAAGTGAGGTGCAACTCAATGGCAAGACCGCGACCGGACTGCCCGTCCCCGCGAAAGTCGTTGCCGATCTCGACGCAGGCCAACGCCCGAAGGTCCTCGTCACGATCAGCGGTTATACGTATCGAAGTTCGATCGCTCCCTGGGGTGGGCATTTCATGATCCCCTTGAGCGCTGAGCACCGGACGAGAGCGGGCGTCGCGCCCGGTGACAAGGTTCAGGTCACGGTCGAACTGGACAGCGCACCTCGCGTCGTCGAGATCCCCCCGGACTTCGCCAAGGCACTCACGGCCGACCCCGTTGCCAAAGAGTTCTTCGACGGGTTGTCCTTCAGCAACAAGCGCGTACACACCGTGAGCATCGAGGGGGCCAAGACCTCTGAGACTCGGCAACGTCGAATCGAGAAGTCAGTCGGCCTGCTTCGCGAGGGTCGAGTCCGCTGATCGACGAGCGTTCTCGTCGTACGCGCGACTGACGCAAGGTGCTCGTAAGAACTCTGGGGCATACGGTCGGGGCATCGGTTGTTCCTGAAGCCGAGGTCGCTGGACCTGGCGGACCGATCCACTCAACCTTGATCGAATGACGAGGGAGCTAGAACCATGGCGATCACCATGTACGGCACGTCGTGGTGCTCGGACTGCAAACGCGCCAAGCAGTTCTTCGGCGAGCAACGGGTCCGCTACGACTTTGTGGACGTGGACCAGAGTCCCGAGGGTCGCGCCGTCGTCGAGGGGCACAACGACGGCAAGGACATCATCCCGACGATCGTGTTCGAGGACGGCAGCGTCCTGGTCGAACCGACGAACGCGGAGCTCGCCGCGAAGCTGGGGCTGCAAACTGTGGCCCAGTGCGCGTTCTACGACCTCATCATCGTGGGATCGGGTCCCGCTGGCCTGACCGCCGCGCTCTACGCAGCACGCGAAGGGCTCTCCGTTCTGGTCGTTGAGCGCGCCGGAGTGGGCGGCCAGGCCGGTATCACCGAACTGCTCGACAATTTCCCCGGATTCCCGGAGGGCGTGACCGGCGAGGATTTCGCTAACAGATTGCGTCAACAGGCCGAGAAGTTCGGCGTGGAGATCCTTGCCGCCCAGGAGGTCACCCAGATCGGTGTCGACGGCCCGTACCGAGCGGTGACCACCGGCGACGGGAAGACGTACGCCGCTTTCGCCGTACTGCTCACGATGGGTTCGACGTACCGGCGGCTCGGTATCGACGGTGAGGACGACCTGATCGGTGCCGGCGTGCACTTCTGCGCGACGTGCGATGGCCCCTTTTATCGCGACAAGCACGTGGCGGTCATAGGAGGTGGCAACAGTGCCGGGGAGGAGAGCGTATTCCTGACCCGCTTCGCGAAGGACGTCACGATCATCACGCGTGACCTCGCGCTCACCGCGAGCCAAGTGGTCGTGCAGAAGGTCGACGAGCACGATGACATCAATGTCGTGACAGGTGCCGAGCCCGTCGGCTTCGCCACCGAGAACGGTCATGTCACTGGTGTCATCGTCGATCGCGACGGTACGCGCGACACGATTGCCGCCGATGGTGTGTTCGTCTTCATCGGACTGAGCCCGAACAGCGATCTGGTGAAGGATCTCGTCGATCTCGACGCGTCGGGTTTCGTAGTCTCCGATGCCGGCATGCAGACATCGGTTGCAGGGATCTTCGTGGCCGGTGACGTGCGCAGCGGTTCGACGAAGCAAGCAGCGAGCGCGGCCGGTGAAGGAGCCGCAGCCGCCCTCGCTATTCGCCGGTACGTCGAACCGCTGGCAAGCGGGCTACGCCCGATGATGCCTGAGGTCGTCGCCAGCGTCTGATCGGCGAGAGCCAGCCGTTCGTAACACGAGTACCACTCACCCGCCGCGATTCCTTCCATGGTTACCCGGGCGTTGGCACCGTCCACCCGCCAGAGTGCCTCAAGCGGCATGACCACCAGGTGCGCTGCCCCTCGTCCGCGTCCACGAACTCGACTCGGCCCTGCGTGCCTTGTAGAGCGCATCGATCGCAGGGTCACCGGTGCTCTTGGATGCCATGGTCCGATTCTCACCGATCACTGTCCCCTACCGCAGCCACTTCGACAGTGCCCACGAAGCCTGCGTTCGTTCCCGCTGTCGGTTCGCGTACAAGGGTCGACCGGGGTCTGCGAGCACAGCCTGTCGGCGGAGGGTCCCACGGGACCCTTCCCACGATGTCCGACTCCCGGAATTGTGTTTCGGCTACAACTGCTTCTCGCGCGTGCGGCTGCGGCCCAGATGAATGAGGCAACCCGTTCCGTACCATCGGTGGCGTGGCACACGATCTCGATTGGGCAGCGTTGCTCGTCTGGACCGTGGTCAACACCGTGAATGTCCTGCAATCATTGGGGTTTGAACTCCGCCGCACCCATGGGATGGGGCCCAATCGCGTGATCGGCCTGGTGATTGCCCTGCTGGCGATACCGGCGACGATAGCCGCGTTCGAGTTTGTGCACACCGGGAGGTCCGGATGGATAGGACCGGCGGTCTTTGACGTATTCGTCGTGTACATGCTGATCGTCGACTACGTGAGGCCGGTCGAGTTCCGCGCGCCGCGGCGGCCGGAGATCCTTGGACCCTTCCTCGGCCTCTTCTTCGGGAGCATCGTGCTCATGGGCGTGCCCATGTTCTACCTGAGCAAGAGCCTGTGGGCGGTCACTGTCGTGACCTCACTTCTGTTGATCGGCGCAATGGTTCGGAGCCTTCGCGCCGGGACGGGCTGATTCCGCCTTCAACCCTTCCCCAGTGCGCGTGCCGACACGGTTGCTTCAGAGTCCAACCGCGCCAACTTGCGCTGGTCTTGGATCAGATCTGCTCGGTTACCTGGGCCGGCTCTCCCCAGGCCTCGCCGTACGCGATATCTGCGAGTGGGAGCCTGGTACGCGGGGCGCGTTCCGCGGCGGCGAGGCGCTCCGGAAGGCTGTCCGGAGTCCCGACTCGTCCGACGGCCACGACTGCCAGCGGCTGGTAGTCGTCGGGGATGTCGAAAGTTGCTCGTACCTGGTCGCCGTTGAAGCCACCGATCACGTGAGCATGAAGTCCCAGGTCGTGTGCCTGGACGATGATCTGTGCGGTGGCCAGTCCGAGCTCGAAGCCTCCGACTGTGCGCGCAGTGCCGTCCTCTTCTTGCGTGCGAACCGTCGCCGCGATCAAGAGCGGAGCGTCACCGGCCCAGATCTGGTTACCTTCGGCGAGCGCGTCGTAGATGTTCTTGAACGCGCGGTCGGTGTCTCCGTCGTGGTTGCGCCCGATGATGAAACGCCACGGTTGATGGTTCATCGCCGATGGGGCCCACCGTGCTGCTTCGAGCAGCGACTGGACGGCTGCCTCGCTAAGTGAGCTCCCGTCGAACGCGCGAGGACTCCAGCGCGCGGCCAGCAAGGGGTTGATGGGTTGCGCGGTCGTCGCCTGCTTGACCTGGGGACCCCCGCGGGGAATACCGGCGGCATCGTCAGCAGGTGTGTGAATTCGGGCGAAACGTGCGGTGAGCGTGGTCACGAGGGTTCCTCCAGAGTAGTTGATTCTTCAACCACAGTGGAGCTACGCCTATTCCCACTGATTCCTCCTTACCGGTGAGCAGCTTGATCCAAGTGCTCAGTTGGACGACACGCTGCAGACGTTGGCGGCCGATCCCGACACGATTCGCGACGTAGTCAGGGCGGTCGGCGGGGATACCCAAGTGACGGGCGAGCGACAAGAACCATGAAGAGAGCGACTCACGACCACAAACACGAGGAAGAGCGGCTCAACGGAAGCAGACGCGGAAGACCCTCCCTCTCAGTTCATCGATGCGAGAGTCAAGGAACTGGGTGATTGGCGGGGCGAGACGCTCGCTCGGATCCGACTTCTCCTCAAGCAGGCCGACCCCGAAGTGGTCGAGGAGTGGAAGTGGAGAGGGGTTCCGGTGTGGTCGCACGCCGGAATCATCTGCACTGGTGAGACGTACAAGAGTGTGGTGAAGACGACCTTCGCCAAGGGCGCCTCGTTGGAAGCCTCAGCTACAGCCGCTGGTACTCCCGCAGCCTTCACAGACGTAGCAGGAACCCGCGGGGCGCATCTTGATGCCGCAAGTCATGCACAGCGGAGCATCCGAGGCCGTACCGGTGATTGCTTCCAGCAACTCGGCTGATGAGTGTGCCTGCTCGCGCCGATCCGTTGACTCGCTGCCAACAGTCGGGATCTCGTCGACATCGGGGATTTCCGTCACGGGCACGCCTTGGGCCAGCGATTCCACCACGGCCTCAACGGATTCCGCGTCTTCGGCCGGAGTGTCGTAGGAACCGGTCTCGACCGCGCGCGCACGTTCAGCAGCGGTGTAGATGCCCAAGCCGGCACGTGTGTCGTAGGGCAGGTAGTCCAATGCGAGACGACGGAAGATGTAGTCCATGATCGACTGCGCCATGCGTACGTCAGGATCATCTGTCAGACCGGCGGGGTCGAAGCGCATGTTGACGAACTTCGACACGAATGCCTCGAGCGGTACGCCGTACTGCAGCGCGATCGAGATCGCGATCGAGAATGCATCCATCACGCCAGCGAGCGTTGAGCCCTGCTTACCGAGCTTGAGGAAGACCTCGCCGAGTCCGTCGTCCGGGTAGGAACCAGCGGTCATGTAACCCTCGGCGCCACCGACGCTGAACGAGACCGTCTGCGAGGGACGAGTCTTCGGCAACCTCTTGCGGGTCGGTCGGTACTCGACCACCGACGTGACATCGGCCGTGGCGTCAGCCTTCTTGGCCCGGCCATCTGAGAGCGGTTGCCCGACCTTGCAGTTGTCGCGATAGATGGCCAGCGCCTTGATGCCCATCTTCCACGACTCGAAGTAGATCTCCTCGACCTCTTCAACGGTCGCCGATTCAGGCATGTTCACCGTCTTGGAAATCGCTCCGGACAGGAATGGCTGAGTGGCCGCCATCATCCGGACGTGACCCATCGGCGTGATCGCGCGCTCCCCCATCGCGCAGTCGAAGATGCTGTAGTGCTCGGTCTTCAGACCGGGTGCATCAATGACGTGACCGTGTTCGGCGATGAAGGCGACGATCGCCTCGACGGTCTCCTCGGCGTAACCCAACTTGCGCAACGCACGTGGAATCGTCTGGTTGACGATCTGCATCGAGCCGCCACCGACGAGCTTCTTGAACTTCACCAACGAGAAGTCCGGCTCGATGCCGGTGGTGTCGCAATCCATCATGAAACCTATGGTTCCCGTAGGCGCGAGAACGCTGGCTTGCGCGTTGCGCCAGCCGTTTCTCTCACCGATGTCGTTGCCGGCCTTCCACGCGAGGCTCGCGAGCTCGAGCACGTCGCTGTCCAGCGTCGTGACGCTGCGCACGGTGTCGGTTGCGGCGGCGTGCTTGCGCATGACCCGGGCGTGCGCGGTGGCGTTGCGCGCGAAACCTTCGTAGGGACCGACGACACCCGCGAGCTCGGCACTGCGCTTGTACGCCGTACCGGTCATCAGACTGGTGATCGCAGCAGCGAGCGCGCGGCCACCATCGGAGTCGTACGCCAAACCGGTGGCCATGAGTAGCGCGCCGAGGTTGGCGTAGCCGATGCCGAGTTGACGGTAGTCGCGTGTGGTGTCACCGATCGCCTCGGTCGGGAAGTCCGCGAAGCAGATGGAGATGTCCATCGCGGTGATGATGTACTCGACGGCCTTGACGAAACGTACGCCATCAAACGTGTCGTCGTCCTTGAGGAACTTCAGCAAGTTGAGACTCGCCAAATTGCAACTCGAGTTGTCGAGGCTCATGTATTCGGAGCAGTTGCGCACAACGACACCGTTTGCGACATAGGAGTGGTTGCGCGGCTCGGACAAGTTGTAGGTGAGTTCGACACCCTCGTCGGTGCGCTCGACCAAACGGATCGTGCGGTCGGTGCGATACGGCTTACGTCCACGCACCGCGTCGGCCAGCAAACCAGCCTTGCGACTGAGCCGGAAACCAATCTCCGCGGCGAAGATGTCCAGGGACTCACCCGTGACGCGCAGTTGGTAGGAAGTGCTCTGGCGGTAGTGAACGACGGTGCCGTCAGCATTCTTGTGCGCGTAACCAGCCGAGGAACCCTTGCGGGTGCGGTATGTGCGACTGCTGATCCCGAACGTGGACAGCAGCCGCTGCACGCCGCGCAGCAACTCCGGCGATGACGACCCGAGCGAGGCGTAGGAACCCTTGTCAGCGTTGTCGATCACGGTGCCATCGGCGTCGAAGAGACCTTGCAGGAACGCCGCAACGATCTCTTCGGGTGCTTGGTAGATCGACGTCGGAACCGTCTTGGCGGTCGCCGTTGCGTCGGTGACGCCAAGACCGGTCAGGAATCGACGGAACGCGCCACGCCCGAGGCGCAACTGCGCCGTCCCGTTGGACTGCTCGCTGACCTTGATTGGGCGACCGCCGTTGATGGCCTCCACCAGATCCTGGTGTGCGGGAAGAATCTCGGTGCGATCCTCCGCCGATCCATAGATCGTCGAGATCGTCGACGACGTCGAGCCATCGCCGATCAACCAACCCAGGTAGTGGCCAAACTCTTCGGACCACAGCTCCGGAAGGGCCATCGCGTCGCGTCGTTCGCCGAGCGCATGGTCATTGGCCGCCGAAGCTGCGCTCGGAAGCGTCCACTCAGCGTTGGTTGCCGGGGTCGGAAGGTCGAGTGCGAGTACGGCGTCATCGGCGGTGAGGTTCTCGGCCTCGACGTACCCGCGGTTGGCCGTCCAGATCCGGTGACCTGGGGTGCAACGCAACTCCATGCCGTTGCTGAACCGCAACCGGGAGATGTCGTTGTAACCGGTGATGAGGTAGGCCTCGGGCGTGGTCAGAACCATTTGCGCGGCAGGAGCGTCGGGGTTTGTTGCGTCGTGTGTATAGACCTGGAAGATCTCGCCGCTGTTGGCGCGGGTGAGCAGTTCGTCGAAGCGGATCAGGCCCTTGTCGGTGTGCACCAACGTGTCGGCGGTAAAGCACGGGTTGGATGCGGTGATACGACCGGTCTCGGGGTTGGTGTGCCAGTCGTTGATCGTGCTGTCGTACTGGATGCCGGGGTCCGCGCAGGCCCACGCGGCCTCGCTGATACGCCGGAAAAGTCCTTTGGCATCAACGGTTTCGATGATCTCGCCCGTGGCTCGGGCGCGCAATCCGAATTCGCGACCTTCTTCGACGGCGTGCATGAAGTCGTCAGTGACGCGGACGGAGTTGTTGGCGTTCTGATACTGAACGCTGACGATGTCCTTGCCGCCGAGGTCCATGTCGAAGCCGCCGTCGCGCAGGACGCGGATCTTCTCCTCCTCGCGGACCTTGGTATCGATGAACTCCTCGATGTCGGGGTGATCCACGTCGAGTACGACCATCTTCGCCGCGCGCCGGGTGGCGCCGCCGGACTTGATCGTGCCTGCACTGGCGTCGGCACCGCGCATGAAGGAGACCGGGCCGCTGGCGGTGCCCCCGCTGGAGAGCAGTTCCTTGGAGCTGCGGATTCGGCTCAGGTTGAGGCCGGCGCCCGATCCGCCCTTGAAGATCAGGCCTTCCTCGCGGTACCAGTTCAGGATCGAGTCCATCGTGTCGTCGACGGCGAGGATGAAACACGCGCTGACTTGCTGTGGGCTGGACGTACCGACGTTGAACCAGACCGGGCTGTTGAAGCTGAAGATCTGGTGCAACAACATGTAGGTGAGTTCGTGTTCGAACAGCGTCGCATCGGCTTCAGTCGCGAAGTACCCGTTGTCGCGACCGGCCTGGGTGTAGGTGAGGACGACGCGGTCGAGGAGCTGACGCAGGCTCCACTCGCGTACGTCTGTGCCCACCGCACCGCGGAAGTACTTCGTCGTGACGATGGTGGAGGCGTTGACACTCCAGAAGTCGGGGTATTCGACGTTGCGCTGCTCGAAGACAGTCTCGCCGGTCTTCCAGTTGGTCTGCACGACGTCGCGCCGCTCCCAGGTCACCTCGTCGTACGGGTGCACGCCCTCGGTCGTATAGAGCCGCTGCATCGTGAGGCCCTTGCCCTTCACCGTGTTCGGCGACGGGTCGTCGTCGGCGCTGTGGGCTGCGGGGATGGCGGTCTCAGTCATCGGTCGTCCTCCTGGGGCGTACTGCGTCGTGTCGTCATCGAGACGTTGGCGATCTGTCGGGGTGATCGGGCTAGGTAGTGGCTAGGTCTTCTGGTGCTCTGCCTTCTGGTGCTCCGTCGTGTGCTGGGAAATCGTGGGGTGAGTGGGTTCTTCGCCGACTGGTTCGCGTTCGGCGCGCAGCAGCGCGATCTCGGCCTCGAAGTCGTCGAGGGTGTCGAAGGATCGGTAGACACTCGCGAAGCGCAGGAACGCCACCTCGTCGAGCTCGCGCAGTGGGCCCAGGATGGCCAAGCCGACCTCCTGGGACGGAACCTCCGCAGAACCGGTTGCACGTACGGCGTTCTCCACCTGCTCGGCCAGGCGGGCGAGGTCGTCATCGCCGACCGGTCGACCCTGGCAGGCCTTGCGGACTCCGCTGATCACCTTGCTGCGACTGAACGGCTCGCTCGCCCCGGAACGCTTGACCACCGACAGCGTCACCGTCTCGACGGTGGTGAATCGGCGGCCGCACTCCTGGCAGGCGCGGCGGCGCTTGATCACGGTGCCGTCGTCGGCCGAGCGAGAGTCCAGGACCCGCGAGTCGTCATTTCGGCAGTACGGGCAGTGCATCGCGTGTCTCCTCTCGCTCGTCGGTGGCCGGCTGTCTCCGGCGTGATGTCCCGACTGACACTCGCTGCTTGTGGATAACTCTGGGGACGGCTTGGGGATCACCTGCGGATAACTTGTGGACCCAAAACCACTATCTGTGGACTAACTACAGCGGTGCAACTACTAGATATAGGGAACCGTAGGGCCCACCACTGACAGTTGCAAGATCCAGGGTCGACGAATTGGCGCCGATCTTGCGCGGCACCCAAAACCGCAGGTCAGCGCCTTGCCGCAAGAAGCAAGTGCCGCAGAACGTCGGAGTGTCGGCCGCCGATGGGGCTCGGCCGAGACCGATCAGGCGAAGCGAGGGACGATCAACTGTTGGCCGGGCTGTACGGAACTGCCGGACATGCCGTTCAGTTCGCGAATGCGGATCACGGTCTCGCGTGGATCTGCCTGCGGCGCAACGGATTGCGCGATCTGCCATAGATTCTGGCCGGGTTGCACCACAACGGAAGACGTCGCAGCACCTCCGCTGTGATCAGCACCACCGAACGCAATCGAGTGCCCGAGACTCAGCACGACAACAGCAACGAGGCTGACAACAAGCAGGATCGCCACCCGACCTCGACCGGTCAGGCGCAAGTCGTCGGACGGCGGTAGGCGTCGGGCCACCGGTCCGGTGGTTCGAACCGCAGGGCGTCCGACTCGGCTGCCGCGGATCGTCGGATTGATCGTCATGCCGGCCATCTCGTCACCTTTCGCCTGGGTCCCTGACTATGGGGCCTCCGAACACCTGTTCGATCGAACGTATGTGCGATGTCTACCGGACCCGTCCGACACTTTCAAGGATCTTTCGAACATATGTTTGGAATATGTGTTCGACTCCCCTAGGTTCGGGGTGGCACCACGCCCAGTCGCACCCGGCGTGTTCGGTTCTGAACAGCCCAGGAGGAGTCATGGCCGGTCGTACCGGATCCACCGATGACAACAAGCCCGTCGGATCGGCCTCACCGACCCACAGGTCGACGCCCAAGGGCACTTCGAAGGTGAGTGAGCTGCCGGACTCGGCGCCCGACGACCACGGCTTGACCGCCCGGGCGCGGCGCGTGCTCGAAGTGATCAAGGAGAGTGTCGACCGGCGTGGCTACCCGCCGAGCATGCGCGAGATCGGCGAAGAGGTCGGGCTGACGAGCTCCAGCAGCGTCTCGCACCAACTTCGCGTGCTGGAGGCCAAGGGATTCATCCGGCGCGACCCGAATCGCCCGCGTGCGATCGAGGTACGGCTACCCGAAGAGTTGGCGGCATCGGAGTCGAGCGGCTCGCCGGGCAGCCACCCGGCTCGAGCCGACCTGGCGTCCTACGACGAGACCGGCAGCGGCGACGATCGGCCGACGGCGACTTACGTGCCGGTGCTGGGGCGCATCGCAGCCGGCGGACCGATCCTTGCCGAGCAGGCGGTCGAGGAAATCTTCCCGTTGCCGGCGAGCTTGGTGGGCAGCGGCGAGTTGTTCATGCTCAAGGTGGTGGGCGACTCGATGATCGATGCCGCGATCTGCGATGGCGACTGGGTTGTCGTGCGATCGCAACAAACGGCTAACAACGGAGACATCGTGGCGGCGTTGCTCGACGACGAAGCGACGGTCAAGACGTTCAAGCGACGTGATGGTCACGTGTGGTTGATGCCGCACAACGAGGCGTACTCCCCCATCGACGGCGATCACGCGCGAATCCTCGGCAAGGTCACCGCTGTACTTCGACGCATCTAGCGCGTCCAGCGTCAACCGTCGAACGACCTTCCTCGACTCGGCACGGGCAAGAGATCGGCGCCGTCAAGAAGCGGGCGCGTGCGTACCCGGAAGTCGGGACAGGGCACCTCGTACGGCGGCGGGATCGGTCGTGTACCAAAACGGCGGCATCGACGCGCGCAGATATCGGCCGTACGCCGCCGTCGACAGGCGCGGGTCGAGGACGGCGACCACTCCGCGGTCCTCGCGACTGCGGATCAGCCGACCCGAACCCTGGGCGAGCAACAACGCAGCACGCGGCACCGACACCGACATGAAGCCGTTCAGACCTGACTCGTCGGCGCGGCGGGTACGTGCGGCCGTCAGCGGATCGTCCGGGCGCGGGAACGGGATCCGATCGATGACGACCAACGAGCAAGTGTCGCCAGGGACATCCACGCCCTGCCACAACGACATCGTCCCGAGCAGACTCAACGACGGTTCGTCGACGAACTGACGGACGAGATCGGCAACAGGGTCCCCGCGCCGCGCAACGAGCAGGGGCCGATCATCGCGGCCCTCGAAGCGTTCGGTCAGGACGTCGGCTGCGCGCTCGACACCGCGCCATGACGAGAACAGCGCGAGAGTCCGACCACCTGCCGCGTCGAGGAGATCACCGAGTTCGGTCAGTGCTTCATCACTGACGCCATCGCGACCGGGTCGCGGCAAATGCGCTGCGACGTAGAGGATTCCTTGGGAGGCGAAATCGAACGGTGAGCCGACATCCAGGCCGGTCCAGGACTGCCCATGGTCGCTCTCGCCGCTCCTCGCAGTCCCCCGCTCCCCGGACATCGGGACGTCAAGACCCACCGAAGATGCGAGCGGCTCGAATGAACCACCCAACGTGAGTGTCGCCGACGTCAACACGACCGGGGTTTGATCGAACAGCTCCGACCGCAGGATGTGCGCCACGGACAACGGCGCGACCCGCAGGATCGGGGCGCGGCGATCGCCGGGATCCAACCACGCGACATCGCTGTCGCCCAGCGACAAGAGTGTCCCGGCGACATCGTGGATCTCCTCGATCGCGGCACGGGCCTGGGTCCGGGAGGCCGCATCCTCGGGCGCATCGTCCTTGCCCGCTCGGCCCGCGGCGGCCAATTCGGTCATCGTTGCGTGCGTCGCGTCGCGCACGCCGGTAAGGGCGAGCAGCAGCGACGCGTCGACGCGTTCGATGCGCGCCGGGCCGATCAACTCCGAGGCCGCGAGATCCAACTCGCTGGTCAGCAGCGCTGCTGCGTCCTCGAGACGCTCCTGCGTGTCGGGCGTCACGTGCCGGCGTACTCGCGACGCGGCTCGCTCCATCGCACGTCCCCCGAGTTCGACGGTCACCGCTGACGTGGCGCGGTCGACGAGCTCGTGGCCTTCGTCGATCACAACCGCTGAGTGGTCGGGCAGGACCGGAATGGCTTCGAGTACGCCGATGGCGAGCATCGCGTGATTGGTGACGACGATGTCGGATTCGTTGGCCCGAAAGCGCGCGAGCTCGGCGAAGCACTCCTGGCCGTAGGCACACTTGGCCGCGCCCACGCATTCACGGCTGGTCACCGAGATCGAGCGCCATACCCGCGGATCCAAAGCACCGGCGTACTCGTCCCGATCGCCGGTCTCGGACGACTCTGCCCACGCGCGTAGGCGCTGGGACTGCTTGCCCAGTGCCGATCGGGGCGATTCGAAGAGCGCGGCTTCGTTGTCATCATCGTCGTCGGGACCGCGGTTGAGCCGATCGAGGCAGACGTAATTGTGCCGGCCTTTGAGCACGGCGTACGACGGGCGCTGACCAAGCGCCGGTTCGAGGGCGTCGGCGACGCGCGGCAGATCTCGCTCTATCAACTGGTGTTGCAGCGCGAGTGTCGCGGTGGCGACGACCACGCGGCCGCCGCCCGGTGATCGAGACGCTGTTGTCGAGGTGGCCGCCAGGATTGAGGGAACCAGGTAGGCGAGCGACTTTCCGGTGCCGGTCCCGGCCTGGACCAGGAGATGACGCGGGGGCTCGTCCGCGTCGCGGCGTACTCGTTGTGACACCACGTCGTGAACGGCCTGTGCCATGGCGACTTGGCCATCGCGGTGTTCCCCGCCAAGAGCAGCCACGGCCAAGTCGAGCGCATCCTCGACACGGAGTTCGGTCGCGGATTTCGCATCGGCTCCGGGATCGACCTCAGCTTCGACCTCAGCTTCGAGCTCGCTGTCGGAGGTGGCGGAGGTCATCAGAGCATCGTGCCACCGATCGGGGCTGCCCCTCGTACTGCGCACACCCCGAATCCCGACCCGTGAATGTGACGAAAGTTCCATAGGTTCTTACGGGTGCCACATTCATCGGGAGAGGTAGGGGGTGAGGAGGGGGGCCAGGTTTGGGGGGACCCGTGCCACCAGGTGGGTGCCCTCGTCGACGTGGGCACTCGTCTGGACATCCCCGTCGCGGTGAATTCGGGCCACGAGATCCCCACGGTCGTACGGGATCACGACATCGACCGGGATCGACGGACGAGGCAGTGCATCCTCGATGGCCACGAGTAGGTCGGTCACTCCTTCCCCCGTTCGCGCGGACACCACGACTGCATGCGGTTCCCGACGCCGTAGCCGGGCCAGCACGTCCGGCGCGGCTACATCGGCCTTGTTGATCACCACGAGTTCGTGGATCTGACCCGCGTTGATCTCGGCGAGCACGGAACGCACCGCGGTCATCTGCGCTTCGGGTTCCTCGTCGGACGCGTCCACCACATGCATCAGCAGATCCGCGTCCGAGGCCTCCTCCAGCGTCGACCGAAACGCGTCGACGAGTTGGTGGGGCAGGTGCCGGACGAAGCCGACCGTGTCTGCCAGCGTGTAGTCACGACCATGCGGCGTGCGCGCCTTTCGCACGGTCGGGTCCAAGGTCGCGAACAACGAGTCATCGACCAGGACGCCCGCGCCGGTCAGTCGATTCAACAATGAGGACTTACCCGCGTTCGTGTAGCCGACGATCGCCACCGCGGGTACGCCACGACGGCGGCGCGAGGCACGTTGGGTCGTTCGAGCCTTGCCCATCTCCTTGATCTCGCGTCGCAATCGCGTCACCTGATCGCGAATGCGACGACGATCGGTCTCTATCTTCGTCTCACCAGGACCACGCGTGCCCACACCGCCGCCCGCGCCACCGCCGGCGCCACCGGCCTGCCGGGACAGCGATTCACCCCACCCACGCAACCTCGGCAGGAGGTACTGCATTTGCGCGAGGGAGACCTGAGCCTTGCCCTCCCGGCTCCGCGCGTGGGCGGCGAAGATGTCCAGGATCAACCAGGTCCGATCAACCACCTTGACCTTGAGCTTCTCCTCCAGCTTGCGCAACTGGCTCGGGGTCAGTTCGCCATCGCAGATCACCGTGTCCGCATCAGACGCCACGACGATCTCCCGCAGTTCGAGAACCTTGCCCGAGCCGATGTACGTCGCCGGGTCCGGTACGTCACGTCGTTGGATCAGGCCATCAAGCACCAGGGCCCCAGCGGTTTCGGCCAGTCGCCCCAACTCTTCGAGGGAGCGAGTCGCGTCGCGCAACGTGCCTTCGGTCCACACGCCGACGAGCACGACTTGTTCGAGGCGTACCTGGCGATACTCAACTTCGGTGACGTCCTGCAGTTCGGTCGACAGTCCGGGGATACGTCGCAGCGCAGCACGATCTTCCAGATCGAGATCGCCGATCGTCTCGATCTCCGGTGAACTCACTCGGAGCCACCAGTCGTACTTGTTGCGCCGACGAGATCAGCGCGACCAACACCGTTATGGGCCAGCCATGACTGCGGGACCACGCCTGACGCAACGAACTCGGTGGGTCCGCTCAACGTGATCTCACCCTCTGCACCGATAGCCACCTCAAGGGCACCACCTGGGACATCGACGCGATACGACACCGGACCGGCGACACCGCCACCATGCGCGACCGCCACTGCGACCGCGCATGCGCCCGTACCGCACGACAATGTCTCGCCGGAACCGCGTTCATGCACACGCATCGCGACATGGCGTGGTCCGAGGACATCGACGAACTCGACGTTCGCGCCCTCGGGGAACGTTGCCGCATCGACGACCGGGGCTTGCTCGAGACTGCCGACTTCGGCGAGGTCATCGACCATTACGACGACGTGCGGATTGGGCACCCATACGCCTCGTCCGGTCCAGGCGCGACCGTGATGGTGCACCCGGATGTCGTCGCCGTCCGTCTGGCGCGAGTGACCCATCGACACCGACACCCACCCACGCGAATTCGCGTCTTCGAAGCCCGGCGGCTCATCGGATCCCTCGTGTACTACGGCCGACCGCACCCCACCTCGCGTCGCGAACACAACTGTGCTCGGCTTCGCCGGCGTGGATTCGACGAGACCGAATTCGACCAGGTAGCGGGCAAAGACTCGGGCCCCGTTGCCACACATCTGCGAGAGCGACCCATCGGAGTTGCGATAGTCCATGAAGAAGTTCGCGGCACCGACGTACTGCACCGCATCGGTCGCGGCCGACGTACGCACAATCCGAATGACGCCGTCGCTACCGAGGCCGAAGCGGCGATCGCACAGGGCCTGGGCCAACTCCGCCGTGAGATCGATCTGACCGTCCGGATCAGGCAGCAGGACGAAGTCATTACCGGTCCCGTGCGCCTTGACGAAGGCCAGTCCGGCCGCGGGGTCATGACTCATCCGTTGATCGTACGGCGGCAGGTACCTGAGCCACGACTTGATAGCCCTCGCCTCTCACCGCAGTGCGACAGCCGAGGTCCGCGAGGTGGCCGACAGGGTGAAGCTCGCGTCCGAACCGGTGTAGACCAGGCGGTAGGCGGTCCACGTCCGCGGTGCTTGAGCGAACGTCACGCGCCCATCGCTGTGGGTACGGCCCGTGCGGACATACCGCCATGTCGATGGCCCGGCGACCTTGCTCTGCAGCACGACGTTCTTGCGTCCCAATGGGGAGAAACCGCTGCCGTTGGGCGCGTTGAGCAGGCCCGAGATCAGCACGCGCGAGCCGCGAGCCACCCGATGACTCGACAGCGCGATCGAGAGGCCGGTGCGCGGCAACAACCGCACGCGAACACCCCGGAACTGCTCGGTCCAGCGATAGGTCGAACTGGTGGCTGCCGTCGGGGTACCCACCAGGGTGTTGGTGAGCGGGTCCAGGTCGAAGGATCGATAACGGTCATTGGCGCCCACGACCGCCACGTCGAGAATGATCGGACTGCTCGCATCGAGTTGGCCTTCCAGCCGCCACTCGCCGTTCCACGGGGTCCCACGCACCAACCGGGCGTCGTTGTGCTGGGACTGGAAACCGAACTGCGGATTGTGCAAGTTGAAGATGACGTGCACGGAACCGACGCCCGAGCAGGAGTCGGTCGCCATCAGCGAGATATGAACGGGCGTCATGGTGTTCGTCAAGGGGAACACCCGCGGCCCGAACACCGAGGTGACTCGCGCCCGGGTGTTGTCGGTGAACGTGTTGGGGTCGCCGAGCGACACCTGATCGCAACTGGGCAGATAGCCACCGGCGGGCCACAGCGGAGTCGACGCGGCCGACGACGGAGCAACGGTGAGCGCGGTGAGGGCCGCGACAACCGCCGGTACGACGAAGAACCGAGAACGTCTCCGCCGGCTGCCGAGGACAAGTCGGGGGGCACCCATCGCGGTCACCTGACCCTCATCGACGCGGCGGCGGAGTTGACCGGCGCGTCGTAGTCGGCCCGCCAACCGGCGTACACCAGGCGATAGGACACCGTCGCTATCGGGCGATGCAAGATGCGTACCGCGCCCGCGCGCGAGGTGACCGCCGACCGGACGTTGAGCCAGGGCG
>Ga0315287_10001546_pt1 | contig 21356 bp, 12 predicted proteins | sample YL17G11_0_MG_FD_205037 | JGI IMG/M metagenome (GOLD analysis project Ga0315287, IMG submission 205037) | Sediment microbial communities from Yellowstone Lake, YNP, Wyoming, USA - YL17G11_0 | ecosystem: Environmental > Aquatic > Freshwater > Lake > Sediment | place: USA: Wyoming | collected...
TTATTATTATTTTGGTTGCTGTTATGTAAAATATTGTTGTATGACGGTTTTGATCTTGGTAATAACAAAACATCACTTTTTGATTTATCAACAAGTGATTTAAACTTTTGTTGTTTTTCTTCTTCTAAAAGTTCAATTTTAGGTGTAGAAGAAGATAACGATTGATAAACAAGCATTCCTTTACCCGTCACACCTCCATACAAAGAAAGTCCCATTTTTACACTTTTTTGTAAATAATCCAAACCACCCATATACAACACCAAATTTGCTTCAGATTGTGCAGCTCTAAATGCTAAATGTGTAAAGAATATTTCTTTTCCTGCATTTTCAATGTATTGGTGAGTTTCCGACCAAGCAATTTCAGAAGATTTAGCAAATTTTAATTCCTCAGAATCTTCAAATGCAGATATTAAATATAATGTTAACCAATTTGCTCCACCATAAACAATATTAGTTGTATGTACTCCCATTGACAACAAAGTTTTATAAAAAAATAAAGCAAACGTTAATCCTGTATAATCTCCTGTTTGGAGCGCACGAAATATTCGATTAAATGGTAATATAGTTTCCAAAGTAGGGGATACTAATCCACTCATTTCGGCATAACTTAAAAGACGATCCATTTTTACACCAAGAAATGCTGGCAACCAATTTGATATTAAACTGTAAACTCCACTGTTGTCATATTGTCTGCAATTTATACCTGGCTTTGGTTTAATTATTAAAGGTATTGGGTCAAGATTTGGAGAAAAATCGTCTTGTCCACCAGTGTCGGTAGATGTGGTAAATTGATTGAATGGAGTGGTTGGAATTGGAGATGGAGTTGTAGTAAATTTTGGTTCACTACAGGAAGGTAAATGCATTCCTGTATAATAATATATTTTTTCAAACCCAAAATATAACATCTTGTACATTACAAATCCAAATGCAATTATCAAAATCCATAACAAAACTTTTTTTGCTCCGTTGTACCAATTAATATTTTTGTTTCGTTGACGATTTACTGCTTCAATTTCATCTTTAATTCGACTCATTTCATCAATTATATCACAATATGTTTCAATTAATTCCAGTGTTTTTAATTCTACAAAAAACTCATCTTGTTTTAAAGCTACCATATAAAATCGTTTAGGTGTATTTCTAAGACTATTGCCTGTTGACTGATACCATTGTGTGGTCCTTTCCAATACTTTGTCTACTTCATTTCCAACATCATTTACATAATGTTCAACAATAATTGCAATAGCTTCATTCCTTTTTTTTTCATATTTATCACCTAAATTTAAAATTGTTTCTTGTAATCCTGCCAAATCTTTTCCCAAATTTTCAGAGGGTCTTAATGTTTCATATTCTTTATTTAGTTTCTCTAACAGATAACCATGTTTAATATAATCAAACAAATGGTGTTCAAATGTTTCCCATACATTTTCGTCAATATTTTTGTTATGAAATAAAAATATTTGTTTGGCTTTTTTATTTATGGTAGTTTTTAAGTCGGTTTCGTTTTCCATTATTTCTACTATATTGTTTTGGTATAATACTGTTACTTCATCAAACCACAAACTGTCATCTAAAGGAAAATTGTACATTTCTGAATATTTTATAAGTATTCCATACAATTTTGTCAATTTTTGTTGTTGGTGTTTTATTTGTTCTCGAAAGTCTTTAAATTTTTTTTTTCTTAATAAACCAAACAAATCTGTTATTCCTCCAACCTTGTCTAAAGTATTAAGTTCAAATTGTTGCAATAACCAATCTTCGGAAAAATCCAAAAGCGATAATAATGTTACAATATCATATCCTGTATATTTTTCAATAATATTGGTTATAATATTTAAATCTGTTACATTTTCGCCTTCAGAAAAACATTCTGTCATCACTTTTGCAATTTTTGGGATATCGTTTTTGAAATCTAATTTTTTGTAATTTCGATATTTGTCCATATTTTCAAACACCCTTTTAATTTTTTCAATTGGGGTTTGAATGTTTGATTCTTTTTTGTTAAATGTTTCCAATACATTCATATTTAATTTGTTTGGTTCAAACATTGGCATTATTCCATCATATACCCACGGATAAATAATTCGAAATTGTGTATGCCATGTAAATAAAATACTAAATGGATTATTTGTCAAAATGTTGATTAACCATTCTAAATGATCATACAAAATGTGATTATAATCAAATTCTTTGTATTGAATAGTTTCCTTAATTAATTTGAAATTAATGTTTGCCAATGATATTTGTTTTGCATACCACGATGTAAATTCTTTTAAAAGAATTTTGTTTTCAGTTGCATATACATCATCTAAACCTTGTTCTAAAAAATTTTGATAAGTAAGAATTCCGAATAAAATTTCTTTGTTGTTTGATTGTGTTTGTAAAACTGTAAACGAAATTTGTGTCATAATTCGGGCAGCTTTTTGATAAAAGTCGTTAATAATTTCAATTTGTTTTGCCAAATTTTTTGTCCAAAATCTGGCCACTCCTTTAAATTTGTCATATCCTGCCGTTTTTAATAATGTGTTGAAATTAAAGTCGGTTATATTAGGTAGCGGCAATGAAATTAAAATAAATTTTAAATATCGCCAAATACTTGGTATTATCTTTGCAATATTATTACACACAGCCACCAAATCATTTTTTACGGCAAATTTGGCTTTTTTCAACAATTTACGTATTTCGGGCAAAAATGTTGGCACATTTGTGTGAACTTGTACAATGTTTTTTGTATCAATATCTTCCAGCGAAAGATAAATTATATTTAAAAGATGAGACGGAATTATCAATAATTCTTCAGATGATTTTACATTTTTAAGTGGATTTCCAATCATTTTTTTTTTGACAACAAAAAAAAAACAAATATTAAGTATTTTTATTTTTTTATTTTCATCAACATATTTACGTGTGTTGTGACAACATTGTTAAATTCTTCTCCATTTTCGTATCCAGTTGTGATTGTATATGGAAATTTTTCGATATGTTCCATCAAAATAGATGGAGCTACAAATTTGTTTATGTTTGTAAAATGAAACATTTCTTTTGGTTGATTTAAATTTTCGCCAATTATTAAACAATCTTTAACATCAAATAAATCCTTTGTTTCAATATTTTTCCATGCTTCATTAAATTGATGCAATTTATCCAACACTATTTTCACAGAATTTTCGTTATAATTTGGTTGTAACATTTGTAATAATTCCTTTCCTTCATTTTCAAATCCGTTGTATATATCTGTTGAGTCTGTCTCAATAATTTCATAATCTTCTGAAATTTTGTTGTTAATATCCAAACTTTTGTATATCTCCGGCAATTGCGCAGACATGCCTTTTTTGGTCTCCTCAAGAGCAGGTGTTTTTATGTTTTTCTTGCCCATTTCTTTTAATAAGGCAAAATATACCTTTTTCATTTCTTTTACAGGAAGATTTAAAACATCAGTTAGTAATGGAAAAGTGCCACTTTGAGTTGATTTAATTTCAGTTTTTGGTGCTGGTTTTTCAAAATAATCTATTATTGCTTTTTTTCTCTCAGCTAATAGATTTACAGCATCTTTAAAATTATTTTCACCATACTCTTTTTGAAGTTGTGCCCACACAATATCCATGTCTGCTTTTTTCAATTTTTGGACCGTGTTTTTGTCATATTTATAACCCGGTTTTGAAACTTCTACCACACTTGTTTCTTGTTCTAATCGCTGTTTTTCAACCTTTTCCTTTGCCAATTTTTCTGCTTCCTCCTTTTCCTTTGCCTCTTTTTCTTCTTTTTCTTTTTGTGCCTTTTGTTGTTCTAATCGCTGTTTTTCAGCTTCTTCTTTGGCTGCCTCTTCTTTTTGTAACCTTTCTCTTTCGAATCGCTCTCTTTCAAATTGTACTTTGTCCAATCTGTCCGCAGCTTCTTGCGCCAATTTGTCCTTTTCTTCTTGACGTTTTATATCTTCAGCGGAAGCAGATGCTTCTAGTTCTGTTTTTTTTGTTTTGTAAAGTATAACAATTGAGTCATATTCTTTTATCAAGTCTTTTACAAGTTCTTCAAAGCTTCCGTCTTCATAATCCGCTGGTATAGGTTTGGCAGGCAAAGTTCCCAAATCCGTCAACGTTGTTGCATTTTTAATAGTTTCTTTAAAACTCGTAAACTCTGATTCCGTTGCAATATATTTAGTGTTGTCTTTGTTGTAGCGAGTTTTTTTTTCTGCTATTTTTGCTCCAGCATCAATTTGTTTTTTGTCAATAACTTTCTCTTTGTCTGTAAAATATTCCGTTGTTGTTTTGTTCCTTACTGATGTATTATTATACGTTTTTGCTAAAGCACTAAATTCGTCTTGAATTTTTTTGAATTGTTCAAATAAAATTTCTGCTTTTGCGTGATTTGTTTTATCTAGGTTAATTTCGGCCAATTTCTTGTCAAGTTCCGTAATATACACGGCACCTTTATCTCTATACTCTATTTTCAAAAATCCGTCAATAATCTTTTCTAAATTATCCCTAGTTTCTTGAAATTTAATGGTTGTGACATTGCCAGGATATTTGGTTTCATATGTTACAATTAAATCTAACGATTTTTTAGCATTTTCCAAACTATCGTTTGGTAAAGTATCCAATGTTTTGTTCATAAATGCGTCAAGTTCTGTTTTAAGCGCAACCAATTTTTGTTTAATAACGGTGTCGGACCTTGTTCTATATATATCTAACATTTTAGAAACATATGTTTTTGCTTCTTCTATTGTACTCCATGTTCTTTGATTCTCAATCTCTTTTACAAGCAATTCATCAATTTTTGTGTCAAAAATGTTTTTCTTTGTTCCAAGGTATTCGTTTCGATAAGTTCGCAGTTCGCCTGTTTGGGTTCCAATTTCTTTTGAAGGATCAGGAATTTTTCCATCTTTAAGCCATTGACCAATAAGTACGTCCAATTCGTTTTGCTTTGTCATATATGCTGTACTTACTTTTGAATTTGCGGGAAATTTGTCATAATTTATTTTAATATCTTTCATGTTTTGTTGCCATGTAGCAAAATCAATTGTAATTGCGTTAATTGCGTCAACTGCTTGTAATATATCTGTTTCGGATTCTGAATAAACACGCTCAAATTCAAGTACTAATTTTTTTTCAGTGGATATATTTGGCTCTTGATCATACCCCAAAGACTTGTCATTATAATCAGTAAGATTACTTTTCCAGCTTCCAAATTGATTTTTAAGTATTGTATCCACCATATACAAAATAATTAGTGTGTCAAAAACTATGCTATTAGGGTATCCATTAATATAACGACTTGCATGTTTTGGATCAATTATATCCAATAATTCACCATTTTTTTGAAATCTTGCTGGTAAATAATCCCAATTTTTTGGTTGTATTTCTTTAACTTTGTTATATATTCCCATTAACTCGGTCCAATATACTTGTAATACTGTGTTTGTAGAAGGTATATTTGGCATTGCAGTTTTTAAATATTTTAGCGTCAGTTTCTCCAATTCCTTTTTCTTTTCTGCGCTTTCATCCGGCAATTTTGCTTCAAACTCGTTTTTGAGTTTTTCCACAATATTATTATAAATCCCAATTTGAGTATTTTTAATTGTTTGTTCAATTTTTGACCATTCAGGTTCATGTTTTAAATCAGAAAATACCGCAGATTCTCCTACATATATGCCTTTAAAATATGGATGAAACAATCCAGTTTCTGCACCCCATGCCATACTGGATGGTAAACCAAATGCCAAGTCTTTTTTATTGACATCCGCTTTAAATAAGTCAAACAATGTATTTGTAATGGTGGTTGGAACACTTTTTAAAATAAAAGTAATGTCGTCGGCATGATGTGCTGATGAATTGTTGCTTGTAAACGGTTTCTGAAAATATAGCGCAATGTCGGTATTTAGCACAAATTTATCTTTGCTTATTGGAAATTGTAAATTGTTCGGATCAATTCTATCAAATCGAATTGATCCAAATATATCTCCAAATTCAATACCATATTTTGAATTTCCTTGAAAAATACAAAACAAACATTGGAATAAAACTTGTTTTGATTGTTCTTCTGTAAACTTCTCAATTTTAACAGGTTTTTTTATGCCACGTTCAATAACCACATAATACATTTTTTCTGGTATACCAAGACGTTTAGATTGAACACTGTCCAAAATTGTGTAACGGTCGTATATGGAATTAATGGTTAAATAGGTATTCATTATATTATATTTTTGTAAATCAGTTAGAAACACATTTTTGTCTGTAACAACTTTGCAATCTAATAATACTGCACCAATTGTAAGTGATGCGTTTGCATTAATGTCGTCAATACTCACAATTGTTTCGGGTTTAACAAATTGCATTTTTTTTCCTTGCTTATTTTTTTTTTGTATGTTAAAAAAACAAAAAAAAATTCAAATACAATAATTATTTTATTTTATTTATTCAAAACCAAAATCATTCTAAAATCTTGCAAAATTCTTGTTGCTTTCATAAATTTTTCTGCGTCGGGTTTTTCATCCATATTTTCCAAAGCAAATGTAAAATTGTCAGCATCGTCTTGCCATTTAGTTACTTCAAATGGAGGATACATTTTGTCGTAACCTAGGTCTGTGAGTTTTTGACCAAGATTAGATATCGTTGCATGTTTGGTTTTAAGTGCATCAAGATCGGTTGTCTCAAATCTTATAGTTTGTAACGCTTTAATAATGTCAAATTCCACATCTTTTTCTCCTAACATTTTTCTTTCAACCTTATCCAAAGCATATCCAAGTGCTTTGTATTGTTCTTTGTCAAATTTAGTAGGATCAATAAAAAGTGTTTCTGGAATGTTTTGGTATTTTGTTTCAAAACGGGTCACAAATTCACCAGCACTGTCACGAACTCGAAGATTTTGTAGATAATCTAAAGAGTTAAAACTTAGGTCCGCGATATATAACTCTCGCAAATTTTCAAAATACTTTCTAGCAGATTTAATATCATCTACTTTAACACCATTTTGAATGTTTTCCAAAACACCTTTTCGTTCGTTTGCTGGAATATATAATGTGTCCTTTATATCATCAAATTGTTTGATTTCCCACAAAATAGTTTCTGGTAATACAATCTTACCCCAATAATTATTATGTTTGTCTCCAGTTATTATTTTCTCAAATTCTGCCAAAGCGCTCAAGTTATTTTGTTTTTTGTTTAATAATTGTCTTATAACATCGTGTTTGTAATAAACCAACGCCGTTACAAGCTTGTTATTTTTGTTTTCAAACAAATCTGTTGGTAATCCTTCAGCAACAAGTTGTTCGTAAGTGCTCATACTTAGATATATCCACATTTGCTGTAAAAAGTCATATACATAAACAACAAAATGATTATTGTCATAATTTACAACAATACTGCAACAAATATAGCCATTGTTGTTTGCAATATTTCCAACTTCTGTTGTAATGTCGTTTTTAGTTCCACTTAGTATTACACTCATATCTGTAATTGGGTTTATTGTAAAGTCTGAATCATTGCTGCTTATAGATATTAATGGCTCATAAAACCGGAATAATTGTGTAAAAACCCAAAGTGTTTCGCCTACACTACCTAACGTGAGAGGTTTAGAATTTGGTAAAATACATTTAGTATCTTGCCACTTGATTCTACTTTTTAAAGGACACTGAGCTGCAGTTTCCGATTGAATTTGTAAAATATCTTCGAGAATTGCTTTATGTAAATTATTAGCTTCTTGTTCGGTACAATTATTTTTAATTGTTTTTGTAAGGCCAGTATTAAACGTAATTTGCCTTTGATCAACAATTACTTCTTTTTTTTCAAATAATTCGTTACTAATAGGGTTGCCTTGATATGCAAATAATGCAAGAAATCCTGCATCCATCCAACAAGAATTAGCTTCCCATTGTATTTTATTCAACACAATTAATTTATCTTTAGAATCGTTGGGTTTTGGTTGTTGTTTTAAGTTAAGCGTTAACTCAACTAATTCAATTTTTGTTGGTTGTTTTTTAAGCAAATCCTTTCGAAGATTTTCAAATTTTTTTAATTGCAAAGTTTTCTCATCTTTATAATATGTTGATTTTGATTCATACCACACCAAATGTTCTATTAAATTATCAAACATACCTTTTATAGTATCAATATCCTCATAATAAAGTCCTTTATAATCGGGATCATTTGTCAAAGTATCCATTGTATCAATTCTATTCCAGATGGAAATATTTATTGCGTTATCCGACAAATATTTTTTTAACAATGGCAACATCACCGATGAACCAAATTGTAGTGAAGATTTAATCCAATCTGTGTATATTTCCAACTCTTTCCTTTTTGATTTAGCAAGATTGATATCACTAATTTGTAAATCTTCTTGAATAACTTTGCTGTACGCTTCTTCAAGTTCTTTGTTATTTTGCAATAAAGCACCAAAATATTTTGTTTTATCTTCTACCAATGACAATTTTTGAAGTTCTCCGTATTTTGAAATTATAAATTTACGCCCGTTTGCTAAACTATTAAAAGTATCCAAGTTTTGTTTCATTAAAGGGTCTGATGCATTATTTAATTTTGGTAATGTAACAAAGTTAACATCTATTGTGTATGTAGTTGCATAGTTTTGGTATAACGATTCCAAATTTTGTTTAACGTATTGATCTACATTCTTTGACAAACTTTTTTTCAAGTTTTCAAAAGAACTTTGAATTAAATTTTTAGACGGTGTAGATTTCTTTTGCAACTCATAAATAAATATTGCTTTACGCATTGCAACTTTTACATCTTTTTCCAAGTAAGACGTACTCAACATTGCGTCAAACATTTTGCGATCTATTTTAATTAATTGTTGCAATTCTGTTGCACTAATTATTAAAGGTTCTGTGTCGGTTTGTGCCTTTTGTTCCGCAGTTTCTTCCAATGATTGGTTTTCTTGTTTATCCTTTGCCAGCGCAAGTTGTTTTAAAAAATTAATCAATGTTAGAGCTTTTGTTTTGAGTAAAGCATCTTCAATTCCTTTTATTTTTACAATAAAATCTATAAAATATAATTGTTTCCACGTTTTTGTTACGAGATCAATGTCTATTGGGTTGATGTATTTATATTCTAGTAATTTCATGCTCTCTGGCAATTTTAAATTTGTAATATCTTCAAATTTTTTTTCAGTAATTGTTGTTGCTGGCTTGGGATTTTGTGATATTGCGGCTTCAGCATCTTGTTCTGCTTTTAATAATTCTTTTTGTAATACTTTTGCTTGCTGTTCTGAGTTCCATCGATTAATTTCAATAGTTTGTTTATCCAAAAAAGGCTTTACATCAAAATTTTCCAACCGCTTTAATACTGGCTTGTATTCGTCGTCATATAATTTCTTTACATTTTTAATAAATTCTGGTGATAATTGTAATTTTTGTGTCTCCATATCCTTTTTAGCAAAGTATAAAGGCGCAACTAATGTATTTTTATCGAGTAATAAATTGTACAATTGGTCGACTTCATTTTCAAATTCTTTGGCAAAATTTTTTTGTGTAAATGATGTATCCTTTAAATATTCAGCAGGCATTTCCAATTTGGTGATATTTAGTTTTAAGTTTGTTATTATGGGATCAATCATTGTTTTTGAAAACTTGATGTTTCGATTATCCATAAATATCTTCTCTTTTGCTGTAATCCTTTCGGAAATTTCCTTATTTGTTATATTTTCTTTTACCAAATCATCCAAAATTTGTTTAAACTTGTCTTTAACAACCGACAAATTTGGGTTTCGTTGTCGTTTTGTTTTGTCATATTGCAAAATTTCTGCGCGTAATAATTGCACCGATTGCGCTAAATCTTGTGGAATTATTAACATATCTGTTTTGTAAATTACTTCATCTTTTGCGTAAGTTTGTAACGCAGATTTATTTAAGAAATCCGATTTAACTTCTAAATATGTTTCTTGCGTTTCGAACTCTTTTTTTAAATTGGTTATAATTGTTTTGATCTCTTTCAATGTTGTTGTAATATTTTTCAACTCCGCTGGTGTTTGTATACCAAACACCGCATTATTACTTATAATTGTATCCAAATCGGTTGCAAAATCATCCCACGAGTTGGTAGCATTTTTGAAAATAAGTATGCCATTAACTTTTCCAAATTTCTCTTCAGTCCAAACTTTGATTCCATGGACATTGTATTGTAAAATATCCACCTTTGTTTTGGAACAATAGATGTAGTTATATTCTTGTATCAAACTAACAAATCTATTCCAAAGCATATTATTTTGTAACTCATATTCGGTGTATGTATGATTTTTAAAATCCTTATAAAACAACGCGCTTTGATCTTTTAAATGTTTTTGAATCAAATTACCAATTTGTTGTTTGTAATTTTGTATTTGTTGATGTAAACCGTCATAATATTCTTTATCAATCCAAACTGTTCCTTTTGTAGTAACGCTGTTAACAAATTCGTCAGAAATTTGATCTGGAGTATTCAACGCCACATCCCACACATTTTCCGCAAATCCAGGCGCAACATCGTACTCTTCTACTTTGTACATTTGCAAGCCTATCCAACATCCCGGATGTTCTTTTGGCAATCCGCAGCAAGCGTGTATTTCTCTTACGGTAACTAATGTCTGATTTATAATGGATTTTTCCGCAATAATTCCCCAATTATTTATTGGATCTTTGCCGGTAATTGTAAAATTTTCGTTCATATTTGTAAAAATTCTTCTCGGACGACCTCGGCAATCTTCCGTGGGAACATATTCAACTTTTTCCGCACGATTCCACGTAAAATTTGAAGTCGCCTGCCACAATTCTTGCCAAGTTGCGGTTTTGACGAATAATGTAATGTAAGATAGGCCTTCCGGGGATTCGTTGGGATATATTTTTTCATAAGTGTAATAAAGATTGTCGTATTTTTCAAACGGGGTGTAATTTTGTTTTGATAAATGTGCGCCAAATTCTATAATTCTTGTTTGTAAATTTTTGTCCTTAGTAGTTGTATAGGCTGGTTCTGTAGAATTAAAATCAATTGTAAATGAATCTCTTTTGATAACTTTTCTTACAGTTGGATCAAGTGTATGCCATTGATACATTTTCTTTTTTTTTTTGTTTGTTAAAAAGAAAAAAGATTCAAATATTTTATAAAAATTAAATTAAGAAAAAAGTAAAAAAAAAAAAATGTTCTTTTTTTTCTTATTCTTTTTGATCCTTTTAACAATTATTTGCGTTATTTTGTATAAACATGTCTGGGTAATTCCAACAAAACATTTCGCAATTGTCGAACGATTGGGCGTATTTCACAAAGTATTGAAACCAGGAATGCATTTTTTGTTACCATTTGCGGATAATTTGAAACATTTGGAATGGAGATGGGAAAATAAGGTAATAAAAGGCAACATGTTTTACATGGACAAACGTCAAATGGATATTAAACCCATTTCTTGCTTTACAAAAGACAATTTGAGCATAACTTTGGACACTACTTTGTTTTATCTTATAACAAAACCAGAAATTGCAGTTTACAAAACCGATGACGTTTTAAACTTGTTTTATCAAACTTCCGTGCATTGTATTAGGAATGTTTTGAATAAGATTGACGCATCACAGCTACGAAATGGCGAAGATTTTGTTATATCCAATTTAATAAAAGACTCAATAAATAAACAATTGGATGATGATAATGGAATTAGTTGCGTGGATATTTTGATCCAATCCTCTACGGCTTCCACTGTAAATTCTACAAATGCAAAAGAAGGATTGCAATCTCTTTTAACTGGTTTGGAGCAAATTAGGTTGGAAATTGAGATATTTAAGATGAGAAAAGAGGCAGGAATACCAACTCCACAAGAAATTGAATTTGAAAGAGCCAAAAAAACAAACAATTTTTTATTGGTTGGCGGAAAAGAGACCAATTAGAGTGGAAATTTCGGGATTATGGGATGTATTTTTAAAAGTAAATTCAATCTTTTTTGTTTCAGTTTCATTATCAAAAAATTCCATCACAAAAAAGTAATCATTCATTTCGGTAATGGTTGGAAATTTTTGCCGAATTTGGATAACCGCATTTTCATATTCTTCTGTAAAAATTGTTAATGCATCTTTTTCAGTCGGAAAAGGCAAAAATACATGCAAATTTTCGCCATCTTGCTCAATTTTTGCCAATGTTTGCACAAAATCCGCTCGATTACATACCTGATTTAACGGATATTTTTGTTGAATTTTTTGCCAAAGTTGTTCGCAATGTGTGCAAGGATCTTGTTTAGTATGTTGGCCAATTTTCTCCAACGATTGCTCCATAAATACCGCAAATTCTTTTTCAAAGTTTTTGGCAGGTTTCTGTTCGGGTATGACAATATTTTCGAATTGATTTTTAATGTGATTACCATGTTTAACCAATAATGCAGCCATGTGAAGTAAAATGTGTGTTTCGGTTGTGTCTGGAATGTATCCATCACCGCTTTTTTCTACAACGTAACAAACAAATGGAATGGCAAAGTTTTTGCACATTTCCAACATTGTTGTCAGGACACCCTCCATCTTGGAAAAAAAAAATGAAAGAGGGTGGTATTAAATACGAAAAATCAAAATTTATTTACAAAGTTTCCGACAGCATCATTCGCGAAATTAATAAACGTGGTGTCGTTGAGCAAAAAAAGGATAGCGACGGTATTGTAAGAAAAAAGAAAAGTGTCATTGGAGCTTCCAGCGTTTTTGGCCTAGGTAGCGTCGAAGATACCATACCAACGGTAAAAAAAGAAATTGATGACGTAAGGAAAAATTTGGATGTTTATTTTTGTCAAATTTTTATTCCTTCTGCTCACATTGTTATGGAACCCAGCGCAAAACGGCTCAAAAGCATCGAAGCATGGCATACCGAATGTTCTCAAAATTTAAAAATAGGTTCAATTGGATTGAATCCAGATTGTTATCAAAATAATATCCCGCCATTGGAAGAATTTTTGGAAACAAATACCGGAAACGTTTTAAGTCATTTTATAAATTTTATTAAACAGAAAATATTTTAGAAAAATGGAAAAAAAAGAAAAAGAAATTTTATTAGAAGAAAGAAAATATAATCTTTTACCTTTTCACGAACACATTTGTTCTCATTTATATTGCCAACCAAAAAATAATCCACAAATAAACGACAAACTGTTTTTGTGCAAATACGGACAATTTCATCTATGTTTAGCGGAATGTTACGAAGAAGAAGTGTGCCCCATTTCAGGATGTTCAAACGGTTATATTGAAATTTATACGGATGCTTATAAACAAGATCATCACAAGCGTCCGTGTGTTAGTGGGGAAGATGTCATTTTACAAATTGAGGAAATTGTGGAACAATTATTGTATTCTCATTACAGAAATATTGTAAATAATAATTGGGTTAAAAAACAACAAAAATGTTGTAAAAAAGAAAAGAACGTTTACATTACGCAACATTACAAAACAAAACCCATCAATTTGATACAAATACTCATGATTGAAAGTAAATACAACAATTACAAATTACCTTTACAAATTCTTCAACGAGATTCTGAAAAGATTGCAAATTATTCGCATTTAGTTTACCAAATGTACACCAACATAAAACAATATGTGCAAGAAAAGATATGCATCGCGTCAATTACATTGTGCGTTTTATATAAAATGCAACAAGGTTTTAGTATTGACGGAGTATGTATTATTCCTTTGGATCCATATTTAACAGCGCATTTACCACTTATAAACGATTTGCCACAATTTGGATTAGACAAAAAAAAATTTACAAAGGGAGAAAAAATTATAAAACAACTTGTTTATGTTGTAAAATCATCTTTTACATCGTTAAACAATATTAGCTTAAAAGAAAAAGAAGAAGAAAAAGAATTGGTAACCTTTTTGCCAACCAGTAGAAAAAAATTATGTATGTAGCGTTATTATTTGAAGACAATTTGCAAGAATTTCGATTTATTGTGCACGAAAAAGCTGCAGAATTTCCGCACGTTATGAACGCATTGCAAAAAGGAAAAGAATACTTTTTAATACAAATGATCGGACCATTTGTGCAAAAAAAAGACGCAGAATACATACAAAACATTTGGGAATTTCCTCATGTACCCCGCGGAATATTGTTATCAAGAGGCATTGAAATTTGCAAAATGTTTAACTTACCCATGTGGGTCGGCTCCAAAGAAGACATTAAACACGTTAATTATCCACCCACAATAAAAAGCTTAAAATAAATATTTTCTTTTTTTTTTTCAAAAAAGTTAGGAAATCGTTCGGAACCCACTTGGAACCGGCGCATCATTCCGCGGCAATTAGTAAACCGTTGCGGGGAATTTATTATAAAATCCCGCGCCGTCTCCAAACGACTTCCGAACGATTTGTTCAAAAAAGTTGGAAATTCCTCGTGTAAAATTTTTTTTACGCGCAAAAAAAAACATTTTTACCAACTTTTTATTACGTGTCAGTTAGGGTAGTCGAAAAGTTGGAAAAATTTTGAGGAAACGGGTAAAATTTTATCCGTTTTTGGAAAATTTTTGCAACTTTTCGACCACCCCAACTGACATGTAATAAAAAGTTGGTAAAAATAAAAAATTTTGCGGGTAAAAAAAAATTTGCACGAGGAATTTCCAACTTTTTTGAACAAATCGTTCGGAACCCACTTGGAGACGGCGCGCGATTCAGCGGTGATTACCAAAGCGTTGCGAGGTGATTCCCGCAAATCGTTGCGGTGTGGTCAAACGAGTTGCGAAGAAAAAGTTTTTATTTTACAAGGAAGTTTTATTTTTTTTTTTTTGTGGTTCTTCTTCCAACAGAACGGGGGTAGCAATGGTTATATCTTGTTCGGATAATCCTAATAAATTAAAGACGTATTTTGCGGCAGTTTTTTGTGACATCATGCCATCTATCCAGAGTTGTCTAACGCTATCGCCGTCTATGACAGGTGTAGAAGGAATGATAACGGTAATTTCATCAGCGACAAATAATGGGTAAATATTTTCTTGTATGGTAGCGCCGTACGAAAGTAAAATTGCCTTTTTTGTGACTGTTTCAAACAATGAAATCCATTGTTTAATTTTTTCATTTACAAATCGTACGCTTCCTTGTACGGTAGCTGTTGTTTTTGCGTTGGAAGATTCCACAAAATTTAGCGGAATATCCATAACAGCGCTCGCCAAACGATCCAATCGTTGCATTGTATTGACGTAATCGCCGTGAACTTGAGGCGCATGTGCGGATTTATATACATAATCGGCTGGTAACGGAATACCATGTTCTATGATGGAAGCTTCACCACGATTTAAAATGTCTTCTTTGGATTCACTGTGCCCAAATCCAATTGATTTATTTTTGTATTCAGACTGTTTTAGCGAAGATTCCAAAACGCTTTTTCTAATTTTCATTTTATGGTTGTGCAAATTTTCTTGAGAAGATACCACTTGAGCAGCAATCGTTTCACCAAAGGATTCCAAAGTGATTAAATTGTCGTCTCCTGGTATATTTTTTGGTGGATGATATTCAAAAACATGCTGCTGCCTTGCTTGTTGATACCAAGACGTTTGCAACGAATTGCGCAAAATTTGCGCTGATCTGTATTCAAATAAGAGCGTAGACATGGCGCTGGTTAATTGTCCGTTTAAAACCATTGGCAAATGTCCGTCGGTTTCGAAATACACGTTGGCGGCGTTCTTTTCTTTTTCGTCCCAATAAAATTTAAATTTTTGTTCATGTTTTTTGCTCAAATAGGTAGTTATGTAGCCTGCACCAATGGGAGGAACAACCGGTACGCGATGATTTCCTTCAATTTTTTTGAAATACCACGGACAAATTCCAAACATTTTTATCCAATCGTACATGGATGAGAGCCAAGGTATGTAATATTTAATTAAAATTTGCTCAAATTCATTTGTAGTAATATCGAATTTGTTCTTATTTTTGAGAGAAATTTGCGGTGGTGATTTTAAAACCATTGAAATAAATTGATCACGTGCGACATGAACGTAAGGTATTTTGTGATATGCTTCAATAATGTCCAACATTTCTCTCGTATTGAGAGGAATTTCGGTGGAAGATCCTTTAGAAGCTCCCTGAATAAAGTTCATCCGGAATCTCTCCTTTTATAATTTTCAAATACAATTTTTCAAAAGTTTTTGTCTTGTTTGATAAAATAAGCCAAATTACAAATGTTTCGTAAAATTTGTCAGTCACATAAATAGAAGATTTATGATAAACACAAAATCTTGAAAAAAATTGCACAATATATCGAAAATCTCCAATCTCTTCTCTTAATAACATTTGATCTGCTTTTTCAACCATTTCGTTGTCAATGGTTACAATGTCAAACCATTTAAAATGTAATACGTTTTTAAAGTAGTTATCAATTATGAGCATTATAAAAATTCGAGCGCAATGTCCTGTATGTGTGTTAAAATCAATTGCTGATAGAACTGTTTCCAAACTAATCCGATGTTCTGACAGATATTTTTTGCTCAAATCCATCCTAAAACAGTCCAAAATGGGTGCAACCAAATGCGATGGTTCGTCTGGATATTTATACTTGAACCACTCCAAATCACCCGGGAACCAGTACGCTCTCTCGCACGCTTTGTCATAAAATTCTTCAAATAGTTCTTCCGGTAGCGTGCCACATAGCTCTTTTTCAATCCAATTTTTACACCTTTCCAAAGAACCTTCAGGAAAATCCAAATAAAATGTTTTGTGAACTGTTTCAGTATAAAACAAACGTCGCTGTATTGCGTGAAAATAGATGCTGCAAAAGGTGCAAAAATCCCTATCCAGTTTTTCTTGTTGCATCATCATGCTAAAACGAGTGTAAAGCAATTCCAAAACTTTTTTGGTTTCATTAAACGCTTCAAACGGTAATTGATCCAACTTTTCTGTTAACATTAGAAGCGCAAATTGCAAATCTTGTTTGGTATATTTTAAAATGGGTAAATCCCATTCCAACTTGTGGTGATGGAAACCTTCCGCAAAATTGGACGTACTGTTTTGCATAGTTTGTAAGAAAAAATTTTGCGGTTGTGGTTTAAAAAGTCCTCCAATCTCTTTTTCCTCCATTTCAATCTGTTCCTTTATAATTTTGTAATGACTCATACACAATTCCATAAAAATGTTCATGGAAACAGACGAACGAATTTCAAAATTAAGTGGCTCTACTTTACTCCAAGTTAAGTAATCCACAATTAAAGATTCCAACCAAGCGTCGTGCAAACGTTTCAAAGTTTCCACATCTTCTTCTTTTGACCATTCGCAAATTCTTTTGTGAAGTTCGTAATATCCATATCTCCATCCCATCGGATGATTCAAAACTGATTCGGCAGAGAGTGGCTCCATTTTTTTTTTCCTCCTCTCTTTCCAAAGAATGCAAAATTTATTTAGTAATTTAGAATACAAAATTTTGGAAATTGATTGCGACCAGTATGACACAGTAGATATTAATTTGGACAATTTACAAACAAATAGAATAGATTGTTTTCTTATTTCAGACAATGTTTGGTTTTTGCCGGATTTTCTTTTTTCATCTTCTATAAATCAAACAAAATCTGTTTGTCAATTTTTGGATATTTTTGTGCCGGATCACAAAAAATTTGTATGCATCGTTATGTCGTCATATGTTCGTAATTCAAATGAATGGAAATATTTAAAAAAAATGTGTTTGGATTCTTTCATCATTACTCGCAATTTAGGTATACGATACGTAAACTATTTGTACAAAAACCGTGAACCACCATTTTATATACAAATAAAACATGGTGAAGAAGTTCTTTTAAAATTCGAAAATGTCAAAGCAGGAATTGACTACGTAAACTGGCAAATTCAATTACAAAACAAAAACATGTCATCAAAATGGAACCCCAAAACTGGCATGAAAGCATATTGCAAACAAATATTAACCAAATATACATGTTTGATAAGTTTCAAATATTGCGAGCAACATTTACCAATCATTGTTGACGAATGTTATGCATATTTGCGCGAAAGTTCCTTGGAGAGATTTGAGTATATTGTGCAACATTATGCACTGGATTGTTTTGAAGTTTTGAAGCTGGTTTTGCCAATTGATTTTAATGGAGATAAATTTGCAATTTGTTGTAAATTTTATGGCGAAAAAATACACAGATGGGAGGAATTTAAATATATTATTTTTGAAAATGAAAACAATTATACGGAACGTTTTTGGGAACTTGCGATGGATTGTAATCAAATTTATTTTGATACATCCAACAAAAAAAAAGTTTTGGCTTTAATGGTTAACAGCAAGTTTTGTTTGTGTCATCGCGCACTTATAGACGAAATGTATAACAACACGTTTTTAACGCACATAAAATTCCTTCCCCACACCAAACATTTGTTTCGATATTACGCTGAATTTAAGACAGTTTTTATGGCATTACGTCGCACATTTTCCAAGGATATATGTTGGATTGTTGGTGGATATTTGTGGGAAAAACTAAAATAAATGACTTATTTTTATCTAATATAAAAAATGTAAAAGTAAAGTAAAAAAAAAATGAGCAATTGGCAAACACTATTGGATTGTGATGATGTATTTACATTTAGTACTGGTAAAAAAAGATGTGATTCTGGTGGTGACAGAGAAGGAACAATTGTTTCCACTGCAAATAAAAAACAATGTTTAGAAATATGTGGTCCGCAAAGTCGCACCATTGAGGAAGAAGTTATTGGAATTCCTTCGTCAAATCGCGCGACATGTTTTGGATGTTCGTTTACAGGAGAATGCGAATCGGGTGCCGTACCGTCGGAAGAAATTATGGCATTAATGAATAGAATTAGGAAAACATTGCCAAAAACGGATCCGAAAGAATTGGCAAAAGATATCGCAGAACGATATGTAAAAATTCAAACAAATGTTAATAAATATTTGATAAAAGGTCAAATAGAATTGCCGGATTGGACTGCAGCAGATATTTTGGATCATTTAAGAAATCACAATGTAGATAGCGAATTGCAACATTATTTTCAATTAAAAGATGTACAGGAAGCAAGAGATGTAGCATATAAAGCCATGTATGTGCGCAATCCAGAAACAAATATTGTATCGTTGGATAAAACACAGAGTGAATTGTGGATGAAATTGCGACAAGAAATGAAAGATTTGTATAAAACGGATCATGCTAAAAATAATTATTTTTCTGGTGGTAGTTGTATTGATAACAAAGTTGCGTCAGAAGGAGCAATTTTTTATTCAGGAAAAAACCTTTTTAATCATTTGAAACGCCAAACCAAACTAAATTAAAAAAAATTTGTTTTTGTATTTTTCATTATATTTAAAAAACAAAAAGTTTAAAAAAAATAACAAAGTGAAAAAAAAAAAAAATGTTTGATTTTGGTTCTGTCGTTTCAAGTGGGTATAATTACAATACAAATTTGAGCACAATGAATATGCCCATCAGCAGCCCCATGCAATCATTTGTAGACGGAAATCCAGCAACAGTTACAAATTGGGAATCAAAAATTGCCAAATTTACAAACAACGGATTGCATCCAACTTCCACAGCAAGTCCAGAATATACCGGTGATAATTCCATTGTTTATACATACACCATTTATCCTTGGGAAGATGGCACTCATAGACAAATTCAGGAATACATGCTGGTTTTTATTGGAAATAATTTGGACAGAGAATACAAATTGTACAATATGGCGCCCATTTATAAACTCAACATTTTAATGCGAGAAAAATTTGAGGAATACAAGAATCCAAGATCCCGCTCAGACAAAGCTGCTGAATTAAGAGGACTTTTAGAAATACGCGGAGAACGTGGCGTAAAATTGGCGCAATATCAAACAGGAAACAACGAAGAAATTGCGCCAAATAGCAAACAGCTGCGAGATTTGGTGGATTCGTCCGAATTTGCTTACGTAACGCGACACGGCATTTTGAAAAATTGGAATTTTTGTGGCGCAGTCGTCAGTAAAGGTGAAGCAACTGGCGCATTTTCCTACATCGATCACTTGGATGACAGTCAAATGACCAGTGTGGTTGGTGTTGTTGTAGGACAGCGCGCACGTGTCAGTAACATTTGGGGAAAAGTTGCGCCAGGAGATCGCCTCTATTTGATTTTACATCGCAAAGATACAGATTCACCTTTCCAATGGGTTCCTTACAAAACAAGAGGAGCTTATCCAAAAGATGACGGAGAAGTTTCGCTCAGTTACAAAGACGAGTCTGGAGTAGAGTGCCGATGTTTTATCCAATATATCGGAATGTGCACGGAAAATAAGGAAAGAGATTGCACAAATTACCAAAAAGATTGTGTGCTTGGTAGATACGGAAATGCGCAAAAAGCGTACGAATCGTACGGAAATTTGGGATGTATTCAAGTTCAAATTGGAGTTTAAATTAAAAATGTTATTTTTTTAAAAAAACTTAAAATATAAAAGTAAAAAAAAAAATAAAATGCGTCAAGGCAGATATGCACCTTTACCAGCACAAGCGCCCATTTCCGGAAAAGCACAACCCGATCTTTTACTAATTGAAAAGAATGAGCGCAATGAAGGCGATCATACCGTGCATATGACCAAATATTCAGGCGGAAATGACAAAAACAATTTTTTTATTATGCCAGGTGAGATTTTGATTGGTCGAATTGAACAAAACAATCATTATTCTTACGGAAACATTGAAATGGGAATTACTTCCGTTGCTGGATTAAATGTTGAAAACGGAAATGTTGAAGCAGCAATGCGAAACTTTTATTTTATGGGTGTAGTAACCACAGAATGGGAATACGGTGGAGAAGGAATGTACGGAACAGAGCCTTTGGATCACGGATTTGGATTTCAAAGAGCTGGTTCTTGCACCATTAATCCTGCATCTGGACAGGATATTCCTGCTGGTGTGTGGCTTGAGTGGACATTTCCAACCGATCCAAAAATTGGTCTCAGAAAAAATGGAATAAGAAGAAGACACGAGTTGGATACTGGATTTAACGCCTTAATTTCTCGAAACAAAGCCGGAACTCCTTTTGGAAAACCCGTCATTCCCGTCAAAGTTTTTGACCCAGATGATTACTCCATGCAAATGGAAGCTTATTATTGGTCAATGCAAAACGATCATGAACAAGGAGGTTGCAAAAATATGACATGGGATGATTATGATAATCGCAAACATAAATTTAATGACATTCAATTGGAAGCATTTGCATGGACAAGAGGCTTGTTGTGTGTTTTAAAACATAAAGGAAATGCAACAACAAGCACAAAAACGGGAGTTCTTGAGGCTAACGATATAAAAGAATTACAAGTAATTTTTGGTAAATTTAATTATGACACAGCAATACCTGACGTTGTAAATCCCAGCGATCTTGATGAAGTTTCCAGACATAGGTGCCAAGTTCGCGCGCTACAGCTGTTAACTTCTGGAGTTTGTGCGACGGCA
>Ga0315287_10001547_pt1 | contig 21352 bp, 19 predicted proteins | sample YL17G11_0_MG_FD_205037 | JGI IMG/M metagenome (GOLD analysis project Ga0315287, IMG submission 205037) | Sediment microbial communities from Yellowstone Lake, YNP, Wyoming, USA - YL17G11_0 | ecosystem: Environmental > Aquatic > Freshwater > Lake > Sediment | place: USA: Wyoming | collected...
GTCCTTGTATCCGGCCCCCTCAAGCCTCCTGACGTCCTCCCCCGTGAGTGGCGTCGTCCTGAACCTGCAGCAGTTCCCGCAGAGCGTGCACCTGAAGTGCGCCCTCCGCCTCTCAAGGGCCACTCCCCTCAGGAACACCGGCAGGTTTCCGAGGGTGACGAGCACGGCCGACGCGGCTATGCCAAGGACGAACCATCCAATCATATCTTGACTATATGGAGGAGCGGCTTTTATAGGAGTACGGTATAAGTTATACGCGTTCAGTTCCGTGGTTTGGATGGCGACAAAAAAGATGACCGTGAAGCCCGCCCAGAAGAGGCAGGCAGTGAAGAAGTCTGTGAAGAAGCCCGTCGCGAAGGCGGCGAAGAAGACACGCCCGAAGGCTGCGGGGAAGGCTGTGCGTTGCTGCAGTCACTGCCCTGATTTCGAGCACTGCGATGACAAGGCGGAGTGCTGCGATTACTGCGATTACTACCTTAACGCGGCGTGCACGTGGGGCAAGAAGAAGGGCATACCCTCCGTCAACCAGGAGGTCGAGTTGCCCGACTACCGCGGCGACGACTACGGCATCGACGACTACGAGGCGTACGAGCCGGTCTACGAGTAGCCTCTGAGGTCGAGGCTGACGCGCCTGAAAGGCAGCCTCTTGAGTATGGCAGAGGCGTTTTTGAGGACTTTCCCGAACTCCCTCGGCTTCGCCTCTATCCTTGCGACGTCGCCTTCCTCCGAGTCGACTCTCACCCTCACCTGCGTGAGCCCGAGCGACCTCAGGTAATCCTCTGACTCGTCCACGGCGGAGAGCGTCTCCCTCCTTATTCCGACTCCGGTGCGTATCCTAGAGGCCAGGCATGCGCTCGAAGGTTTCCTCCAGTCGAGCCCGTATCCTTTTGCGAGGGCTCTCACATCCGTCTTCCGGTACCCGAGTTCCGCGAGCGGGCTCTTAACACCCGCCTCCCTGAGCGCCCTGTATCCCGGGCGGTGGCCCTCCAAGTCCTCGGCGTTCGTACCCTCGACCACGCACCTTATCCCCTGCTCCCTGGCTATCCTCATGAGCCTGCCCGCCATCATCCTCTTACACCAGTAGCACCTGTCGGCTGGGTTCTTCCTGAATCTCCCGTCCGACAGCTCATCGTACCTGATGACAAGATGCCTCACCCCCATCCTCTTCGCGGTCTTCACGGCGCACAGGAGGTCGTGCCCGGGCGTAGTCGGGGTGTCGAAGGTGACAGCCAGGAGGCCGTCGCCGACTGCGCCGTGGGCGGCCTTCAAGAGAACTCCAGAGTCGACTCCGCCGGAATAGGCCACGAGGACGCGCTTTTTCCGCATGAAATACGTGGCGAGCCTGTCCCTGGGCATGAGCATATATTACCCCCGTCAGTCATATTAAAGGGTATGGTTTCGAGGCTTTCCGGCTTCTATAAGCTGCCTGTCCTTGATAGGATTGAGAAGCTCAGGGTAGAATGCCAGCTGACGGACGACGAGGTGGACGCCCTCCGGGGTTCGCTCACGCTCGAGGCGGCTGACAGGATGGTGGAGAACGTGGTCGGCGCATTCCAGGTGCCGCTCGGCATCGCAGTCAACTTCCAAGTCAACGGGAAGGAGTATCTCATACCCATGGCGACCGAGGAGCCGTCCGTCATCGCCGCGGCAAGCAACGCCGCGAAGATGGCCGCCGGCGGCGGGGGCTTCAAGGCCGAAAGCTCCAAGCCGGTGATGATTGGGCAGATACAGGTCGTGAATCCAGAGCCGGGGGCGAGGAAGAGGATACTCGAGCGCAAGGGAGAGCTCATGGAATTTGCGCAGTCCCTGGACCCGACGCTCGTGAGGTTCGGAGGCGGCGTCGACGGCCTCGAAGTCAGGGAGGTAGAGGACATGCTCGTAGTCCACATCCACGTGAACGTCGCGGACGCGATGGGCGCGAACGCCGTGAACACGATGTGCGAGGCGTTGGCGCCGAAGATGGAGGAACTCTCCGGCGGCAGCGTCGTCCTCAAGATACTATCGAACTACGCCCTGTTGAGGACTGCGAAGGCATCGGTCACAGTCCCTAGTGTCTCGCTCGGCGGCGCCGAAGTCGTCGACAGGATAATCCACGCCTACAGGCTCGCCAAATCCGACGTGTACCGGGCGGTCACCCACAACAAGGGCGTGATGAACGGCGTCACCGCCGTGGTCCTGGCTACGGGCAACGACACGCGGGCGGTCGAGGCGGGCTGCCACAGCTTCGCCTCAAGGAGCGGGATGTACACGTCCCTCACGACATGGTCCAAGAACGCGGCAGGCGACCTGGAAGGCTCCATAGAGATTCCTGTCGCAGTCGGCCTCGTCGGCGGCGCCACAAAGACGCACCCGGGAGCGAAGGCCGCGGTCAAGATACTCGGCGTCAAGTCTGCGAGGGAGCTCGGCGAAGTCCTCGCATCCGTCGGCCTCGCCCAGAATCTCGCGGCCCTGAGGGCGCTCGCCGCGGAGGGGATACAGAAGGGCCACATGAGGCTTCATGCCAGGAACATCGCCGTCAACGCCGGCGCCTGTGGAGCCGACGTGGATCGTGTCGCGCAGGCGATGGTCGCGGCAGGCAAGGTAAGCGTCGATGAAGCCAAGAGGATTATGGGCAGATGAAAGAATCGTCTGAAGTTGGAGAGCTCCAGGGCCTGTCGCCAGGGGAAGCCGCACTCAGGCTCGGCAGGGACGGCTACAACGAGATAGCCTCCGCGAAGAAGCGGAGCGTCCTCCACATAGCCTTCGAGGTCCTGAAGGAGCCGATGTTCCTGCTTCTTCTGGCGGGCGGGGCCATCTACATGTTCCTCGGCGACATGGAGGAGTCCATGATGCTCTTCTTCTTCGTGCTGGTGGTCATGGGGATAACATTCTACCAGGAGAGGAAGACGGAGCGGGCGCTTGAGGCTCTCAGGGACATGTCTAGCCCGAGGGCGCTCGTCATACGGGGCGGCCTCCCGTTGAGGATTCCAGGGCGGGAGGTGGTCGTCGACGACCTGGTGGTGCTGGTCGAGGGCGACAGGGTCCCGGCTGACGCGAGTGTCATATCCTCCTCCAATCTGCTGGTCGATGAGTCTCTCCTGACTGGTGAGTCGATGCCTGTCCGCAAGAGCAGGTCAGAGGGTGATGCGTCGGCAGTCAGGCCGGGAGGCGATGATAGCCCGAGGGTGTGGTCCGGGACGCTGGTGGTCCAAGGCCACGGCGTCTCGAAGGTGTCATCCACCGGCGCATCCACGGAGCTCGGAAAGATAGGGAAAGCTTTGAAGTCCCTCGAAGAGGAGGAGACTCCGCTGCGCAGGCAGACGGGGCGGCTGGTAAACCAGCTGGCGGCAATAGGGCTTGCATTGTGCGTTCTTGTATCAGTGCTCTACACCGTCAACAGCGGCCGCTGGGACTGGGTGGGCGGGCTACTCGCCGGGATAACCCTCGCGATGGCGACGCTCCCTGAGGAGATACCCGTGGTCTTCACGATATTCATGGCACTCGGCGCGTGGAGGATGTCATCCAAGGGCGTGCTGACGAGGAGGATGGATTCTATAGAGTCGCTCGGGTCGGCTACGGTCCTATGCGTCGACAAGACCGGGACCTTGACCATGAACCATATGGCGGTGTCGAAGCTCCACGCCGCCGAAGAATTCCTCGAAGCCTCCGGGTCAGACCGTCTGCCGGAGAGGTTCCACGAACTCGTCGAGTATGGGATGCTGGCCAGCCAGACCGCGCCGTTCGACCCGGTGGAGAAGGCGATCAGGCGGCTCGGCGAGGAGAGGCTGAGGGATACCGAGCACATACACGCTCACTGGACGCTGGTCCAGGAGTATCCGCTCTCGAAGACCATGCTTTCCATATCGAACGTATGGAACTCTCCGGACGGGGAGGAATACGTGATAGCCGCGAAGGGCGCCCCCGAGGCGATAGCCGACCTCTGCCACATGGACAGGCCGTCCCTCAAGGACGTCCACCGGAATGTAGCCTCCATGGCGGAGGAGGGTTTGAGGATACTCGCGGTCGCGAAGGCGTCCTTCAAGAGGGGAGAGCTCCCCCAGGGCCAGCACGACTTCGACTTCAGATACGTCGGCCTCATAGGCTTCTCGGACCCTGTCAGACCGCAGGTGCCAGCCGCGATAAAGGAATGCTACCGGGCGGGCATAAGAGTCATAATGATAACCGGCGACTACCCGGTGACGGCGAAGAAGATAGCCGAGGCGATAGGCTTGGAGCATGCGGATGAGGCGATAACCGGCCCCGAGCTCGAGGGCATGGAGGAGGGCGACCTTAGGCGGAGGATAGCCTCGGTGAACGTCTTCGCCCGCGTCGTCCCGGACCAGAAGCTGCGGATTGTCGAAGCCCTGAAGGCGAACGGGGAGATAGTCGCGATGACGGGCGACGGCGTAAACGACGCCCCCGCGCTGAAGGCCGCCCACATAGGGGTCGCCATGGGCGGCCGCGGGACCGACGTAGCCCGGGAGTCCGCCTCCATAGTCCTTTTGGACGACGACTTCTCCTCTATCGTGGCGGCGGCTAGGCTCGGCCGCAGGATATTCGACAACCTCAGGAAGGCCCTCGCCTACATAATGTCCGTGCACCTGCCCATCGCCGGGATGTCCCTCCTGCCCGTCGTCCTCAAGTGGCCTCTCGCCCTTATGCCGGCGCACATAGCCTTCCTTGAGCTCGTGATAGACCCCACCTGCTCGGTTGTCTTCGAGGCGGAGGCGGAGGAGGAGGACGTGATGCGGCGGCCGCCGCGGAGGCAGGGGGAGCCGCTCCTTTCGAGGAAGGCGATGGCATTGAGCATCCTGCAGGGGCTGATGGTGCTCATTGTGGTGGCTAACGCGTACGCAGTCTCCCTTCACCTAGGCGTCGGCGAGGCGAAGGCCAGGACAATCGCCTTCACGGTCCTAGTGTTCGGGAACCTCGGCCTCATATTCACTAACAGGTCCTGGAACCGGAGCATAATCGAGAACATACTGAAGCCTAACCGGGCGCTGAGATACGTGTTCGCAGGGACAGTATCCAGCCTACTAGTGGTACTCTACCTGCCACCGCTAACGTCTCTTTTCAAGTTCGCCCCGCTCTCCATCTCGGAGGTGGCCACCTGCTTCCTCCTTGGGGCATTGAGCGTGGCCTGGTTCGAGGGAGTGAAAATGCTCGACAAGAGGCTGAAATTTAAAATACTGTAAACCCTACTTGGTTATTACCTCACAGCCTTCTCCCGTGACTATCAGTGTGTGCTCGAACTGGCTTACGATGCCCTTGTCCTTGTCATGGAGCGGCGGATAGGCCTTGAGTATGCCCGCCCGCGTCAGCTGGTTGAGGACGAGCCCAATCTTCAGGGGTGGTATCTTATCAGCGTACCACCTGACGGCGAAGGGCATCTCCCTCCTGTCGCCAACGAGGTCGAGGAGCATCCTAGCCTCCTTCATCCTCACCGGCCTCTCTGAGACGAGCGAGTATATCTCGGCTCCGCGGGACTCTATGACGTGGCCAGCCCCATCGGTCGCGAAAGGCTCGAAGGCGAGGACCATCCCCTCCCTCAGCCTCCAGTCGTATGGGACCTTGATGTTCGGAACGGAGAGGCCGGCGTGGAGGTCATACTGCTTCAGCTCATGTCCTGTGAGGTTCTCTATCGGTCTGTATCCGGCCTCCAACAGGACGGCCTGGACGGTCTCGCCTATGGTGCTGACTGAGACTCCCGGCCTCGCGATGGCTATAGCCTCGTCCAAGGCTTTCCGGTTCGCATCGAGCATCCTCCCGTATTTCCCGGAGAGGTCTATGGTCGTCGCAGTGTCGGCTATGTAGCCGTCCACGTGGACTCCTATGTCGAGTTTCACCACGTCCTGCGCCCCGAACACGGTCTCATCCCCGCTCCTTGGCGTGTAGTGGGCTGCGGCGTCGTTCAGCGATATGTTCACAGGGAAGGCGCTGCCAGCCCCCTCCCTCTCGAGCCTCCCCTCAATCCTCTCGCAGACTTCAAGAAGCTTCACGCCGGGCTTCACCAGTTTGGAAGCCCACTCCAGGGTATCCTTCGCGACCTTCCCGGCCTTCCTGTAGGATTCAAGCTCCTTGTCATCCATAGGGTAAGATAATTCCCATCCCGCGTTAAATACCGTTTATAACCCCCCGACTCCGGATAGTTTATGGGATACGATGCCGGTGAAAATCAAAGATGTGAGGGAGCAGCCGCTCCTTAATCCGCCGCCCCTGCGGGGAGGCTACCGCATACCCCCCGGGGATATGCGGGAGATTGAGGATACCCTGGCGAGGGCGAGGGGCTCGGACGACTTGCTCACCAAAGCGGCCGCCCTCTACATGACAAAGTGTCTAGACCTCCCCTGTCATCCGACAGCCACCGAGGAGTCCAAGATAAGTCGTCTGGTGAAGTCCACCCGCGAAGACGAGGCGCTCTTGATACTCCTGGGCATCGCTGGACGGGTCGGCATCAACGTGAGGAAGCCCCCCAACGCCGATGCGAGGCTGAAGGCGCTGTTTGCCGGAATATCATCGCAGACCCCTACGGCCATGGCTCAGATGTATCTCCAAGCCAGGGAAGCCGGGCTACCATATGTCCCACGGAGGGAGGACTTAGAGTCGATGCGGCAGGAGCTGGCGAAGTCCAGGGCATCGGGGAGCGGCATGGACTTGGTAGTCCTCCACCACAGCCTCAGGGAGGCGGGTTCGCCCGAGCCGCTTCAGGAGGACGACATGGCCCTAGCGTATAAGACCCTTGACAGCCTTCGCATGGACGACGACTGGATGGGCGTCACCCAAATCCACCACCACCTTGCAAGCATCCTCCGGCCGAGGGAGGAAGCCGACAAGACGCCTCCTCTTCCGCCCCTGAAGAGGTATCGGGGATGAACGTCAAAATCACCGGATTCAAGGAGCAGCCGCTTCTGAGTCCGCCGAAGCTGGCGGGGGATGACTGGTTGAGGCCGACTGAGAAGGACGCTGAGATAATTTCACGGGGTTTGGATGATGTTGACTCGCATACGCTCGCGAGGCTCCTCCACAGCCTGCATGCGCTGGGGCTCCCCTACGACGAGAAGCACGTCAGGACGGTGTTGGAGTCCATACCCCTTGACCGGCGCGGCCAGAATCCGGTGGGGCTCTTGACGAAGTACTACTGCCTGAAGGAGATGGGCCGCCCACAGAACATACCGCCCGAGGACGCTGAGGCGATGAGGAAGCATGTGTTCAGCGACCCGGACGGCTTCCAGGCTATTGTCAGATACCACCAGATGGCGGTTATAGGACATCCAATAACATTAGACGATGAGACGAGGAGGATCTTCCCTGAGGTGGTACGCCATGCCAGAGCCGATGGGAACGGGATGATGCTTTCAAGGGCCATGTTCCACCTGATGGGATTGGGCATGGAGGTTAAACCCACTGCCGAAGACCTGCAAATGTTCAAGGATGATTTGGAGCGCCACAGGCAGAGTGAGGCGAGGGATTTCCTCTCCTCCATGCTCCTCTACGTGAACGGAATCATACCGCCAAGAGAAAATGGAAGCAGGGAATTCATGCCTCCTCTGAAGAGGTTCAGAAGATGACGGTGAAGATTAAGGGCTTCCGTGAGCAGCCTCTTCTGAATCCACCGGGGGAGGACTCGTTCCCTGGCTGGCTTCGGATACTCCCGGAGGACGAGAGGACGTTCCGGAACGTAATCGAGCACAACAGGAGGCAGAGCCCCAATGACGGCTGGCTGGAGGTCATCGTGAAGATGCGCTCCCTCGGCGTCGACGTCAAGCCGACGAGCGGTGAACTTGACCTTGTAAATAAGATGGTAGCGCGTGGCCGGAGCGGGCGGAAGAAGGGCGTCGTCTACGAGTATCCGGGCATCGCCTTAGCCTACCACCTCCGCCTTGCGAAATCCCTCGGCCTGCCGGCAGAGCCCACCCTGGACGACGTGAAATACATGAACCGCGGCCTGAAGGCGGCGAGGAGGAAGGGCAACGGCGGCGTGCTCGCAAGGATGCACGACGACATGCGCGAGGCTGGCGTGAGGGTGGCTGTGCCGGCCTCAGATGTCAGGCTGATGGAGGCGGCGGCATCGGAAAGCCGCCGCAAAGGCGAGGCTTCGAAGCTGATGTCACTCCTCTACCACATGAGGCGTCTAGGCCTGGGCGGCAAGCCCTCCGAGGAGGATGTCCTCTTGATTAGGGGGGAGATGGAGCATCAGCGGAATTTCCCCTGGGACGGGCTCCCAAAGGCGCTTGAGCATGCAAGGGCCGTAATGGGGGAGGAGGCACCACAGGAGGCTGTTCAGCTTCCTCCGTTGAAAACGTTCAGGCGGTGAGTAGGCCGTTCCTGTAGACTATGTCGTACCCGAATTTTCCCGCCACCTCCATGCATGTCTTCGCATGCTCGGTGAGCGGCGGCGCCCTGACTTCGCCGCCGGCGATGGCTAGGTAAGGTATCATCTGGTCTGCCATGTGGGAGTCAACGGCCGCGCCGTGGGCGAGTTCAGCGAGCAGTCGTTCGCCTGCCATTCTGCCGACCATTTCGGCTTTGAGTCCGCGTTCTCCGAGGACGCAGGCTCCGATGGATGTTCCCCCGCAAGACGCTGCCGCCGTCACGGCGGAGCCGATGCTCTCAGACTCTGCGTAGGCGCGTTCGACGGCATCCACCCTATTCAGCGGTGACACAGTCTTAAGAAACCCCTTAGCCTGTCTCTCTGCGACCTCCTGCCTCCTCAGGTGCTCTGTCGCGATGCTGAGGAGGCGTATGGAGTCGACAGCTCCTCTTTCAGCGAATCCAATCCTCCTCCTCTTCCACGGCTTCACCATGACCTTGATTTCGCCGCCGCCTTTAGGGTAGAATCCCCTCCTAATGACTTCAGTTTCGACTTCGCATCCGATGGACTTGAGGTTCCCGAGGAACACACCCCTGAAATAGTCCGCGGTCGGGCTGTGGCTGACGTCGGTGCCTCCGAGGACGGTCAAGTCCACATCAGCCGGCGCCGACAACGCCACGGGCAGGAGCGCCTGCAGGACCAGAGTCGCCGACCCCGCGGTGCCGACATCTACAATCAATCCGCCCCCCATGATTCTCCCGGGAGCGAACGTAACCTCAGTGGAACCGACAGCCAGCCCCTCCAACCTGGCACCGCACAAGAGGCCGACGCCTTCGACGGCCTTCAGGTGTTGCGGCCTGAGGCCGGGGTTGTCCCTGCCGGCGCGTATCTTTGACACCTTGACCGGCTCGCCGGTGACCGCGCTCAAGGCAACGGCCGTCCTCAGAACCTGGCCTCCCCCCTCACCCAGGGAGCCGTCGACATATATCATCGCTTTAATTATCGCCTGCGCATTGTTAAACATGTTCATCGTCCTGGAGGGCCTCGATGGGTGCGGGAAGTCGACTCACGCGAGGCTGCTCGCCGACTGGCTGACGGGGAAGGGCCGCGACGTCTTCTTGACTGCGGAACCGACGAGAGGGAAAATAGGCTTACTGATACGTGAGATACTCTCCGGCAGCGTGAAGTCCGACCCGAGGACCCTCGCCTTGCTGTTCACCGCCGACCGAGTGGAGCATGTCTCTGAGATACGGGCGGCGGTCGAGGCCGGCAGGGACGTCGTCTGTGAGAGATACTACTATTCCACGATAGCGTACCAGGCCGCGCAGGGCGTGGACCGGGCGTGGCTTATGGGGATGAACATGTTCGCGCTGTCGCCGGACCTCGTCGTCTACCTAGACGTCGACCCGGCAACGGCCGCTTCAAGGGCGAAGTCCAACGAGATATTCGAGCGCGAGGACTTCCTCGGGAAGGTGAAGGTTGAGTACGGGAAGTTCAGGCGGATGACACATGTCGACTCCTCCAAGCCCGAGGAGGACGTCCAGAAGGAGATACAGGCACTCGTTTCGAAGCTGCCTTAGACGTATCCGCTTATCTTCATCTGCGTGTACGCGAAGTACCGTTCAGGCCTGAAGTTCCTGAACTTGCCCCTGTCCTCTAGCCTCGCGTATATGCTGAGGGAGAGCTTCTCGGTCTCGCTTGATTCCAGGCTTTTCGCGAGCGCGGAGACCTCCCCTATGCTCTTCAGCCCCCTCAGAGTCTTCACCTTCACCCCGTACTCGCTCATGCTCGCCTCAGGGTAGTCCAGCATGAGGTACCCCCGCTTAACCTTCAGGTCCCTGGCAATCCTGTCCTCTATGCCGGCCCTGTTGTCCACTATCTCGTCCCTCCCGTCCTCGGTGAGCGCGGCGAGCGGTTCGGTGAACACGGACTTGAAGAGCATCCGGCCCTCTATCCTGCCTATCATGTCCTTCACATACCCCCTTGAGGAGCGCATGAGGTGGACGAGCTCTATGTCGTCCATCCTGAACAGGTCCTGCACCCTCGTCCCGGACTCCACGAGCCTGTCGACCCCGTGCTGGAGCATGGCCTCCGCAATCCTCTTCGTGTGGTGCCTGTAGACGGTCTGGTACATCATGTTCCTGTTGATGAGGAGCGACTCCGCGGCCTCAAGGCCCCCGTACTCGATGACGACGTCGTCGCCGTCGAGGACTATGCTGTCGAGGAGCCTCTCCACGTCAGTGACCCCGTAGGCGACGCCGGCATAGTAGGCGTCCCTCACGAGGTAGTCCATCTTGTCAACGTCCACATCGCTTGAGAGGAGCTTCCCGAGCCTGCCTTCGCCCTTGATGAGCTCTGTCACCCTGGCCCGCGATATGCCCGCATCCTCGAGTATGTCCGACAAACCGGTCTTAGAGATGAGCCTGCAGGACTCGTCCTCGTGGTCGAGGCCATGCTCCTCGAACAACCCGTCGAAGGTGTGGCTGAACGGGCCGTGCCCGACGTCGTGGAGGAGGCATGCGGCCCTGAGGAGCCGCTGGTCCCTGTCCTTCAATCCGAGCTTCCCGGACACGAGGCCGCCGAGGTGGTATGTGCCGAGCGAGTGCTCGAACCGGGTGGAGTTCATCGCCGGGTACACAAGGTAGCACAGGCCGTTCTGCTTTATCCCCCTGAGCCTCTGGAACTCCCGCGCGTCCACGAGCTCAAGGTAGGGGCTCTCAAGGCCGATGTTACCGTGTATGGGGTCCCTCACAACCTTGCCTGACATCATGTTTACTTTAACATGAGGCGGTTAATATGTACCGGCATGTGGCATCTCAAGCACCGGCCGCAAGCGCTTGAAGGCTTCATAGGGAAGGCGGCCGTGGAGGAGGCTAGGAAGTGGGACGGCAGGCCCCTAATCATAGCCGGTCCGACGGGCACCGGCAAGACCCTGTTTGCACACCTCCTGGCTCTGGAGCGCGAGTGGGAGGTCGTCGAGTCAGACGGCAGCGACACGGAGAAGGCAGAGGCGGCCGCTAACACGGGCAGCCTCTTCGGCGGCCGAAGGATGCTCCTCATAGAGGGCGTCGAGGCTGTGAAGGACATCAAGGGGCTCGGCGCGCTCCTCGAGCACGCCGGAAATCCGATAGTGTTCACCACCGACGACCCCGGCAGCAAGAGGCTCGCGACCCTGAAGAAGAAATGCCAGCTCCTGCAGCTTAGGAGGCCGCTGCCCGCATCGCTTGTGAAGCGCATGCAGTCGGTGGCCGACAGCGAGGGCGTGCGCGTGGAAAGGCCGGTCCTGGAGAGGATAGCGAAGAACGCGGGTGGCGACATAAGGGCGGCGCTCTCGGACCTTGAGACGCTCTCCTGCGGAAAGAAGAGCGTGTCCGAGCGGGACATGGAAGGCGTCCTGGCGGAGCGCGACAGGGGCTCCGACATCTACCGGGCGCTCAGCATCATATTCGGCGGCCGCGACCTCAGGGAGGTGGTCGAGTCCACCTGGGGCCTGAGCGAGCAGCCGAGGGACATAATCTGGTGGGTGGAGGAGAACACGCCCAGACTCTACAACGACAGGGAGGCAATCGCAGGCGCATACGGGAGCCTCTCACGCGCTGACGTCTTCCTCGGCAGGATAATGCGCAGACAGCACTGGGGCTTCCTCAGGTACGCGAACGCGCTGATGACTGCGGGGGTGAACGTGATGAGGCCGGCGAAAATAAACTTCACGCAGTACATGTTCCCAGGATACTTCGCTGCGATGGGCAGGACGAAAGGGAACCGCAACATCGAGAAGTCCATCGCCGGGAAGATGGGCCCTCACCTGCACGTGTCCGGCAAGTCTGTGGCCAAGGATTACATACCGCTCTACCGGACTCTCCTTTCAAAGGGGAAGGTCGCGCCAGGCGAGCTTCAGGAGCATTACCGCCTCGAGGACGAGGAGCTCGAATACCTAACCGCCTGACTTATTATCACCTCCTGCCGAGAATACTATATGCCTGCAATCGGGAAGTTCAGGGCCCAGCCTCTCCTGACGGAGCCGGGCGAGTATGAGGGGTGGAGGATCCCGTCTGAAGCAGACATGCAGCTCATCAGACGGTCTCTTAACCATGCCAGAAAGGACCGGCACGCCATGGAGTTGACTGCCCTCCACCAACACCTCAGGGGCCTCGGCAGCCAGGAGGATGTGACGGACTCGGACGCAGCCTTGATGCAGGGGCTCCTCTCGGATGATGTGGCCGGCGCCGTAGAATTCAATCCCCTTGTGCTTGCGAATATGAAGGGTCTCGGCTTGGATGGCGGGGGGCACGGGGCGGAGGTCCGTAAGACACTGGACGGCCGGGTGCTGTCAGCGCGTCAGGGCAGAGACGGCTGGTTCCTCGCCAACCTGCTTCACGCCAGGAAGATTCTCACCGGCGAGGCGGGCGTGGAAGCCGGGGACGCCGGAATCATCGCAGGCAAACTGTCTACTGCGAGGGGTGAGGGAGGAGGCGCCATAAGCGGGGAGTCCATAGCCGAGATGCACTACCTATTGAAGGAGCTCGGTGTCAGGGTCAGGGTCACAGAGGAAGACAAGCGCGCCATCCGTTTCTCGCTCGACTATGCCAGAGAACATTGCGACGGCTGGACGGCGGCGGCCATACTCCACCACCTCAAGGAAACGCTCCCCGAGCCGAGGCAGAAGGAAGAGCCTGTCATGCCCGAGCTCAGGAGGTTCAGGAGGTGACTGTAAGGTTCCGGAACCTTAAGGCGGCCCCGCTGTTGTCTCCACCTGGGGGTGAATCATTGGAATGGCTTAGGGTGACGTCGCACGACGCCAGGATAATCAACCACGCATTCGAGGAGGCCGTCGGTGGTAAGGACGGGCTGAGGGCCGCGGAAATGTTCTGGCGGATGAGGGAGGTCGACATCGAGCCTCAGGCGGCCGCCGTGGATGGCAAGGACAGGCTTGATGTCATGGCTCGTGCTGCCGGGGGGTATTCAGCAGGGCGGAATCCCGGCTCGTTCATCCACGGGAGGTTCCTGCTCAAGATGCTCGGCCGCGGGGTGAACCTGGATTTGGAGGAGTCAGTCCACCTAGAGGACGACTTGGAGAAGGTGAGGCGAGGTTCCCTGGAGTCCGACCTGGCCGTCGCATACACCCAGATGAGAGCGTGCGGAATGGACGTTTCTCCGCAGGACGATGAAGTTGCCAGGATAATCAAATTCGCAAAGACAGACATTATGCACCTGAACCTCATACATGAGGCGGAGTCCACACTAAAGACGTACTATTCGCTTGCTCGCCTTGGCGTTAAGGAGGATTACCCTCAGGACATGCGCAATAAGGCGCAGCAGGCCCTCAGAATCATGAGGCGCGAAGGAGACGGATACTACGCCTTGGTGCTCCTCCACTACATGCGCGGAATACTGGGGGCCCCGGGCGACGGGACAGTCGGGGAGGAGATGCCGCCTCTGAGGAGGTTCACGGGATGACATCACGTATAGTCTCCGTCCGCAGCCATCCGCTCCTTGAGTCTCCCGTCGCCAAGGACGAATGGCTTCCAATCACTAGGGGGGACATGGATTTGATGGCCGGATTCCTTGAAGACTCTCGCATGAGACGCGACGGATGGAACATAATGGGAGCCCATTGCCCTGCACATAGAGCCGAAACGCGGCCAGCCACACAATCCACTCCCGCCCTTGAAAAGGTTTAAAAAGGCGGGGCGTTAATTATACTCCGTGGCGGCTTCGGTGAGGGCAGGTGGCTGGCAGGTGCGGTTCGGGGTGACGTTGCTTGTCATCTCGAGCGTCATCTACATTGTGCACTACCTCATATTCAGGGACCTGAATCACATAGAGGTATACTTCCTCAGCGACCTCGCTTTTGTGCCGATACAGGTCCTCCTCGTCACATTCCTCGTGGACCGCGTCCTGGCGGAGCGGGAGCGCAGGGACCGCATCGAGAAGGTGAACATGGTCATAGGAGTCTTCTACTCCGAAGTCGGCGTCAGGCTGATAAAGGCCCTATCCGCGTGCGACCCGGAGATCAATGACATCAGGCGCGAACTCATCGTGAAGGACAGCTGGGGCGACAAGGAGTTCGAGGCCTTGGCGATAAGGCTCAGGGGCTACGGGTACAGGTTAGACAGGTCGCTCCTCAGCCTGCCAGACCTGAAGGCATTCGTCCTCTCAAGGCGGGAGTTCATGCTCAGGCTCTCTGAGAACCCGAACCTACTCGAGCATGAGACGTTCACCGACCTTTTGAAGGCGGTGTTCCACCTGACCGAGGAGCTGGAGAACAGGGGGGACTTCACTAAGCTTCCCGCATCAGACACCGACCACCTCATCCTCGACTCAAAGCGCGCCTACGGGCTCCTCGTGGTGGAGTGGATGGCCTACATGCGACATCTTAAGAACAACTACCCGTACCTGTTCTCCCTTGCGATGCGTCTGAACCCCTTCGACCCCGAGGCTTCGGCGGTAGTCAGAGGCTGACAGCCCTCCTCTTGAATATGCGGACGATGCAGGTTAGCGCCACAACCGCTGACGCGAGGAACACTAGGGCCTCAACAGCCGGACTACCGACAGTCTCCTGTGTGCCGGGTCCATTACCCCCAACGTATCCGCCGGATGCGGCTTCGCCCACCCCGGCCTCAGGCGCATCGGCGACCTTCAATTCCACGGCCTCCGCTGACATATTAGCGTCATCAGTCCCCTTAGCCTGCGCCTCCTCAAACCTCAGATCGCCTGCTGCATCAGGGCCGGCGTCGTTGGAGGACTTGAGCATGCTCGGCGCAGCCTCATCGGCTACGGCATCTCTTTTCGCCGCAAACATAAGGTCGGTCCTCGGAGGCTCGGCGAGCATCACCGCCTCGGCGGATCCGGGAGTCTGGGATTCCATCACACCGGCGCCGGCGAGCTGCCACGCCGTCGACAGGAGAGCCCCGAACATGACGAGCAGGCTCGTCCCGAGGAGTATCCACACCCGGGTCTCGTTCGGGCTCACGATGTTCCTGCCCTTCTCGGTGAGCGTGTAGTACTTCCACTTCATCCCGCGCTCGTCGGCCTCTATGAGGCCGACTTCGACGAGCCGGTCCAGGTGCTCCTTGATTGTGGAGGGGCTCATCCCCATGTCGCCTGACAGGTCGGTGAGCGTCAGCTTCCGCTGCGCAATCTTCTTCAGGATGTCTACGCGGGTGTCCGCAGCCAGGGCCTTGAACGTCTCACGGTCAAGGGTTATTTTGTCGCCCATGTTCAAACAGCCCCCGGCTCGCGTATGTAAACGCCTTTTCCTGCAAGGCAAGACTGGAATTCTGCGGTAGGCAGCCACCCGCACCTGCCGTTGGAACACCCGCACGTCGCTTTCGCATAGCACTCGTATTCCGACCTGTACTCGCACGTCGTAACAATGCCGGTAGCCTTGTCCTTAGTCGTGCATATCTGCCCCGAGCATCCGCCGGCTGCGCAGTCCCCATTCAACAAACATTCTGCCTTCACGCATATGCCGCTTTTGTCCGTAGAGTATCCCTCCTCCAGCTGGCACCTTAGGCCGGGCTTACATCCGATGCCCCGTTTTGTCCCGCACATTTCCCCCTCACCACCCAGCGCATCCGCGGGCTTTGTTGCCGGGGATGTCTGCCACTCCGGCTTGTTCGGGGGGTTGGAGGCGAGCATCTCCCTCCAGTTCTCGTCCGTGAGCCTGTCCGCCATAGGCTGCTTGAACTCATAGTACGAGAACACCGGCCCCGCGCCAAGGATTACGCGGCCGTCAGGCACCTTGTATGCGACGAGCATCATGTCCACGTAGCCGACCCCCTCCTCGAGGACGCTCTCGGTGTTCGAGTCGGTGTGGACGTCCGCGACTATCGTCGTCTTCTTCGCCTTCTCGTCGACGTCACTTATGACGCCGTTCACGCTGTCGCCGAAGTCCTTGATGAATTCGTAGTCGTCTTGCGACAGTTCCCTGTTCTCGAGCTCCTTGACACTCATGCCTTCTAACCTGGAGAGTATATCCTCAAGGCGCATCAGCCGGGCCTTCGACTCGTCGTCCAGCACGTCCATCTCCCCGAGACCCTTGCTAGTCATCTTCGTGAGTGCGAGCAGTCTTCCGTAGAACTCCGGCACGGGCTCCACGTAGCCGACGACCGGCTTCTCAGGTTCAGGTCGGAAGGCGGAGCCGGCCTTCATGGTGTAGCTCTGTTTCGCGTAGAGTATGGTGTCATGCCTGAGTTCCGTCCATGATGCGAGCGCCGTCGTCAGCTCCTTCTCCTGCCACGCGTTCGACTGCATGAAAGTCGGGTATCCGCTGCCGTATTCTGCAAGGAGCGGTTTCAGGGCGTAGAGCCAGCTCCAGTAGAGGTTCCTGTTCCACTCCGCCTCAGTGAAGTTGCCGAATTCCCCGTCGAGCCGCAGGTAGGCGCTCGTGTAGTTGACATAGCTTGCGTCGCCAGTCTCCCTCAGGATGCCGGCAGCCCGCCGGGAGCCGAGGAGGCTCATCACGTCGAGGCCCCTGGGGAAGCATCTGCCCGGTCCGCAGTAAGTGAAGGCGGCTCCGCTGCCTGTGTAGTCGCCGGTGTACGGGAACACGAGGTTCTGGAACATGTAGCTGTCCGGTATGAACCGCTGGCCCATGAGCCTGAAGCCTTTAGTGTCCTCAAGGCATCTGTCCGCGTCCTCAGGCCTGAATGGGGGCATGATGACGCAGTCGCCGGTGCCGCCGTAAATCTTAGGGCTCCTATAGGCGGCGAGTTCCGCCTTCAGTCTCGCGTAGCCGTCACCGGACATGTCCCGGCGGCCGTCCCCGAACACCTTGTCCGCTGCCTCCCTGTATTCGTATGGGCCGAGGTCGTCCGAGAATCCGACGTAGAATCCTGTAACCCCATATATCCTGTCCCACATGGTTTTCACCTGAGGGTCCCCGGCAATCTGCGCGGCTATCAGGGAGGCCTGCACCGTCTGTATCCTCGCATCCCCCTCTGATACGATATCGCTCTTCTTCAGAAGGAAGCTCATCCTCCCATACCACATCATCGCCCTGAAGTAGTTCCTCAGCTTCTCGCTCCTCGTGTAGTGGCCGCGCGGCGTGTACTGGCTGTAGTCCTCCTTGTACCTGAATATGGGCGACTTCTCGAACCCCTGGTGCGCGTCAATCAGGGACACCTCGTTGTACACGTCGCCTTGTACCGGATACTCGCACACCTCGCATTTCACCTGCCTGTTGTCCGAGCTGCAGCATGGGAAACCCCTTAAGGCGTATCTTTCATACTCCGCCTTGTCGAATTTATCGCCTGCCGAAAGGCACTCCCAGTCGCCGTCTACGCAGTACTGGGTCGTCTTCGGCTCCAGGAGGTTCAACGCCACCGTGAAGTAGGCGATGTTCCTGCGGTATGCCTCCTTCTCATCGCCTTCCGCGGACTCGTAGCCCCTGATATTAGCGTCGGCGAGCCTCTTGGAGATGTTCCAGGCCAAGTCGTAGAACTGCCTCTCCTCTATCTGCCTGAGGGATTCGTCGAACTGTATGTGGTAAAGGTGGAGTAGGCTGTCTGTGGTCACGAACACCGGCACCTCGTCGTCCTTAAGCCTCTTGTAAAGGGCTGTGATGTCATCCTCTCCCGGGTCGTATGGGTTCCGGACGACTGTGAAGCCGCCCCCCAGGAGTCGGGTGTCGTCCTGCAGCTTCACCTTCGCCTTCACGGCCTCGTAGTTGACGATGCCGGATGAGGCGAGGGGTAGCGTGTATCCCGGCACCTTAGGCGTGTAATCAGGCTTCGCGTAGGAGTAGTAGCCTGAGAAACCGGCGGGGCTGACATTCGTAATGGCTCCGAAGCCGGACTTAAGCGTAGTAGAGGATGCGGGCGCGGCAGTAGTGGCAGTCTCCCTCGCCTGGAAGGTCGTTGTAGCAACCCCTGGCAACAAGGTGTCTCTTGGCTCCTCGCCGCCCTGCCTGTCCGCGCAGCCGGATGCGAGCACAAGCAAAGCCAATACCACCCATAAAACTCTCATGGTAAATGATTAGTAAGGCACATATATACGCTACGACACTTTCTTTCGGCGGCGGCCGAAACGGCTACATGTCCTTCGCCTGCGCCTGAAGTTCGAGCGAGCCCACCGGTTCCCCGAACGCTATCTCCACGGCCTCGGCGAGCCTCCTTCCCGCGGAGTCGGCGTCCCCCTGGAACGTCACCTTCACGGCGTCGTCGGTCTTCTCGAATACGAGCCTGTTCACTGCGGAGTACTCGCGCAGCATCAGCCTCGCCTTAATCGCGACGTTCTCAATCGGGGCCTCGAGCTGCACCTCCCGGTTAGCCTTCCTCACGAGGTTGAAGTACTTCCTGGTCTTCGCGTTCGTGAACGTGACCTTCGCCCCGTAGCCTACGCCGTGGAGGTGGTTCACCGCCGCCTCGAGCATGTCCCTCACCCCCATCCCCGCGAAATTCACCGGTGCTGGTGCGGCTTTGGCTTCCTCCTCCACCGTGCCGAATATATCATCCACTGTGGACTCCTGCCTAGGTTTCTCCTCTACCTCGGCCATCGGCTTAGGCTTCTCGGTAGGCTTCGGCTTCGCCGCGCCCCACTCCATCTCCCTCCTGAAGCTCTCCGCGAAATCCCTCTTCCATGCCTCGAAATCCCTGACGAGGCCCTCCATGTAAGAGCGCCTCTCACCCTCCATTTTCTGGTTTATTTCCCGGCTGGTCTGTTCGGAGTACGCCTTCCTCTCCTGCCACATCTGCCTCTCAAGCTCCTTCCTTGCCCGCTCCTCGTACTGCTGCCTCTCACCCTCAAACCTCTTGTCGTACTCCTCCCTGAGGGTCTCCATGTACCTTCTCTTGTCCTCCTGTAGGGTTTTCTCCATCTCCCTGCGGGCCTCCTCCATGGCGGTGTCGCGCTCCAGGCCGAGCTTCCTGTCGAACTCGCCCCCGGCCTCGGAGAGTATGCTGCGCTTCTCCGTGTCCAGCTTCCTGTCGAACTCGGCCTTCAGCTCGGCAATGTAATTCTGCCTCTCCTGCCCCAGCTTGGCGTCATACTCCCTCCTGTGGGATTCGATGAATGCCTTCTCCTCCTCGTCAAGCCTCCTGTCGAACTCAGCCTTAAGCTCTTCCGTGTACTGCCGCTTCTCCCCTTCAAGCCGCTCGACGAGCTCCCCCCGCTCCCTCACCAGGAGCTCGGAGTACCTGCTCTTCTGCTCCGCCAACGCCGCGTCCATCCCGTCGCGGAGGGCGTGCTCGAGCATCTCCTCGGCATACGTCCTCGCCTCGGCGCCGACCCGCACCTTGTAGTATGCGAACACCAGTGACCCGCCGAGGAAAACGCTTGAGACGACGAGGAGGCATGCGAATATGATGGACGCAACAGGGTCCCTCTCAGTGTACAACAGTGGCAGGAGTATGAAGCCTATCGAGCCGAGTATCGCTGTGACGGCGGCGAGGAGCACTATCTGTATCTTCAGCTCAAGGCTACCATGTATCCTCGGCAACTCCCCCTCGTCGGACCAGAACATATGTGTAACTATTCGCCCGGCAAGATATAAGCTGCCGCGTATTAACCGCATCCTGCGCATAATCTAACGTGCTAAGGCAAGGCAGAACTCAAATGCATGGGGACGCCCTATTGCTCGACCCACTCGAATACAGGGCTAAAACATCACTCCCGCTGCCGGGCATGCCGCCGGAAATCACCTTCGGCGTCCACAGCCTCTACACGATACCCAAGTCCATACGGGCTTATCTCCTGGAGCTTGAAGTCCTATCGAAGATGAGGAAGCCGGACGGTAAAATGATGTTCCACGGCCTCGGATTATATCCTGAGGGGGGGCCGGATTTGCTGCCCATTGTAGTCACCCGCAATCACGGAAGGCTTGTCGGGATGTCCCTTCACGAGGGTGAAGTCATAGTGGGTGCCAGGCTGCTCAGGACAACAGGCTACAAACCCAAGGACGTGCTCGGCGACTTCATCAACGACTCGCAGATACAGAGGGATGCGGCGCCGCATGGGCTCTCGTTAGGCGACAACCAGACCGTCGTTATAAGACAGAAGCGCATGAGCCTCGCAAGCGATGTCATCGGGCGCAGGATAGGCTCAACGGATTGGATGACTCACGGCCGGCTAATCAACTGGGAGCATTTTACATTCCTGCCGTCGGCGTCAAGGGACACGAGAATCCTTGACAACTTCCTCGGAGGCCGGCGTTTCGACTACATACTCCTGAAGGGGACGTTCGAATACGGGTTCAAGGGCACGAGCGAGGCGGACGCAAGGCAGTACGGGCAGTGGATACGAACACTCGAGAAAAGGTACGCGGCCGACGGAGCGGCCTTCCTAGTGTCCGCCTGGGACAACCGCGCCACGAAGATTCTTTCAGGCCTCGGCTACCACGCAATCAGACACGGGAGCGAGGCTGAATATGCACAGGACCAGATTAAGTACATGCCCCTGAGCGACCTCGATGAGAGCGACAGGGTCGCTGGAGTACGCCTTGTGAGGACTGAAGAGCGCCCGGACTTCCTCAGCATAGGCAGGTTCACTGTGATGTGCAGGCGGAAGAAGCGCGGCGGATATAATGCTACGACAATCGGGCATTGAACGCGTCGTATTCCCCCTTCATCTCCTCAAGCACCTCCTCGTAGCCATCAACCAGATTCCTCGTCTCAGATGGGTCTTCAGCGATGTTGAAAAGCCATTCCTCCCCGGTAACCCTCGAGCGAAAATACTTGTACTCCCCCCGGACAAGACCTTCGTCTTCGCCGCAGAAATACGCGGAAGACCTGTTTTCCGCAAGGAGGTTGATGCCGTCGTATCCCGGCCCGGCTTCAGCGCCCAGGACCCCCATCAGGGTCGGCACAATATCTATGTGCTGGCCTAGGCCAACATAGGTCGTACCATTAGCCCCCGGATAAGACACGATGAACGGGACGCGAACCTGCTCGTCGTATGCCGACGTCCCATGTCCCATCCGGCCGTGTTCCATGAACTCCTCGCCATGGTCGCTGACGAAGATTATCACCGTGTCATCCGTCCTGTTGAGCTCGTCAAGCGCGGACAGCACGTACCCTACCTGTTCGTCAAGATACCGTATGGAGTTGTCATAGGTGTTTATCG
>Ga0315287_10001550_pt1 | contig 21335 bp, 17 predicted proteins | sample YL17G11_0_MG_FD_205037 | JGI IMG/M metagenome (GOLD analysis project Ga0315287, IMG submission 205037) | Sediment microbial communities from Yellowstone Lake, YNP, Wyoming, USA - YL17G11_0 | ecosystem: Environmental > Aquatic > Freshwater > Lake > Sediment | place: USA: Wyoming | collected...
ACATCGCGCGAGAGCGCTTCGTCATCGACGATCAGTGTGGTGGTCATACGCGTTGTGCCGCGCCAGCACGGCTGGCGCTCCTCGCTGTGGAATTGAGCAAGGCGCGGGCCAGATCGGGGTGTGCGCCCGCGGCACATGCCGGCGCGGGCGATATCCGGCGGGCGATGTCCGGGGCGATATCCGGCGTTGACATTCGCGGCGAGCGGGGGTATCACTGCGCTGCGGCGCGCCTCGGGCGTCTTCCCCGAACGGAGATCCTCATGGCGACGGTGTCGTTCAGTCTCAATGGGAAGCCGACTCGGCTGTCGGGTGACGAGAACCGCATGCTGCTGTGGGTGCTGCGGGACGATCTCGGCCTCACCGGCACCAAGTTCGGCTGCGGTCAGGCGCTGTGCGGCGCCTGCACGGTGCTGGTGAACGACGAGGCCGTGCGCTCCTGCGCCACGCGCCTGCGGGACGTCGAGGGCACGCGGGTCGTCACCATCGAGGGGTTGGCGCGCGACGGCCGCCTGCACCCGATCCAGGAGGCGTTCGTGCAGCACGTCGGCTTCCAGTGCGGCTACTGCACGCCGGGCATGATTCTCGGCGCGCACGCGCTGCTGCACAAGAACCCGAAACCGACGCGGGCGCAGATCCTCGCGCACATGGACGAGCACATCTGCCGCTGCGGCGCCCATCTCCGGATCGTGCAGGCCGTCGAGTCCGCTGCGGCCGCCGCCGCGAAGGGGGGTGTGCGATGAACCGCCACGACACCGACCTGGACGTGCCGTCCGGCTGGGGGTTCGCCACCACCGTCACGCGGCGCGAGTTCCTGCGGCTCACCAGCACCGGCCTGCTCGTCGCCGTGACCGTCGATCCGCTGTTCGGCCGCCAGGAGCCCACGCGCCTCCCGACCGGCCGCACGGGCTACCCGACCGACCTCAACGCCTACGTCCACATCGACGCCGACGGGACGGTGACCTGCCTGGTCGGCAAGGTTGAATTGGGCCAGGGGGCGATGACATCGCTGCCGCAGCTGGTCGCCGAGGAACTCGACGTCCCGCTGACGAAGGTGAAGATCGTGCTGGGCGACACGGACCTGTGCCCGTGGGACATGGGCACGTTCGGATCGCTGAGCATCCGGCAGTTCGGGCCGGTGCTGCGCGCGGCCGCCGCCGAGGCGAAGGCGGTCCTGATGCAGCTGGCCGCCGAGCGGCTGCAGGCGCCGGTGACCGCGCTCACGGCGGCCGGCGGCGTCATCTCCCTGACCGCGGACGCCGCGAAGAAGGTGAGCTACGGCCAACTGACCGAGGGCAGACGCCTGGAGCGCAAGATCGACGGTACGCCGGCGCTGGACGCGGTGTCGTCGTTTACGATTGTCGGCAAGAACGCGCCGCGCCGTGACGCGATCGAGAAGGTGACCGGGGCCGCGAAATACGCCGGCGACATCGTGCCGACAGGCGCCTTGCACGCCCGCGTGCTGCACCCGCCGGCGCACGGGGCGATCCTGCAGTCGGTCGACACCGCCGCCGCCGAGCGCGTGGCGGGCGTGCGCGTCGTGCGCGACGGCGATCTGGTCGCCGTCCTCCACGCGCACTGGGACGAAGCGGACAAGGCACTGGCGCTGGTGAAGGCGCAGTGGACGCCGTCCCCGTCGACGCTGAACGACACCAACATCTTCGAGCATCTCGAGCAGCACGCGCCGCCGCCGCAGACGCCGGCGTCAGGGGGCGACATCGCTGCCGGCGAGAAACTGGCGGCGGAGATCGTCGAGCACACGTACCTCGACGCCTATTACGCCCACGCGCCGATGGAGACGCACTCGGCCGTGGCGGCCTTCGAACACGGCAAGATCACGGTGTGGGCCGGCACACAGACGCCGTTCCCGCTGAAGTCGCAGATCCAGGCGGCGCTGAAGCTGTCCGCCGAGCAGGTCCGCGTCATTACGCCGTACGTCGGCGGGGGCTTCGGCGGCAAGAGCGCCTCGCAGCAGGCGATCGAGGCCGCGCGCCTCGCGGTGGCCGTCGGGACGCCGGTGCGCGTGGTGTGGAGCCGCGCCGAAGAGTTCTTCTTCGACACGTTCCGTCCGGCGGCCGTCCTCAAGATCCGCGCCGGCCTGGACGCCTCGAAGCGCATCGTGTCGTGGGACTACCTCGTGATCGCCGCCGGCGATCGCGGGGCCGCGCACTTCTACGACATTCCTCACCACCGCACCGTCGTGCGCGGCTCGTGGGGCGGCCGCGGCGTCGCCGGCTTCCATCCGTTCGCGGTCGGGCCGTGGCGCGCGCCTGGCGCGAGCACGAACACGTTCGCGCGCGAGTCGCACATCGACATCCTCGCCGCGAAAACCGGGATGGACCCGGTGGCCTTCCGCCTCGCCCATCTGAAGGACGAGCGGATGATCCGCGTGCTGCGGGCCGCCGCGAAGCGCTTCGGCTGGACGCCGAAGACGGCGCCGAGCGGCCGCGGGGTCGGTGTGGCGTGCGGCACCGATGCCGGGACGCACGTCGCCTCCATCGTCGAGGTGAAGGTCGACAAAGCGACGGGCGCGATCACCGTCGTTCGCGTCGTCGCGGTGCAGGACATGGGCGTGGTGGTGAACCCCGAGGGCGCCATCCAGCAGATGGAAGGCTGCATCACGCAGGGCCTCGGCTACGTGCTCGGCGAGGAAATCCGCTTCAGGAACGGCGAGATCCTCGACAGGAACTTCGACACCTACCAGATGCCGCGCTTCTCGTGGCTGCCGACGATCGAGGTCGAGATCCTGCCAAACCCGGGCCTGGCGGCGCAGGGCGGCGGCGAGCCGGCGATCATCAACATGGGCGCGGCCGTGGCCAACGCGGTGTTCGACGGCGTGGGCGCGCGGCTGTTCCGGCTGCCGATGACCCCGGAGCGCGTGAAGGCGGCGCTGAAAGCCTGACGGAGGGTGCACACGTGCGCACGCGACAACTGGGCACCACGGATCTGCAGATCTCGGTGATCGGGTTCGGGGCGTGGGCCATCGGCGGCCCCGACTACGCGTTTGGCTGGGGCGATCAGGACGACAACGATTCGGTCGCCGCGATCCACCGGGCCGTCGATGCGGGCATCAACTGGATCGACACGGCGGCCATCTACGGCCTCGGCCGATCCGAGCGGGTCGTCGCCCGCGCGCTGAAGGAACTGGGCAGCCGCCGCCGGCCGCTCGTGTTCACGAAGGGATCGCTCGTCTGGGACAGCGCCGGACAGATTTCCCACTCGCTCACGGCCGCGTCGCTCACCAAGGAGGTGGACGACAGCCTGCAGCGGCTGCAGACCGACGTCATCGACCTGTACCAGCTCCACTGGCCCAAGCCGTTCGGATCCGAAGCCACCGCGCCTGACATCGAGGAAGGCTGGCAGACGCTGATGGACCTGCAGCAGGCCGGGAAGATCCGCCACATCGCCGTCTCGAACTTTAACGTGGTCGAGATGGAGCGCGCGCGCGCCATCGCGCCCATTGCCAGCCTGCAGCCGCCCTATTCGCTGATCCGCCGCGCCATCGAAGACGAGATCCTCCCCTACTGCCTGCGGCACCAGATCGGCGTCATCGTCTACTCGCCGATGGCCGCCGGGATCCTGACCGGCACGATGACGCGCGAACGCGCGATGTCGCTGCCGGAGAACGACTGGCGCTCGAGGCACCCGGAACTGAAGGAGCCCAGGCTGACGCAGAACCTCGCGCTGGTCGAAGGGCTCCGGCGCGTCGGGGCGCCCCACGGCGCCTCCCCGGGCGCCGTCGCCGTCGCCTGGACGCTGCGACAGCCGGCGGTCACGGCCGCCATCGTCGGTTTCCGGGCGCCCGCGCAGGTGGATGGCATCCTCAGCGCCGCGTCCGTGTCGCTGTCGGACGCCGATCTCGACGCCATCGAGCGGGCGATGCCACCGGGCCACTGAGACGCGGCGCGGCTGAAGCGTTCTGCGGCGCTGGCGGCGTGCACGCAGTGCCCCACGGGACCAGGGCGCGCTACAGCGGCTTGAGGTAACACCGGCGGCGGCGGTGTTGCCGCGGACGAAAGGGTATCCACATCGCGTTGATCTTCTCGTTCGTCTCGAGTTGCGGACCGCTCTCCGCATGGCGGATGCCGTTCTTCAGGCACGCCTTCCACATCTCGTGGATGATCACCGCCGGGACCCCCTTGTTCTGAAGTTCAGGCCGGACGGCGATGAGCAGGAGGTCGAGCCGGTCGCTGCGCCGGAGGGCGCGGATCAGGTGGAGGAACCCGAACGGGAACAGGCGCCCGCGGCATCTCTGCAACGCGCGCGACAAGGACGGCATGCCGATGCCGAAGGCCACCACCCTGCCGCTGGCGTCGAGAATGATCTTCACGTATTCGTGGTTGATGAATCCGAAGAACGATTTCGTGTACGACGCGATCTGGCGGTCGGAGATCGTCACCACGCCGTAGAGGTGCTGGTAGGCCTCGTTGACCAGCGCGAAGATGCCCGGCACGTGCGGCAGCAGGTCCCGGCGGTGTCGGGTCTCGAGCAGCCGCAGCCCGGTGCGGCCCAGCACCACCCGCGACACCCGACCGATCCCGGGCGGCAGCACCGGGGGCAGGGGCACCTCGAACTCGATCCAGTCCACGTCCTTGCGATACCCCAGCGACTCCAGGTGCGCCGGATAGTACGGGTGGTTGTAGTTGGTGATGAGCAGGTCCATCTCGTCGAACCCCTCGACGAGCAGGCCTTCACGATCGAGGTCGCAGAAACCCAGCGGCCCGTGCACCGCGTCCAGGCCCCGCGCGCGGGCCCAGGACTCGACCTCGCCAAGCAGGGCCGCCGGCACCGCCGGGTCGTCCACGAAATCGAACCAGCCGAATCGGGCACGCCGGAGGCCCCAGGTCTCGATGTAGCGCTGATTGATGATGCCGGCGATGCGGCCGACGGGCTCGCCGTCACGAAACGCCATCCAGCAGCGCGCCTCGCAGTATTCGAACGCGGGGTTGCGGGCCGCGCTGAGGGCGGCCAGTTCCTCGCCCGCCAGTTTCGGCACGTAGCGCGGGTGCCGCGCGTACAGGCGCTCCGGGAACGCCACGAAGCGGCGCAAGTCGCCGCGCGTGCGGACTTCGCGAATCTCGATCACGCTCGGGGTCAGAGTCTCGTCCGCCACGTGCCTACTTCGCCGACGCGGCCAGCAGTTCGGCCAGGTAGGCCTTCCAGATCGGCGCCACCGTGTGGGTACCGTGGCCGCGGGTGTCCCTGCTGAACGGCACGACGACCGCGCGCCCCTTCGGCACGCGCGCGATCTCGCGCTCCAGGATGCCGAGTTCCGGCGGATTGACGAGGTCGTCGGCGAAGTTCACCGCGAAGAGCGGCACGGCAATCTTCTCGAGCGCCGGGGCGGGGTCGTAGTCCCACGACGCCCGCAGCGCGTAGAGCACGTCGTTGGCGTCGGCGGTCTTCACGTAGTTCGCGACGTAGTTGTCGTACCAGGCATCGGCGGCCCGGAGCGTCGGCGACTCCTGCTGGCGCAGCACGGGGTTGCTGCCGACCAGCGCGAGGACGCCGGCCGCTGTCTGCAGCCCCCGCGGCTGCGCGATGTAGTCGCCGCCCTTCCACTCCGGGTCGGTGGTGATCGCGTCGATCGCGATCCGCCGCCACATCCGGTTGCGGCCCGAGATCTGGCTCGGCACGCTCGCCAGCGGCATCAGCGCGTCGGCGAACGTCGGGTACATCTCGCCCCACAGCCAGGCGTGCATCCCGCCCATCGACGTGCCGATGACCAGGCGCAGGTGATTGACACCGAGCCCCTCGGTCAGCAGGCGGTACTGGGCCGTGACCATGTCGCGATAGCCGTACTGCGGGAACTTCGCCCGCAGCGCGTCGCTCGGCTTGCTCGACTGCCCGTGCCCGAGGTTGTCGACGATGACAATGAAGTGCGTCGCCGCATCGAGCAGCTGCCCGGGGCCGAACAGCTCGCCCGCGAAGTCCGGCCGGAGAAACTGCGCGCTCGAGCCGGTCGTGCCGTGCAGGACGAGCACGGCGTTGCGCACCGTGCCGGACGCGTCCCGCTGCGGCCGGCCGAGCGTCCGGTAGTGCATCCGGAGTTCGGGCAGCGATCCCCCCGCGCTGAAGGTGAGGTTCCGGATGACGTAGTCCCCCTGCGCCGGCGCGGGATCGTCGGCCGCGATCGCCGGCGTCCCCGACACGATCAACAGCAGCACGGCCAGTGCGGCGAGTCTTCTCACGACGGGGCCTCCTCGTGCGCAACAGTCTTCGGGATGCGACCGGGTAAGTATAGCGACCGCCCGGTCAACTCCCGATGATCCAGCCCCGCCGCGCGGTCGAGCCGGCGCGTGACGGCGGGCAGGTCGGCGGGAAATCGCCAGGTGTCCTCGCGGCCGCCGGCGGCGCGAACGGCATCGGCCCACGAGGGCCACCACGGGGCGAGCGACTTGGCGATCGGCTCGATGACCAGGACGCGCGTCCCGCGATCGTGGGCCGCGAGCAGTTCCCGCAGCAGGCGCTCGCGGATTTCGGGGGGCAGTTCGTTGACCGTGTAGGCGGCCACGATGCCCGAGGCGCGCGACGGCAAGCGGAGCCGCGCGACGTCGGCGCACGTGATGTCGGCGGCGACGCCCAGCGTGCGGCACGTCCAGCGCGCCTCGTCGGCCGCCCACGGGTGGCGCTCGATGCCCAGCACGCGCGCGCCCGGCCCGCACTGCAGCGCCCAGGCGGCGCCGGCGACGCCGGTGCCGCAGCCGAGATCGACGATGAGATCCAGCCGGGGACGGGGCGGGTTTTCCGCCTCTGGTGAAAACCCGCCCCGTCCCCAGGTGTGGGTGTCGGCAGGCTCAACCGCGCGCACGATCTCCCGGGCAAGCAGGAAGTGCAGCGGGCCGTAGAACAGCGCGAACGCTGCGCGCTTGCCGGCCCCGTCCAGCGCGGCGCCGTGGCTCAGGCGGTCGCGCCGCTCGACGTAGGCCGACGACAGCGCGCGCAAGGCGCGGGTGACCTCGACCTGGCGCAGGTCGGCCAGATGCCGTGCCTCCAGCGCGTCGAACCACACGCCGACGGCATCGCCTGGTTCCGCAGTCGCCCCAGTCATTGGCCCAGTCTACCCTGCCCGCCCATGGGGTCAGACTCGATCTGTCCCCCTGGCGCCTCATGGGGTCAGACTCGATCTGTCCCCCTGCCCGCCCATGGGGTCAGACTCGATCAGCTCCTGTTGGGACCAATCGAGTCTGGCCCCACGGGCAGATCGAGTTTGGCCCCACGGGCAGATCGAGTCTGACCCCACGGGCAGATCGAGTCTGACCCCACGGGCAGATCGAGTCTGACCCCATCTGGGACGCCGATGGGTATACTGGCAGCAGGAGCCCCCCATGCCAGACGATTCATCCACTCGCCCGCCAGACGTGTCCCCGCCGGCGCCGAAGGCCGGCGCGCGTGACGGGACACCCCAGGCGCCCACGCCCGGCCCGGGCGTTCTCACCGAACTGGTCTGCGAGAACTGCGGCAACGTGGAACTGCTGCGCGTCAAGGGCTGCTGGTACTGCGAGAAGTGCCACTACAAGTTCGACTGCTACGGTTACTAACGTCAAAGCCGCCTGCGTGCGGCGGGCTCTGCCCGCCAGAGGAACCGGCGGCACACTCGGACGCCCGGTGGGGTCAGAGTCGACATGGCTGCCGCTCGGCCATGTCGACTCTGACCCCACAGGACCCCACCGGCATACAATGCACGGGTGGTCCCCCTGTCCGCCGCCCAGCGCGCGTTCCTCCTGACGCTCGCCGCACGCATCGTCCCCTGGTCGTCACACCTCGGGCCTGACCGGCGCGACGCGCTCCTCGCGCTCGTCGGCGACACGCTCGCCACCCGCCCGCCGGCGATGCAGCGGCAATTCGGCCTCTTCCTCGACGTGCTGCGGTGGGCGCCGGTCCTCCGCTACCTGCGCCCGTTCGACCGCCTCGACGCCCCTCGCCAGGACGCCGTGCTCCGCTGGTTCCAGGACTGCCCGCTCGCGCTCGTCCGGTCGGGATTCTGGGGCGCCCGCACGCTCGTCTTCCTTGGCTGCTACGGTCACCCGGACGCGGGCGCCGCGATCGGTTATACCCCGTCGAAGGACGGCAACGCGGTGCTCCATGCACGCGCGCGACGCTGACATCGTTATCATCGGATCGGGCGCGGGCGGCGGAACCGTCGCCAGGGAACTGGCGCCGCTTCGCGCCGAGGGCGTGCGCATCGTCGTGCTGGAAGAGGGGCCGAAGCTCCGGGACGAGGCGTTCACGGGGCGCGAAGTCGAGATGGCCCGCCAGCTTTACACCGACGAGGGCGGGTTCCTGACCGAGGACCGCGCCATGACCATCGCCTTCGGGCGCGCGTACGGCGGGTCCACGGTCGTCTACACCGGCACCTCGCTGACCATCACGGCCGGGACGCTGGCGCGCTGGAACGTGCCGGACGTCGCCTTCGAGGACGTCCGCCGGCGATCGCTGAAGTACCTGGGCGAGAACCACGTCCACCTGCTCGACCAGGCCGATCTCAACGACAACAACCGCCTGTTCGCCGACGCCTGCCGCCGGCTCGGCTACCGGGTCGAGCAGTTCCCGCTGAATCTCAACGGCTGCAAGGGGTCGGGGCTGTGCAACCTGGGATGCCCGAACGCCGCCAAGATGGGCACGCACCGCGTCCAACTGCCGGAGGCGGAGCGGCAGGGCGTGACGGTGGTCACCAACTGCCGCGTGCACCGCCTCGAGGACCGCACGGTCGTGGCCACGGTGCGGGAGGGCGGACCGGGCGAGCCGCCCGCGTGGGAACCGGGCGAGTACCGAGTCCGCGCGAAGGTCGTCGTCTCGGCCGGCGGGGCGATCGGATCGCCGGCGCTGCTGCTTCGATCGGGCATGGGCGACGCGCTGCCCGCGCTGGGCCGCTACTTCACCTGCCATCCGGCGCTGATCCTCGTCGGCCAGCACGCGCAGCCCATCACGAACTACTACGGCCATCCGAAGAGCTTCTACTGCGACCAGTTCGCCGAGGACGACGGGTTCCTCCTCGAGACGTGCATGTACTTCCCGTTCACGACGGCGAAGAGCCTCACGGGGTTCGGCGACGATCACGCGCGGATGCTCGCCGCCATGGACCATCTGCAGATGATCCTGGTGCTGGCGATCGACCCGCCGGAGGCGGAGAACCGCGTGATGCTGGGCCGGGGCGGCGAGACCGTCGTGCGCTATGCCTTCCCGGAGGGCGTGCGCCGGTCGCTCGTGCAGGCGATGCGAGCCTCGGCGCGCATCTTCTTCGCCGCGGGCGCCGAGCGCGTGCACGCGCCGGCGGCGACGCCGTTCTTCATCGAGGCGGCGGACGCGGCGCGCATCGACGAACTCATCCCGTTCGATGGGCTGCGCCTGGGCAGGACCACGATCTCGAGCGCGCACCCGATGGGCGGCTGCCGCATGGGCGCGTCCGTGTCCGACTCGGTCACCGACGGCTGGGGCCGGGTGCACGGCCAGCCGGGGCTCTACGTGGCCGACGCGAGCCTGTTTCCGCGCTGCGCGGAGATCAATCCCTACGTCACCATCATGGCGCTGGCCGACCGCGTCGCCGAAGGCGTGCGGCAGGACTGGCCGGCGCTCGAGGCGCGTTCCTCATGAAGATTCGCGGTTCGGCCCTGGTCGTGCGGGCCCTGGAAGACGCGGGCGCGCGCTTCGCGTTCGGCATCCCGGGCACGCACAACATCGAGCTCTACGACGCCCTCGAGCAGTCGACGCGGGTCACGGCGGTGCTCGTCACCGATGAACAGAGCGCGGGCTTTCTCGCCGACGGCGTCTCGCGTTCCTCGTCTTCGATAGGCGTGGTGAACGTAGTGCCCGGCGCGGGTGTGACCCACTGCCTGTCGGGCGTCGCCGAGGCGCTGCTCGACGGCATTCCGATGGTCGTGCTCGCGTGCGGCATTCGCAGCGATTCGGGCCGCGCGTATCAGCTCCACGACATCGACCAGGCGGCGCTGCTGCGGCCGGTCACGAAGGTGGTCCTCCGGCCCGAGACGCCCGCCGACATCTACGCGACGGTCCGCCGCGCGTTCGATCTCGCGAACGCCGGCACGCCCGGGCCGGTGGCGGTGGAGATTCCGGCGGAGTACTACCTGCTCACGCACGACGTGCCGGACAGCGCGCTGGCGCCCGCCGCGACGACGGCGTCGGCCGACGACGGGGCGGCGATGCCGGCGGGGATCGAGCGCGCCGCGGCACTGCTGAACGGCGCGAAGCGGGTGCTGCTGTACGTGGGGAACGGCGCGCGAGGCGCGGGGGCCGCGCTGGTCGAGTTGGCCGAGAAGCTCGGCGCGCCGGTGGCGACGACCATCCAGGGCAAGGGCGTGTTCCCCGAGCACCACCCGCTGTGGGTCTGGAACGGCCTCGGCCAGACGGTGCCGTCGGTCCTCCGGGATGTCGCCGGCGCGTGCGACGCGATGCTGGCGATCGGCGTGCGCTTCAGCGAGGTCGGCACCGGCAGCTACGGCTTCACGCCGCCGCCGACGGTGGTGCACGTCGACATCAACCCGTCGGTGTTCGGCCGCAACGTGCCGGCCACCGTCGCGATCGAGGCGGACGGGGCGGCCTGCGTGGCCGCGTTGCTGCCGCTCCTCGACGATCGCGGCCAGTGGGGCGAGGGCGCCGAGCAGATTGCGAACGGCCACCGGCTTGTCCAGCAGCAGTGGCGGCGCGAGCCCAGCGCGTCGCGCGTCACGCCGGCCGCGCTGTTCAGCGCGCTCCAGCGGATCGCGCCCGAGGCGATCTTCACCACGGACAGCGGCAACGGCACGTTCCTCGCCATGGAGCACCTGCGCCTGGACGAGCCGGGGTCGTTTCTCGCGCCGGTCGACTTCTCGTGCATGGGCTACTCGGTGCCCGCAGCGATTGGGGCGGCGCTCGCGAATCCGGACCGCGATGTCGTCGCGCTGGCCGGTGACGGCGCCTTCCTGATGACCGGCCTCGAGCTCATCACGGCGGCCGCGTACGGCGCCGCGCCGGTGGTGTGCCTGCTGCGCGACGGCGAACTGGCGCAGATCGCGCAGTTCCAGCGTACCGCGCTCGGCGAGGCGCAGGCCAGCGTGCTGCCGCCCTACGACGTGCTCTCGTTCGCTGCGGCCGTCGGCGCGCACTACGTGGCCTGCGGCCGCGACGCGGTGATCGAGAGCGCGCTCGCGCAGGCGTTCGCCCTCGCGCGGGCGGGCACGCCGGTGATCGTCGACGTCGCCATCGACTACTCGCGCAAGACGTATTTCACCAAGGGCGTCTTGACGACGAACTTCTGGCGGCTGCCCTGGAGCGAGCGGCTGCGCCTGCTCGGGCGCGCGGTGTCGCGGCACCTGCAGCGGCTGGACTGACGAGATTCGGGACCCGGCCGACGCCAGTCACTCCGCAAACCGCTCGGCACGGCGGACAGGGGCCCCGCTTTCGACTTGGCGTCTGGGTTCATCGCCAAGTCGAGTGACATCGCGCCAGTGGCGGGATGTCCGCGGGGGACGCATCTCCAGGGTGCTGTCGGCGGCAGGGAGGCGGGGTCGGGATTAATCCCGACCCCAGCCTCCCGCGGCTTTCGGCCCCTCCGGTTCGCTTTTCAGACTGACGCCGGTCGGCTCGGTTCGAGGGAACGCTCTGTGCCGGCCCCAGCGGCCGCACGGCGTCGATTGTCCCTGAAAGGCGTCGAAGGCCGCCGAACCCCGGATCCCCTGGCTCGCCGAAGCCGGCCGGCAGGCCGCTTGGCGAAGGCGGCCGGGCGTCCCGAGTCCCGAGCCCCGGATGTTATGCTGGCCCTGTGCACATCCCGGATGGGTTTCTGTCTGCCGGCGTGACGGCGGTGACCTGGGCCGCCGCAGGCGCCGGCGTGGCTGCCGCGCTGCGCGCGGAGAAGGCCGATCCCACCCCGACGCCGGCCGGCGTGCTGGGCGCCGTCGCCGCCTTCGTCTTCGCCGCGCAGATGATCAACGTGCCCGTCGCGGCGGGCACCAGCGGGCACCTGGTCGGCGCGGCCCTGTCGGCCGTGCTGCTGGGCCCCTGGCGCGCGGTCATCGTGATGACGGTGGTGCTCGCCGTGCAGGCGCTGCTGTTCCAGGACGGCGGCCTCACCGCGCTGGGCGCCAACATCACGGACATGGGCCTGGCCGCGTCGCTCTCGGGCTATGCCGTCGCCGCCCTGGCGGCACGCGGGGCCGCGTCGGCCCGCGCCCGGGTGGTGGGCGGGGTGCTCGGCGCCTTCGTCGCCACGCTGGCGGCCGCCGTGCTCACCGCGCTCTGGCTCGGCCTCTCCGGCCTCTATCCGCTGCTGCCGATCGTGCAACTCATGCTGGTCACCCATGTCGCGATCGGGTTGCTCGAGGCGGCGCTCACCGGCGCGGTGCTCGCCACGCTCATCCGCTGGCGTCCGGACATGGTGCGCGGCGTCGGGGCCGATGGCCGGATCTCGTCGTCCGGCGCATTTGCCAGCGGCGCCCTCGGGATCGCGATCGCCATCGCCGCGTTCGTGTCGCCGTTGGCGTCGGGGCTGCCCGACGGGCTCGATCACGCAGCCGAGCGCCTCGGCTTCGCGGCGCGCGCGCGTGCCTCGTTTGCGGCGCCCTTCCCCGATTACGGCCTGCCGTTCGACGCGTCGCCGGCGTTCGCCACCGCCGCGGCCGGCGTGGTCGGCACGGTGGCCGTCGCCCTGATCGCGTGGGCGGTGAGCCGAGGCGTCCAGTCAGGCGGGAGCGATGGCTCACATCGATAGACGTCACGCGCTCGTGCTCGCCGCCGGGCTGGCCTGCGTGCTCACCGCGGCGCTCACGCCGGCCGGTCTCCACGGCCGACCCGTCCCGGCATGGGCGTGGGCGGTCTGGGCCGCGGTCTTCGCGGCGGCGCTCGGGGTGTTCACGCGGGCGGGGCTCGTGCTTCGCGAGGCGCTGCGCCGCGTGGCCTGGCTGCTGCCCGCCGTCGCCGTGCTCGCGGTGCCGGCCGCGTTCGTCGCGCCCGCCGGGTCGCGGCTGATCGTGGCCGCAGCGCTTGGCGCGCGCGCGATCGCGGCGGCCTCCATGGGTGCCGCCCTCGCCTCGTGGCTCGGGCCGAGCGGGCTGGCGCGAGCCGTCCGCCAGTGGCGGGTGCCAGATCGCCTGGCCGACGTCTTCGAGGCGACGCTGGCCAGCCTCACGATTGTGCTGCGCCAGGTGCGCGCCATGCTGCGCGCCAGGGAAGCGCGCCGCCCGGCATTCGGCGCGTGGAGCGATCTGCTGGCGGCGCCCGCGGACACGGTCCGGGGATTCGGACGCCTGGTCGCCTCGCTGCTGCTGCGATCGCTCGAGCGCGCGGAGGCGATCGAGCAGGCGCGCCGGGCGCGAGGGGGCGCGCCGTGACCCCGACTCCCCAGGCCCGCCCGGTCGGCGTGGAGGTCGCCGATCTGACGTACCACTACCCGGACGGGTCGGCGGCCCTCGCAGGCATCGCGCTCACGGCCGGCGCTGGCGAGCGCATCGCGCTGCTGGGTCCCAACGGCGCGGGCAAGTCCACGCTCCTGCTGCACCTGGCGGGCCTGCTGCCGGAGCGGCGGCGCTACCTGCACGTGCACGAACCGGGCGGCCACGCGCATCGCCACGGCCTGGTCGGCCGCATCAGCGTCGACGGCGTGGCGCTCTCGGCGTCGACCATCGGCCGGGTCCGCGACCTGGTCGGCATCGTCTTCCAGGATCCCGACGACCAGTTGATCGGCCTCACCGTGGGTGAAGACGTGGGCTACGGGCCGCGCGCACGACGGTGGCCGCCGGACGGGGTCGCCACCGCCGTTGCCGACGCCCTCGGCGCCGTCGGCCTGACGGGATACGAGGAGCGCTCGCCCCATCACCTGTCCGCCGGGGAGAAGCGCCGCGTCTGCCTGGCCGGCGTGCTGGCGTGCCGGCCCGGGCTCCTGCTGCTCGACGAACCCTCGTCCGGGCTCGACCCGCGCGGGCGCCGGGCCCTGGCCGATCTGCTCGAGGCGCTGCCGGCCACGATCATCGTGGCGAGCCACGACCTCGCCTTCGTCAGCCGGGTCTGCACGCGCGCGATCATCCTCGACCGCGGCCACATCGTCTCAGACGGCCCGACGCTCGCCGTGCTCGGCGACGGGGAGCTGCTGCTGCGCCACGGGCTGGCGTAGGCACATCGGGGCTCGGGACTCCCGCCTCCGCCCTTCGGGCTACGGCGAGGCAGGCGGGATTGGGGATTGGGGGTTCGGGATTTGGGGTTCGGGGTTCGGGATTCGGGCTGCACGGCGCTCACCGGGACGCTCGGTGCCGTGGCACAATGCACGAGTTACCGCAGCATCAGCGCGCGGTCCGACTGACGATCCATGCCAGACTTTGTTACGCTTCAAGACATCCGCGAGGCGGCCGCGCGCATCCGGCCGCTGGCGCGCGTGACGCCGCTCATCGCCGTGCCCGACGCGCACGGCGACATCCTTCCCCCGCGGCCGCTCGCGCTCAAGTGCGAGAACCTGCAGCGCAGCGGCGCGTTCAAGATCCGCGGGGCCGCCAACATGCTGCTGCAGCTGCCGGAGGCGGACCTGGCGCGCGGCGTCATTACCTTCTCGTCGGGCAACCACGGCATCGCGATGGCGCTCGCCGCGCGCCTGCTCGGCGTCCCGGCCGTGGTCGTGATGCCGACCACGGCGCCCGCGGTGAAGGTGGAGGGCGTGCGCACGCTGGGCGCCGAGGTGATGTTCGAGGGCACGACGACGCTGCAGCGCAAGGCCCGCACGGACGCCGAAGCGGCCACGCGCGGGATGACCATCGTCCCGCCGTTCGATCACGAGTGGATCGTCGCGGGCCAGGGGACGATCGGCCTCGAAATCCTCGAGCAGGCGCCGGACGTCAGCGCGGTCTACGTGCCATGCAGCGGGGGCGGCCTCCTGGCCGGCGTGGCGACGGCCATCAAGCGCCTGGCGCCGCAGGTGCGGGTCATCGGCGTCGAGCCGTCTGGCGCGCCACGCATGAGCCGCTCGCTCGCCGCCGGGTCGCCGGTGACCCTCGACCATGTCAGCGGGATTGCCGACGGCCTGCTCGCCGTGCGGCCCGGCGACATCACGTTGCGCCACATCCAGGCGCATGTCGACGAGATCGTCGCCGTCGACGATGGCGCGATTGCCGACGCGGTGCGCTGGGTGTTCGAGCACGCGCGCCTGGTCGCGGAGCCGAGCGGCGCGGCGACGGTGGCCGCCGTGCTCGCCCGGGCGGAGGCGACGTGGAGCCGTGACGGCCAGACGGCCAGCCGCCTCGGCAACGGCCCCGTCGTGGCGCTCATCAGCGGCGGCAACGTGAGCGCCGCCGCATTCGGTCAGTTCATTTCACGTCCGAGGCCAACATGAGCCAGCGCGAGACGCTCCTCGATCGCTTCATCCGTTACGCGCGCATCGACACGCAGTCGTCCGACTCGTCGACGACGTACCCGTCGACCGAGACGCAGAAGAACCTGTTGCGCGTGCTGGTCGAGGACCTGAAGGCGGCCGGCCTCGAGGACGCGGCGATGGACGCATGGGGATACGTCTGCGCCACGCTGCCCTCCAACATCCCGCACCGGCACAAGGCATTCACGCAGGTGCCGACCATCGGCCTCATCGCGCACGTCGACACGTACTTCGGCACCAGCGGCACGAATGTGCACCCGCAGGTCCACCGCGACTACGACGGCCAGGACATCGTGCTGCCCGGCGATCCGGCGCAGGTCATTCGCGTGGCAGAGGAGACGGAGCTGGCGGCCTGCAAGGGCCTGACCATCGTCACGAGCGACGGCACGACCCTGCTCGGCGCGGACGACAAGGCCGGCGTCGCGGTCATTCTCGAGGCGCTCTGGCAGTTGAGGGAGAACCCGGGTCGGCTGCACGGGCCGATTCGCATCGGGTTCACGCCCGACGAGGAAGTGGGCCGCGGCACGGAGCACTTCGACGTGAAGGCGTTCGCCGCCGACTTCGCGTACACGATCGACGGCTCGGGCCTCGGGTCGCTGGAGGCCGAGACCTTCTGCGCCGACACGGCGATCGTGACGGTGACGGGCATCGACGTGCACCCGGGGTATGCGAAGCACAAGATGGTGAACGCGGTGCGCGTGGCGAGCGCGCTGCTGATGGCGCTGCCGCAGCACCGCACGCCGGAAACCACCGAGGGCCGCGAGGGGTTCCTCCACCCGGTCTCGATCACGGGGACCCCCTCGGAGGCGAAGGTGCAGCTGATCGTGCGCAGCTTCACCGAGGAGGGGCTCGCCGAACTCGAGGGCATGCTGGGCGACGCGGCCGCGTTCATGGAGAAGCGCTACCCGCGCGCGAGGCTCGCCATCGAGATCAAGCCGAGCTACCGCAACATGAGATACCAGCTCGACACCGAGCCGCGCGTGGTGGAGTACGCCGACCAGGCCGTGCGCCGCGCAGGCCTCACGCCAGTCCGCCTGCCGGTGCGCGGCGGCACCGACGGCTCGCGCCTGTCCTTCATGGGCCTGCTGACGCCGAACCTGTTCAACGGGTCGATGAACTTCCACGGCAAACGCGAGTGGGTGCCGCTCGAGTGGATGGAACAGTCCGTCGAGACGGTCCTGCACCTGATGGACATCTGGATGGAACGGTCGGCGTAGACACGCGGGACTCGGGATTCTGGATTCGGGATTCTGGATTCGGGATTCGGGATTCGGGATTCGGGGTTCGGGCCAGAGAGACACGGCCTCCACATGAACCGACTCCTCATCGCCAACGGCACGGTCGTCACGGCGAACGCCACGGCCCGCGCGGACGTGCTCGTCGAGGGCGGCCGCATCGCGCGGCTGCTGGCGCCCGGAGCCTACCCTGGGCCGGTGAGCCGCCGGATCGATGCCGCAAACCGCCTGATCCTGCCCGGCGGCATCGACGTCCACACCCACCTCGACCTGCCGGTCGGCGAGTTCTCCTCGTCCGACGATTTCGAGACCGGCACGATCGCTGCCGCGTTCGGCGGCACGACCTGCGTCATCGACTACGCCACCCAGGACCGCGGCGAGCGTCTCCACGACGCCCTCGCCCGCTGGATGCAGCGCGCCGAAGACAAGGCCGTCATCGACTACGGCTTCCACATGATCGTGGTCGACCTGACCGACGCGGTCGAGCGCGAGCTCGACGACCTGGTGGTCTCGGGGGTGCCGTCCTTCAAGGTCTTCATGGCCTACCCGGGCCGGCTGCAGCTCGACGATGGCGCGATCGAGCGCGTGCTGCGGCGCGCGGGCCGCAACGGCGCGCTCACCTGCCTGCACGCGGAGAACGGGCCGGCGATCGAGACGCTGATCCGCGACGCGCGGGCGGCCGGCCACCTCGCGCCGACGTACCACGCCCTCACGCGGCCCGCCGCGCTCGAGGCCGAAGCGACCGCGCGGGGCATCGCGCTCGCGGCCAGGGCCGGCGCGCCGCTGTACGTCGTGCACGTCTCGGCCGGCGAGGCGGCGGCCGCGATCGCCGACGCGCGGGCGCGCGGGCACCAGGTCTACGGTGAAACGTGCCCGCAGTACCTCTGCCTGACCGCCGACGCGTACGACGAGCCAGGGTTCGGCGGCGCCAAGTACGTGATGAGCCCGCCGCTCCGCTCGGCGGGCGATCAGGCCCGGCTGTGGGACGCGCTCGGGGCCGGCGCGCTGCAGGTGGTGGCGACCGACCACTGCCCCTTCCTGCTGCACGGGCAGAAGGACCGCGGCCTCCATGACTTCTCGCTGATTCCCAACGGCGCGCCGGGCATCGAAACGCGGCTGATGCTGCTGCACGACGCCGGCGTGCGACAAGGGCGCCTCACCCTCAACCAGTTCGTCGACCTGACGGCGACGCAGCCGGCGAGGCTGTTCGGGCTCTACCCGCGCAAGGGAACCATCGCGCCGGGCTCGGATGCCGACCTGGTAGTGTGGGACCAGGAGCGCCACGTCACGCTGCGCGCGGACACGCTGCACATGCGGGTGGACTACTCACCGTACGAGGGGCGCACGGTGACCGGCGCGCCGGACATCGTCATCGCGGGCGGCGAAGTCATCGTCGAAGACGGCCGCTTCACGGGCCGGGCGGGCGCGGGCCGGTTCCTGCCCCGCGAACCGCGGGGATAGACCCGCCGCGCGCGCAAGGCCGCGGGTGGCCGAGGCGGCTTCCATTTGAGCCGCGCGGCTAGCTGGCAGCCCGCGATTCTGAGCCGTCGTGGGGGTCGGCTTCAGCCGGCCCCATGCCGCGTCGGGCTGAAGCCGGACGCCACGAATGCGTGGCGATGCGGAATCGTGGCCTTCTATTCAGCTCTTCAGTCCGGTCACCATCGAGCGGCGGATCTCCTCCGCCATCCGGTTCAGCTTCACGTCGGTCCTGAACCCGACGGACTGCGCGGACCCGACGATGATCGAATAGGCGACCTTGGTCGGAACATCCATCTGCCTGGCGATGTCCAGGATCAACGCGCTCTCGGCGTCCATCAGCGCCCCGTCGGCGAGCGCGACATCGGCGAGCCGCGACAGGATGAACGTTTTGTCGTCGATCTGGCCTTCGGCGCGCACGAGTTCGATCGCCTCGGGCAGTCGCTTCACGATCTCCGCACGGTCGGTCACGATCTCCGTCTCGGGCTCGTCGGTAAACCAGCGGTGGAGGATCTGGACGAGGATCTTGACCTCCTCGTCGCTGACGTCGCGGTCCGCGCTCAGCAGGAGCGCGCCGCCCAGCGCCACCGTGCGCATGATGGCCACGTGCAGCGGCTGGAACGGATAGCGGCGGGTCAGCTTCACCAGATCGTCGACGGCGTTCTCGAGTTCGTCGTCGCCAAGCGGCGTGCCCTCGACCGGATAGCCCGCGCGCTGCGCCTTGGCCGACCGCGAGAACAGCTCGACGGCTTTCAGGCGGATCGGCAGCAGCGGATGCGACGCGAAGACCTCTTCCATCAGCTCGGGCCGGCCCCGGATCTCATCCACCTGGTTCACCAGCGCCTCGACATCGAGATTCAGGTTGCGCGCGCTCAGGCCGAAGGTGGCCTTCAGCAGCGAGGTGGCCGTCGCGCGGAAGTCGCGGCTCGCCAGCACGCTCACGCGGTCGGCGCTAATCTCGGCCTTCTTCCGCCAGCGCAGGTAGAGGCTCTCGCCCAGCGCCGGCAGCACGGTGACCGAGGGATTGGCCGCGTCGGTGGAGATGAGCGCCGCGAGCCGGTTGTTGCCGAACAGGATGTGGCCGAGCTCGTGGCCGAGGATGGACCGCAGTTCCGCGTCTTCGAGCTTCTCGAGCGCCGGCGCCGTGACGCCGACCAGCGAGTAGGTCGTGTCTTTCCGGACGTCCATCATCGCGAAGGCGTTGATCTCGGTCGAGGGCAGGCAGAAGACCTCGGCTTGCGACTCCAGGCTCAGGGCCTGGCAGACCTCGCCGATCACGCGGTAGATGCGCGGCGACAGCCGCTGGCTGAGGCGGATGCCGTCCTTGAGCAGCCGCTCCCGGACGCCCTGGTCGATCTGGCGCCGGTTCTCTTCGTAGGTTTCCAGGTAATCCGCCACCCGGTAGGTGGTCATCAGCTCTTCGACGTCGGCGCCGTCCCCGCGGTACCGGACATCGGCCCAGTCAATGGCCATGGGTCTCTCCAACGCGCGCCGCTCAGGCGCTGCTCATGAGCGATGGTCGCAGGGTGTGGCTGTGGGCTCGCCATAAGGGCCCGTAGGAAAACACAACGTGCCACCTTGGTTCTCTAACGGGCCCTAATCGGCCAGGAGGCTGTTGAGATCGCGGAAGAGTTTCTCGAACCGGTCCAGCGCCTCGTCGAGACCGGGCAGCGCCACGCGCAGGGTGGCGGTGTTCTCGAACAGGTAGGACGCCGGCGAGAAACTGTCGAAGCGCGGCGCCCACGGCGGCATGGCGGCGAAGTGCTGCTCCACCTCCCGCACCAGGCGCGGGCCCTGGTCGTCGACGCCGGGCGCGGCGTCGCCCGAGAGCATCGACGACTCCTGGAGGTCGTAGGCGCCGGTCACCAGTTCCCGGTAGAGCGCCCGCCCCAGCAGGTCTTCGATCTGGGCGTCTTCCCGGTCGACGTAGAGCGCAGGCCGGAGAATCCGGCCGAACTGCAGCAGGCCCCGCTCCCACAGCCCCTCGAGCCGGCGGGGATGGCTCATCAGCCCGTCGGTCAGGACGACGATCTTCTGATCCTGCCCGGCGAACAGCGCGACGAACGGCGCAATCGCGTCGAGCCCGCCGATGGGGACCAGGCTCCAGTCCGGGTCCAGGTGCTCGCGGTTCCGCAGCTGGAGCTCGCGCGAGAACCACTTCAGGTAGAGGATGTCGCTCGGCCGATCGAGCAGCAGCGTCTGCGGCCCGGCGACGGCGCGGCTGGCCACGTCGTACGCCAGCGCGGCGCGGATCGGAAACATCGTGTCGGGGTTCGTGCTCAGGAACCGGTCGCCGACCTTGGTCCCCAGCACGATGTCGCCCGCCGACGAGTCCTCGACGGTGCGCAGGCCGTCGATGTGCTCGGCGTCGATCATGAACGGCGAGTGCGTCGTGTACACCACCTGGTACGCCGGCAGCAGCTGCTCGCGGATGAACCGCATCATGTCCATCTGGGCGCGGGCGTGGAGGCCGAGGCCGGGCTCGTCGAGCAGGATGATGTAGTCGCGGCCCTGGTCGCGGCGGATGTGCGACAGCCACACCAGGAACGAGAAGAACCAGATGAACCCGGCGCTCCGCTCGTCGAAGCTGAGCGTCATGTTGTGCCGCCGGTTGCGGATGCGCGTGCGCAGGATGTACCCGGTGTCGAACGGCGGCGGATCGTTGGGCCGCGCGGCGTCGCAGCGGAAATCCACCTCCAGCGCCTTGTCCTGGCTCCAGTACTCCAGCACCTCGCGGGTGATGCGCTGCGACACCGACTCCAACTCGGCGACGAGGTACTCGAACTGATCGATCTGCTGCAGGTCCTCAGCCGTGGTGTTCGCCAGTTCCAGCAGCGCGAGGAAGATGGTGTCGACCACGGTGAGCTGGTTCCCGGCCTTGCGGCGCATCAGTTCGTCGATCGCCACCTCGGCCGGCAGCCGGTGGTACTCGGCGAAGTAGAGGAACCGCGGCATCCGCGCCTCGAGCAGGGCGATCGCCTGCTCGTCGAACGCGCCGCGCGGGAACCGCTGCTGCAGGTCCGCGAGCAGCACCGCCTGGGCCGGCGTCGGGGACTCGATTCCCTGGAGGGTCCGCAGCAGCTCGGCAATCGTGGTCACGGCCCACAGGCCGCGCAGTTCACCCGTGTCGAGCTTCGCGGACCGGACGATATTCGACACGACCCGCCGCTGGTCGATGTCCACCTGCCAGCGCAGCCGGTTATCGTAGCCCTTCGAGACGACGACGCGCGGGCTCGCGAACACGTCCGGGCCGAGGGCCTCGGTCACCGCCGCCAGGT
>Ga0315287_10001551_pt1 | contig 21330 bp, 15 predicted proteins | sample YL17G11_0_MG_FD_205037 | JGI IMG/M metagenome (GOLD analysis project Ga0315287, IMG submission 205037) | Sediment microbial communities from Yellowstone Lake, YNP, Wyoming, USA - YL17G11_0 | ecosystem: Environmental > Aquatic > Freshwater > Lake > Sediment | place: USA: Wyoming | collected...
CACCAGCCGCTACGATTTCCTCAACTCGCTGCTCAGCGCGGGCATCGACCGTGCCTGGAGACGGCGGATGGTTGGGGCCATGCGGTTCTTCAAGACGCACCGATACCTCGACCTGGCGGCGGGCACTGGTGACATCTCACTGCGGTGCGCGAAGCAATACCCGGGAGTCACTGTCCTTGCCACCGACTTCGCAGCCGCGATGCTCGACTGCGCGCGTGACAAGATTAGGCACTCAGCGGCAGCCGACCGAATCACCGTTGCGTTTGGCGATGCTACCAATCTCGACCTTGCGGACAACTCGTTTGACACGACGGGTATGGCATTCGGCATCCGGAACATCGCCGACAAGCTCGGTGCTCTCAAGGAAATGCGGCGAGTGACAACGGCCGGGGGGAGAGTGCTCATCCTCGAACTCACGCTGCCCCGTCAGCCGATAGTGCGATGGTTCTACCGCGGGTACCTCTGCGAGGTCATGCCGCGGATCGCCGGGCTCTTCACGCCTCAGCCCGATGCATACCACTACCTGGCCGACTCAATTGTCAACTTTCCCGAGACGCCCGCATTCCTGGCCCTGATGCGCGAGGCAGGCATCGTCAGCGTGTCGGCGCATCCGTTGACACTGGGCGCCTGCCACCTCTTCTCCGGAACAGTGGAGGGATAGACCATGACGGCTCTGGAAGACATCACGCAGCAGTCGGCGGGCACACTCGCGGAGGCCTTGGGCATCGAGATCACCGGCGTTGATGGCAGAAATGTGCTTGGCCGGATGCCTGTTGACAAGAGAACAGTCCAGATCCACGGTGTGTTGCACGGCGGAGCATCCGTCGCATTTGCCGAGACACTTGCGAGCATTGGCGCCAACCTGCTGGTCGACTATCCCCGCAAGTACTGTGTGGGCGTGGAGATCAACGCGAACCACGTGACAAGCGTGAAGAGCGGCTGGGTTGAGGGCATCGCAAGCCCCCTCAAGATCGGGGCACGCATTCAGGTGTGGGACATCAGGATTACCGGCAGCAGGCACGAGCTGGTGTGCGTGTCGCGCCTCACCCTTGCAGTTATCGACAAGAAGGACCGCTGACCCATGGCGCTTGCGGCCGATCGCCACGTTGACACGCCGACTGTGCTGAGCGCCCTGTGGAGGGCATTGCGGCAGGTGAACGCACCGACAGTCTTCTTCCGCCTCCCCATGCAGTCGACGATAGTCGTCGCTGCACAGCTCCGCGGCAATGCCACTGGATCGGCGGATGCACCGCAGTTCCTGATTGCGCCATTCAACTGCGCCACGTTTGCCGACGCGCGAGCAATTCGCTGCGACTACTACCGGGAGTTCGAGGGCGACGTTGACGCATCGAACCTCGCGCTTCCGCGCGCGATGGAGGAGCACTTCCGTCAAGCCCTCGCCGCCCACAACGCAGAGCCTGGACAGACGCATGCAGCTCCGTCGACCGTCGTGGAATCCGGCAAAGACCGGTACCTGCAACTGGTGAGCGCCGCGCGGGAGCAGATCACCCGGGGAGACGCCGAAAAGATCGTGGTCTCCCGCTGCCGGTCACTGCCCTACCCGCAGTCATTCGACCCCGTCCGCGCGTTCTGCACTGCCGTCACGCTCTACCCAACCGCGTGCGTGTCGCTGATGCACCACCCGGAGTTCGGCGCCTGGCTCGGGGCGTCTCCGGAGCTTCTGATCGAACGGACCTCGGATCGACACTGGCGCACCGTCGCGCTTGCGGCGACCCGGCCAGCGGTTGACGGAGCGGATCCGGCCTCGGTTTCGTGGAACCCCAAGGAGCGCGAGGAACAGGCTCTGGTGTGCCGTCATATCGCGGCAAAGCTCGGGGTGCTGCCGGGTGTCTCGTTCGTGCAGGGTGCTGCCACCACCGTGAGAGCCGGAAACATGGTGCACCTGCGCAGTACCTTCGAAATTGACGCAGCACCCGATCGTCCGAGTCTCGGCGACCTGCTCAACGCGCTCCACCCTACCTCGGCAGTCTGCGGCATGCCCGACAAGCAAGCTGCCGATTTCATTGCCGCCAACGAGGGCTTCGACCGCTCGCTCTACGCCGGCTACTGGGGGCCGCTTGGTCTGCCATGCGGCACCTGTCTCTATGTCAACATTCGGTGTATGCGACTCGAGGAGGATAGTGCGACGATCTTCGCAGGCACAGGCATCACCGCAGAGTCCGACCCCCAGCGGGAGTGGGAAGAGACCATTTTGAAGAGCGTAACAATGGAAGGTCTCTTGCTATGACCAACGAACACCATCAGCGTCTCTGGGATGCGGTCGCCGTCTTGCACGCCAAGGGCGTGCGCCACGTCGTGCTCTGCCCGGGCAGCCGCAATGGGCCGCTCATCCAGGCGTTTGCAGCTCATCCGTCAATTGCAGCACACTCCTGCGTTGACGAACGATCGGCCGCGTACCAGGCACTGGGCATGGCAGAGCAGCTCGGGCAACCGGTTGCGGTGGTGTGCACATCGGGCACTGCCGCGCTCAACCTTGCGCCCGCAATCGCCGAGGCATTCTACCAGCACGTTCCGCTCATTGCCATAACCGCCGACCGCCCGGCTGAATGGATCGACCAGCTCGACGGGCAGACTGTGCGGCAGGTGGGCGTCTTCCGAAACCATGTGAAGGCCGAGTTCTCATTCCCCGAAGAGAGTCCGCACCCCGACACAGCCCGGCATGCGACGCGTCTTGTCAATGACGCGGTCAACGTGGCCATGGCGCACCCCTGGGGCCCGGTGCATATCAACGTTGCGCTTCGGGAGCCGCTGTATCTTCCGGCGGGAGTGATGCCGCAGTATCCGGAGAGCCCGAAGATCATCGAGCCGGTCGCGGGGGCCACGATACTCACCGACGGACAGATCGACGAGCTTCGGCGCGAATTCGTTTCCTATGAGAACGTGCTCATTCTGGGCGGTCAAGGCCGACGCTGCGACCAACTCGTCGAACAACTCTCCATCCTCTCGACGAAGCACTGGATTCCGGTAGTGGGCGACTGTGTGAGCAACCTCGCAGGAGTCACCCGCCTCATTTTCATCCCCGACCAGGTCGCCGCGCGGATGCCGGCATCGCTGGCGCCTGAGCTTCTGGTGACATTCGGCAGGGTCGTCGTCTCGCGGCGCCTGCGGGAGTTTCTGCGCGCAAACAAGCCCGCGACCCACTGGCACATTGGCGTGGAACCGGCCGCTGACATGTATCAGTCGTTGACCCGTCACATCTTGACCGCTCCCGAGTATCTGCTGGGGATCCTTGCCCAGTCGGATGTGGTGGAGCGATCCTACTACAAACGCTCCCTTGGGTTGGCGGTCGCGTTCGGGTGGGACAGGTTCCGCGCCATCAGTCACATGGAGGACCACTTCTCGGAGATCAATGCGGTTCGCCGACTCCTGGCGCTCCTGCCCGACAATGAGGTTATCCATCTCGGAAACAGCCTCGCGGTTCGACACGTGGATTACGCCGGAGTTCCACGGACGGTGCGCGAGGTCTTCTCCAACCGTGGTACCTCTGGAATCGACGGGTCCGTGAGCACTGCAGTGGGCCACGCCATGGCTGCCCCGGAACTGCGGCACACCCTGATTGTGGGAGATCTCGGCCTCTTCTACGACATCAACGGCCTATGGCGCGACGCACTGCCCGCAAACCTGCGCATCGTGGTTCTGAACAACCATGGTGGACGAATATTCTTGGCAATTGACGGACCTGGAAACAACCCCGCGGCTCTCCCCTACTTCACCACGCCGCACGCACGATCGGCGGGCCCGGTAGCCGCGATGTTTGGGCTTGACTATACGCGAGTGACCACGTATCCGGAGTTGGAGGCGGCGGTGCGCAGTTTCCATGCACCTGCGCAGAAGCCGCGACTCGTCGAGATCGACGTCGCGCCGATTGTGGAGCATCCGCAGTAGAACGATCTTCGTCGCATCAGTATAGGAAGCGAGGAGCCCCATGAAACAGACCTTCGACTGGCAGCCCATCAAGAAATACGAAGAGATCCGCTTCGAGCTGTACTCGGGCATCGGCAAGATCACCATCGACCGGCCGCAGGTGCGCAACGCGTTCACCCCGCTCACCGTCTCTGAGATGATCGACGCCTTCACTCTGTGCCGCGAAATGGCCGATGTTCGCAGCGTCATTCTGACCGGCGAGGGCGACAAGGCATTCTGCAGCGGCGGAGACCAGAAGGTGCGCGGCCACGGCGGGTACATTGGCAAAGACTCGGTTCCCCGGCTCAATGTGCTTGAGCTGCAGAAGATTATCCGCTCGCTGCCCAAGCCTGTGGTTGCGGCAGTCGCCGGTTACGCCATTGGCGGGGGAAACGTTCTCCAGGTTGTGTGCGATCTCACCATTGCTGCCGAGAACGCCCGGTTCGGCCAGACCGGCCCCACTGTCGGATCGTTTGACGGAGGGTTCGGTGCATCCTACCTTGCCCGCATCGTGGGGCAGAAGAAAGCGCGGGAGATCTGGTTTCTCTGCGAGCAGTACGATGCGCAGGAGGCCCTGGACATGGGACTTGTCAACAAGGTCGTGCCACTTGACAAGCTCGAGGAGACTGCGGTGGCATGGTGCCTGAAGATCCAGAAGAAGTCGCCGCTGTCGATCCGCCTCCTCAAGTCGGCATTCAACGCCGAACTCGACGGACAAGCCGGCATTCAGGAGCTGGCTGGCAACGCAACGCTGCTCTACTACCTCACCGACGAAGCGAAGGAGGGGCGCAACAGTTTCGTGGAGAAACGCGAACCGGACTTCTCCCGCTTTCCCACATTTCCCTGAGAGACCCGATGAACCCTGCCCGAGTATGGCTCCACGCAATCCGCCCGCGCACGCTCATGCTTGCCGTGGCAACAACATCGCTGGGCACAGCTCTCGCGTATCACTACGGCGCCTTCCGCCCGTCGGTCTTCGCACTCACGATTGTCACAGCCACGCTCCTGCAAGTCATCTCCAACCTTGCCAATGACCTGGGTGATTTTCTCAAGGGCGCCGACAGCATTCGCGTCGGTCAACTGCGTACGGTGCAGGCGGGCTGGATCTCGAAGCAGGCCATGATGAGAGCACTCGTTGTGACGGTGACCTGTGCGTGTATCTCGGGATGCTGGCTGCTGTGGGCGGCGCTGGGCAGGGAGATCTTCGTTGCCTCGCTGGTCTACATTGCGCTCGGGGCTGCTTCGGTAGGAGCGGCCCTCGCATACACGTTGGGAGCGCGACCGTTTGGCTATGACGGGCTGGGAGATGTGGCAGTCTTCTTCTTCTTCGGCATTGTGGGCATGTGCGGCACGTGCTTCCTGCAGACGCATGCCTTCGAATGGAGCTCGCTGCTGCCGGCAGCGGCAATGGGTGCACTCTCCACCGGCGTGCTCAACATCAACAACATGCGAGACATCGAGACCGACAAGGTTGCCGGGAAGCACACCGTGGCAGTCCGGCTGGGATCGCGCAGTGTCAGGGTCTATCACTCACTGCTCGTGGTGATCGCATTCGGGGCGACGTGGACATTCGTGTTTCTGGAGAGGCTGCCGATCGCTGCATCGAGCCTGGTCCTGATCGTGACGATGGCGCTCTTCGGGGTACTCACCGCGAGGATCGTCACAACCCGGGTGCCCGCGCGGCTCGAGCCATATCTCAAGATACACTCGCTTCTCACGCTCATCTACGCACTGGGGCTTGGAGCGCTGCTGTGCCTGCACTGACCCCGGCACCGACTCGACTTGCCTGGGAGCGGCGAATGCTGCGTTTCGCGCAGCCCGCGCGTACCTCCTGCGCGGTGCTGACCGAACGACCCGTCTGGTACCTCACGGTTTCGCATCCCGACGCAGGCTGGACCGGGGTTGGCGAGTGTGCTCCACTTGACGGACTGAGCATCGAGGCATTCGCCGACATTGAGCCGATGCTCGAGACTCTCCGCGAGAACCCCGCACTTCTTTGCGACCTCGAACACCCACGACTGCGGGCATTCCCCTCTGTCATGTTCGCGATCGAGACGGCGCTCCTGCACTACGGCGCGGGAGGGGGGACCGTCATCCTCCCCGGCAACTTCACCGAGGGGAGGCGCCGCATCCCCATCAACGGGCTGATCTGGATGGGCGACTTCTCGTCCATGAAGGAGCAGATCGACCGCAAGCTCGCCGATGGGTATCACTGCCTCAAGCTGAAGATCGGCGGTCTGGCATTCGAGGATGAGCTGGCGCTGCTGCGGCACATCCGGTCGCGCTATGCAGCCGCAGATCTCACTCTCCGGCTCGATGCCAATGGCGCGTTCCCGCCCGACAAGGCAGCCGATCTCCTGGGTGCGCTCTCGGAGTTCGCCATTCACTCCATTGAGCAGCCCATCAAAGCAGGGCAGATCGAGGCGCTTGCGCGCCTCTGCCGCACCTCGCCCATTCCCATTGCGCTGGATGAGGAACTCATTGGTGCAGCAGCCTCTGGTTCGGTCGCGGAACTGCTCGATCGGACGATGCCGGCGTATGTGGTGCTGAAGCCGTCACTTCTCGGCGGATTCTGGATGTGCAGCAGTGTCATCGCGCGCGCCAAAGAGCGGGGCATCGGGTTCTGGATCACCTCCGCGCTTGAATCGAACGTGGCCCTCAACTACATTGCTCAATGGTCGGCCACAGTCTGCGATCCACGCGCGATCCAGGGACTGGGCACCGGGCTGCTCTACAGCAACAACACACAGTCGCTGCTGAGCATGTCGCGCGGCGAGCTCACCTTCACAGGCAGGACATAGCGGCATGGACGCTCAAAGCCTCTCCATCGACGGGTGTGAGTACTCGACGTCCTCACTCATTGACAAGATCGACAAGGTGGTGCATTCGCATGCTCCTGAGTGGGAGAGGGCGGTGTATCGCTTCATGGGAGAGTGGATCTCGGGAAGCCCGACAGTCGAGCTGATGACCTCGGGATCAACCGGCGCCCCAAAGACCATTGCGGTTGACAAGCAGCGGATGGTTGCATCGGCACTCATGACGCAAAGTGCTCTCTCGCTGCGCAGCGGCATGCGCGCGCTGCTGTGCCTGCCCATGGAGTTCGTGGCTGCGAAGATGTTCGTGGTACGCTGCTTCGTCTCGGGGCTTGATCTGCACATCGTGAAACCGGGTCTGTCACCAATGGCTGACGTGGCGGGGCACATCGACTTTGCAGCAATGACACCCCCTCAACTCGAGGCGACACTTGCCGGCGGGAATCTCGGTCGCATCGGAACGCTCATCGTGGGTGGAGCGCCCATCCCCGACCAAACCGAGAGGAGGCTGCGAGACGCGCGTTGCCGCGTTGTCGCGACCTACGGCATGACCGAAACCCTCACGCACATTGCCTTGCGAAATGTCAACGGCCCAGAGCGCTCAGAGTGGTTCGCTGCACTTCCTGGAGTTGCTGTGAGCCTTGACAACCGCGACTGCCTGGTGATCGACGCTCCCGCAGTCAACCCGGAAGCGGTCGTGACCAATGACACGGCCGAGATCGCGGGCGAAGGACGGTTCCGAATCCTTGGCCGCAGCGACAATGTGATTAACTCGGGTGGACTCAAGCTCTCTGCCGAGGCGATTGAGGAGAAGATCCGGCCGCTCATGCGGGGCCGCGCTTTCTTTGTTGGGCCGGTTGCCGACGAGCGGTTCGGGCAACGGCCTGCTCTCTATATTGATGGGAGCCCCGACGGGTTTGAGGCGCCGGATTTGGGGTCGGTGCTGGAGAAGCAAGAAGTACCTGCCTGCCTGATCTTCACTCCACGGTTTGCGTATACAGAGTCAGGAAAGCTGCGGCGGATAGAGACCGCGGCGCTGGCTGGGACCCGGGTTTCGCTGTAGGGCGGATTCCTCGGGGTTGTGTGGTCGGAACGCAAGTGAGGGAGAGTGAGAACCTGCCTACGGTCCGGGATGCTCCTCAACAAAACGCCCCGGGGCCACGATCGGAAAAGAGTACACACCATCGAGCGCCAGAAGATGTGCATCGCCGGAAACGAGGACATCCGCGTGGCCGTCGACTGCCGCTTGAATGAACGGCGTATCAGAGTGGTCTTGGGGAACTGGTGCGGTGATCGGCTGGGGGTGGGTTGGGCTCCCGCCCGTCGCGAAATCGCGAAATTTGCGCAACCATTGTCAATCTCCACAACCAGAAGCCCTTGACCGAGGAGGAGCTTCGGTTCATTGCGCAGTACCCGGAGGTGGCGATGAAGATTCTCACGACTACGCCGTAAGGCCAGAGGTCAGCAGGCAGCAGTCAGCGGTCAGGGCGCGATGCCGTGGCTCCGGGAGCACCGACGTCAGTCCGAGCTTGAGCGGGCGCACAGACTTCGACGATACCGACGCAACAACGGAAGGAACCATGGAGAAGCATTTGATTCCCGAAAGACTGAACGAGTACATCCGGCGGGAGCACCCCACCGAACACATTGTGGTGGCGCTCTCATCCGATATCACACGCAGTGGCGACTATGGCCTCGTCTGGCTGGTCGCCACGCCGCAGAGCATTGTGACTGCGGAGATGAATGGCGCAGAGGCGGTCATCTTGTCGACCGCCGCACTTGCCGACGTCGAATCCGTCGGTATCGTCGATCTGGTTGGCAATGGCGCGCTGCAGATCACGGTCAAAGGCACGGCTCAACCAATCGTCTACTTCTCCAACGCGAAGAAGCCGGACTTCTGCGAAACCGTGACCGTGATCAACCTGCTGCGTGCCGGCACTGCGGTCTCCGCAGACCAGGTGCGCTCAAAGCGCGTGATCTGCGTGAAATGCTCTCTGCCCGTTCCCGAGGACATGAGCAGCTGCCCGAGATGCGCGGACAAGCGGGCGCTCTTCCTGCGTTTGTGCCCGAGATCACCGACGTGATTCGTACGGCGCAGACGAAGAACCTGGACGAATGGGAGGTGACCACCGACCGCGGCCCGAAGACGTTCTACGTGAAGGATCGCCGCGACAACGTGGTGTTCAAGCACGGAGCAACGCTGGTGATGATTACCGATATTGACGGATGCCGGTACCGGATGCCTGCGAAACCCGAGCTGCTGAAGAAGGCGTGGTTGATGCTTGAGTCGGTTGCGGCGTAGACCACTACGGCGCAAGCCGCTTGCATACCATATGAGAGCTGCGCTGGAGTGTCAAATCCCCAGCCACGTCGGAGAATTCGAAGAAAACTCCGTTGCACGGCTCATACTGGTCAACCAGTACCATGAGCGTGTCGTGGTTCATCGTCGTCTGGAATCCATTGATGGCTTCCACATCCGGAACCCGGCACGTTGCGCACGCCACCTCGTACTGAGAGTCGGCGATCATGTTCAGGTAGTGGACTATCGTGTCTTTGCTGGTGGTGGTGGATCGGCGGAACTCCAGCTCCATGTCTCTGAAGTGCACCACCCAAAGCGTGTCAGCGCGGAAATACGCCGGAGCGGAGATCCACCCGTTGACATCCACGCGTCCTGGGGCGTCCTCAAACCCGGTGGTGCACACCGGCCAACCTTCGTTGCAGAAATCGAGTGTTGAGCGCACGACGTGGTCGCTGTCTGCATTCTGTACCTCGAACTCGGCAAATCCCCATGGATTGTCGGCCCAGAAATAGTACCCCGTTCCAACAGTCATAGTATCGATGCGGGCTGTGGTGAAATGAGAGGCAAGCTCTGCAATGTCAACCGAATCGCTCGCCGATATGGTGTAGTCGACATCGCCGAATCGAGTCGAGGGAGTCGATCCGTTGTCGCAACCGAGGCACAACAGTGCGCACGCGCAGAGCAGCGTTCCCTTGACCATGGAGTCTCCAGAGGATCGTGGATTTCCGAAGTGGGAGTCTGTTCGAGTCTGGAGATACTGTCGTCAGTGTGCGGCGCAAGGTTCATTTGCGCGATCCCACCGAGAGGTCGACCCCATTGAGCTGTTGCAGCCGAAGGACCCACCGACACGGTCACTTGCTCAACAATCACGCACCCGAGGTCCCAACCGCAGGCGGATCGACAACAGGCAGCACCTTCTCCAGCGGGCACCCGCGAAAGAGGTCGTGTGCGTGTTCGAAGGTGTCGGCCAGTTGGAGTATTTTGCCGCGTTTCTGGAGGTACTTCTGGCAGTAGATGAGTCCTCCGAGCGCCGTGCTCTCGATGAAGGTAACTCCCACCATACTCACCACCACGGTTGAGCAGGTAGTGAATGCCGCAGCCTCGATCCTGTTGGTCAACATGATCGACTCGATGCCGGTAAGTTCACCCGAGACCAGAAATGTCACCCGATCGTCGCCCTCCACAGTATGCAGGTCCATAGAGCACCTCCGGGGAGCGAATATCTGCGATCCTGAGATACGGAGACAGCACGTGTATAGTCTACCACGGCGGCGCGGGGGAAACAGGAAATGGCGTTTCCGGAAGCAGGCATTTTCCTGGCACCCCCTCGGGTCCACGTCCCTATCGCGTCAGCCGGATGTAGCCTTCGCTGTTGGTGACCAGGTCGTAGATGCCGGGTGGATTGCTGATATCGACGAATGAGAGAGTGATGCCGTTGGTGAAGGTGCAGACGCCGCCCACCCTGGGCAGGAAGCCCGTGAAGGCCACGGCTCCGGGGCGTCGAAGACGATGACGCCCTTCTTTGTGTCGAAGGTAATCTCACTGGTCGGGTGGAGCGGGCCGGGGGATTCTTCTCCCAACGCGCCAGTGTTCGCGCGGTATCGCGGATCAACTCGCCACGCTGAACCGCGTCTTGCCACGACCACGTATTTTCATGTGTCTGCTCGGGCTCCCTCGATCCCAGAAGACCCCGCCCTTCCCACTCATGCCGGAACCAGGAACGCCATGGACAAGAAGTACGGCCGCGACCTCACCCAGGGCAGCATCCCCCGCCATTTGCTGAACGTGGCGATGCCCATGATGCTGGGCAACCTCATCCAGACCAGCTACAGTATTGTCAATGCGATATGGGTTGGCAGAATTTGCGGTAAAGACGCGTTGGGCGCGGTTGCGGTGAGCTTTCCGGTTATCTTCGTGTTCGTTGCCGTGGCTGCGGGCGCTACCATGGCAACCACCATTCTGGTGTCTCAGTACTACGGCGCCAAGGAGTTTGACAAGGTCACCCGCACTGTGGGAACGTCATTCACACTGGCGATAGTTCTTGGCGTGGCGCTTTCGGCCGGGGGCATCTTTGCCTCCGACTGGATCCTCGCGCTCCTGGGCACGCCCGCGTCCATCGTCCCGCAAGCCTCGCCATACTTGAAGATCTCGTTTGCCGGGTTCACCATCATGTACATGAGCTTCCTCGTTTCGTCAATCCTTCGCGGGGTTGGGGATACCAAGACGCCCCTGCTCTTTATGGGTGTTGGTGTGGTGGTGAACATCGTGCTCGACCCGCTGCTCATCATCGGTGTGGGGCCCTTCCCGCGCATGGGCCTCAATGGCGCGGCAGTGGCGTCGATCCTCTCATCGGCGGTTGGCCTGGTTCTCGGGCTCACCTACCTCAACCGCAAGGCAGGGATCATCACCTTTCGGCTGAGTGCGATGAGGCTGGACCGCGAGATGGCGGCACTGATCGTGAAGATCGGCTTCCCCTCCATGCTTCAGCAGTCGGCGGTATCGCTGGGCATGGCCACGGTAACGTCGATCATCAACGGGTTCGGCGCATCTGCAACCGCCGCCTTCGGGGCAGCCGGACGCATCGATCAGCTGGCATTCTTTCCTGCCATGTCAATTGGCATGGCCGTGTCGGCCATCGCAGGCCAGAACATTGGCGCGGGCAAGATCGATCGAGTGCGGCAGACATTCCGTTGGGGCGTGCTGATGACCGTGTGCATTTCTGCGTTTCTGTCAATCTTCTTTCTTGGCATGCCGCACATTCTTCTCAGCGCGTTTCTCACCGATGCCGAGGTCATCAAGCTCGGGGGCACCTACCTGCGCATTGTAGGTCCCACCAGCGTGATGTTTGCCATCATGTTCGTGTCCAATGGCATCATCAACGGCGCCGGGCACACGATCACCACGCTTGTCTTCACCATCTTTGCCGTGTGGTGTGTGCGGGTTCCGGCAGCCATGTTCCTCGCCAAGACGTCGCTGGGGCTCACCGGCGTGTGGTTTGGGTTTGCCCTGGGATTTGCCGGGGCAATGGCGATCAGCCTGATCTGGTACAAGACCGGACGATGGCAGAAGTCGGTGATCCGCCACGGGGCGACGAAGGGTCCGACCGTTCTGCCACCGGCAATCGAGGAGCCTCCGCCCGCTGCTGCTGGAACCGGCGTGTGAGAGCCGGAATCGCCGGGCGGGGGCCACAAGATGGGCGCTGCGCCTCCGCGAGCGAGCTACGCCGGTTTGTGCAGTCTGCTGCTAACCTGCAGCCAGTCCCGAAGGGCTGAACCCACCTTCCCCCATGAAGACAAGACAACTTCCTTCCGGGCTCGCGTCATCGCCACATACAGTAAGGACCGCTCCCGCATCATCCAATGCCCTTGCGCGGCCTTGTCCAGTCCAGCAGGAATCGGCAATGGGAAGCAAGCGCCGCAAAGTCCGGCTATGACCACATTGTCAAACTCAAGCCCCTTCACACGGTGCATGGTTGCCAGACGAATGCCCTTGTTGCTCGGCTTCCATTCTTTGCTCGGCTCAATGATGCACGTAGTCAGTCCCTTCGTCTTGAGCTGCGCCGACAACTGCTCCACGTAGTCATGCGTCCGGGCCACAACGCAGCAGCCTTCATGTGGCGTCTTCTTCAGGTACTCGACGATCGTGTCAATCTCACCGTCGAAGTCTCTTGAGGATAAGTGCAGCGGCTTGGGACCATGGACAAGCGAATGGTCGCCCGCCAAATCGTCCTTGCCACTATCCAAATCGTCGATCTCTTGTCCCCGCAGAACGGCTACGGCCTGCTTCCGTATCTCTTCGGTAGTCCGGTAGTTGACTCGGAGCTTTCGACCCCTGCCGCGAATGTCAACGCCACTTGCCGAGAGCGCAACGGTCTTTCCGTAGATCCGCTGATGTGGATCGCCGACGATGAAGAGGTCATTGAGATGCTGCGGGCCCGCTACCTGCCGCAGCAGGCGGAAGGCCTGAAAACCAAGATCCTGTGACTCGTCCACGATAACCGCCGCGTAGGACTCATTTCCACCCTCCGATGCCATGATGCGTGCAGCCTGGCGCATGGCATCATCCGGTTCGAGCAGATGATGCGTCGATAGCAGATCGCGGTAAGTATTGAAGACCTTCCACACAAGCTTGCGTTGGCTTCCTGTCAGGCTGGTACCTCTGCCGACGCGGCGCGCTCGAAGGTAGTCGATTTCGCTGTCAACGCCCTGAGCCAGAACAACCTGTTCCCATTCATCCCGATAGAAGGGCGCATCGAGATTGACGGCGCCGTCCTTTTCGGTGAGAGCTTGTCTCCAATGCTCCGAATCCGCGCCGTCATAGGAAATCTGCCACTCCGGCATTCTTGTCTTGAGGTACCGACTGACCCAGGCATCGAGATGAAGCACCTCGACTTGATCCTTGTTGGTTGAGAGTAGACGGTCGAGGTTTTGGCGGATGTCCGCCGCGAGATTCTTTGTGAATGTCGTGAAGAGAATGCGTTGGTCACGACTCTTCAGTCGCTGCTCGAGCAGCCATTTCACGCGATGCATGGCGGCAACGGTCTTGCCTGTACCCGCGCCACCCAGAACACGGACGGGGCCATTCCAATCCCTCTCCACCAGTTTCCTCTGGCTCGGGTGCAGGAAGATCCGCCATTGCTCAAGTGAAGCTCCCAGGATCTCGGTGAGTTCCTTCTCGGATTCCAAGACCTTGAACTGACGCTGCGATTCATGACGCCGCAATGCGGTGAGAACATCCGAAGTGTCGATTGGCTCAGGCTTGTCCTTGTACTCGAGCTGAAGAAGCACTTCCTGAAACGAGTAGCCCGATGCCATAAGGTAGAGCGGTTCGCTGATTTCCTCCGGCAGACCCGGTACGAGACTCTCCAGCTCCTCATCCGTCTTCAGCAACCGCACCTTGGAGAGCATCTCCGGCGGCAGGCCGATTCGCAACAATTCCTTGTCCGAGAAGCGATCGAAGATGCCAGGAATCTTCGGCGCATACACCGGGGTCTCTACCTGCTTCTCTACCTCTCGGACCGTGAAGACCTGCACCGCGCCAGTCTGCGCGTTCACTTCGCAGCACCGGCCAGTTGCCCATTTGTATGCATCGTCATGCTTGTCAACCCACAGCATGAGATACACGTCCTTGGACGGTCTGCCGACAATCGCCCGGTAATCCCTGTCGACGCGAACGCTGTGAAGGCTGTTCTTGTATGAGCCCTTGACAATCTCGTAGTTAATGCCGGTGGATTCCGGATTCGCAGAGAACTTGCTGAAGAAATCGGTGACAGCACCGCGCACCTGTGTGGGGAGGCGGTTCATCTGATTAACAAACGCTATGCTGATTGCGATGTTCACGTGCTACTCCTTCAGCCAGGATGACAGTTGGCCGGCTGCGAAATCGGTGACGAGACGGACCTTCCACCCCAGGGACACCAGGATCTTCTGATCGTCGGTCGTGGAGATAATCGCGATCTTCTGCTCTGGCCACGCGAATTCTGTTTGCGCGACAATTGTTTCATTCTCGACGATTTCGTGAAAAGCAACCGGCGGGCGACACCCTGCGGCAAGCGCCTCCTGCAAGATAGCCCGGGCTCGTTCATCGTTGCACAGTTCGAACAGCTCCTGCCATGCACCGTCCATTCCCGCCTCGCTGGAAGTTGCAGCCGACATGGGAATGCTGTCGTAGGCATGATCGGTGGCTGCCTGTTCTGTCACAAAGAGAAAGTCCGGGACAAACTGGAAGACGTTGACCGCCCGCCAGTAGTGCTGCCAGCATTGTTTGTCGTCGCCGTGGATGATCGTACTATCATTCACGCGCAACACTACTACGTTCTGCCTGATCTCTCTGCCTACCCAACCATTCCATTCCGCTGGTGTTTCTCGTCTCTTCCCTGCCATGCCCTGCCAAAGAGGGTTCCAGCCCGGATGCGTGCGCGGCATCCATCGAGAAATGGCTCGAACCCATTCCTGACCGTCGGTCTGTTCGCGATCGAGATTGGCCATCACCATCCCGTAGGCAACATAGCCCCAGTGCTCATCGATGGGTTGAGCCAGGTACCGGAGCAGAAGCCGCAGACTCCCTTTCTCGCACAGGTCCTGCCAAAGCAGCATGTCGCGTTTGGCAAGAAATGCCTGCAAGCCGGCTCTGTTCGAAATCCCCAGTAGACCCGTGGGCAAAGGGCCGGGCTTGAGCGCGTCGTCGATGTCGTCCCACGTGATTGTCCAGATCCGGAACTTTCCGGTTCGATGCAGGGCAAGCCGTTGACGGGTGTCGGTCTCCATGCGTGCATGGTGGTACTCCCAACCGTCAAGAGCGATCGCTATCGGTCGAAGAGTCTTGTTGGTTGCATGACGGATGAGAAAATCGGTCCGCGTGGGCACGGAAGTGCCTTTGCTCTCATCCAAGTACACCTGAGGTTCGATGATCCATGAGTGCTCGTCAACGGTCAAATGGTACCCATTGCCTGCGTCGAGCACCTTTGCCTCTATGGCAACCCGGTGCTCCGCTCCCGGTAGCTGCGAGTAGTCCTTCAGTGCGGAAATGAACCTTCTCTCAAGCTCGCTTTCGAGCACTTGAACCAAATCGATCTTCGAAACGCCGGTCTCCAGTTTTCTGAACGTGTGCTTCTGGTCGAGGATCTTTCGCACCAACTCCATAGCAGTGCGTCGGCTGATAAGCTCCATCTCGCGGCTGTTGCGGTGCGCAAACAGACACCGGTAGCATCCGTCGCGTCCGGCTGTATGCTGACACGTGCAGGAACCCATTCTGTCAAGAGACTTCTGCAGGATTGTGCGCAGAAGATCGGGATCTTGCGTGAACTGTTTTAGGTAACCCGTGCCGCCGGGGATGCGGTCGTAGAGGACAATGAATTGTTTGCGCAGACTCGAGTTGTCCGGTATCGGTTCTGACTGCAACGTTGCCTGCAGGTGACTGACGTCGCCTTGGTAATGAAGCTTGAACCCGAGGTGCAGGGCTGCGAGAAACGACTTGCTGTCACTCTCCGCTCCTTGAGAGAGTGTCGGGAGGAAGATCCGCAACACCTCGCCCTCGAAATCGCGAAAGAGAAACGTTGCGTGAAGCGTCTGCTGGTTGTTGGAAGGATGCTGTCGAATGCAGTGATAGGTATGTTCAATCTCTCTACCATTGATCGACACTCTACCGCACGATTTGCAGATCTCGAAACCTTCGGCAGCAATGTCGTTGCCGGCGATTCGAATCGTACCATTCTGCGTGCTGAACGGCCCGAAGTTCAGTTCGCGCAGCAGAACTTTTCTGCGCACCTCATAGCCGAAGGGAAACACGGCGTCGTCAAGTTGCCACGCACCGAGCAATTCGGAATTGCGGAGACCCACAAGCATGGAGCGCTCGAAGAAGCTCACATCGCGGCTGTCGCTGTCGTCACCCACAAGACTTTTGCGGTCGCCCGAGGTGGCATACACTTGACGGATTCGAAGCAACTGCTGCACCTGTTGTTGAGCGCCGAACTGGTTACATTGGCATTGAGGGCATTCGCCGGGCGTAGAGCCGGAAACCTCAAGCTCCATGTGCCCGCATTCGGGGCAGAGCCGATAAAGTTCGGCGGGAGACACATTCTGGTCAACCTGGTCTATCTGTACCCGTCGACGATGCGCGTAGAAGTAATTGCCGGGGGCGAAGTCGCTGATCGCCGACGCTGCCGCTCGTTCGTATTCGTAGATTGTCTTGAACGTCCGCAGACCCGTGCTGGTGGAACTCCGATCACGCCGATACACGATTGATTTGAGCTGCACTCCCGCTTCGGGGAAGGCATAGTTGGGGATGAGCCCCTCATCGGTGAGGAACTGAAAGCAGTCTCGACCGTCGATATCACTGATAAGGCGCGTAAGCGCGTCGCGCTCCATCTTGAGTTCCGCAACCAGCTCCTGATTTGCGCCGGGATCTTGCGCTATCTTCTCCATGTCAGCATCGAGGTGCTTTCGGCGACTTACCAGCGAGTTCCGCATCTTCTCCGAAAGGCCCAGACATTCATTGATTTTGTAGCTGAAACTGTCGGCGCTGTTGGTGCAGTCGAGAAACTGCGTGAGGTAGTCCCGAGTAGACTGTGACGCATTGGTTCCGAGCAACTCCAGAAAACTCCCCAGGATCGCCGGTGCGTGGTCTCGCACGAACACAACAAAGGAGGACGGGAAGACGCCCTGCTTCTTCCCCCTCCAATTGGCAATCATCGCGGAAACCTGTCGGGGCATCGCGGCCAGGGGGTCCTCGCACACCCACCTGTCGAGACAGAAGGCAATGAGTTGCCGCTCAAGCACTGCCGTTGCGTCGAGAAACACACCGGGCGGCTCAATGGTGCCGTTGAGCATTTCCAGCGGATCCGCCCAGAAGTAAAGATCGTGCGGCTGCCCTTCGGCAATGGTTGACACAACTGCATTGCCGTCGGTCCTTCCCGCGCGTCCGATCCGCTGCATGAATGCCGCCTGTTCCGGAGGCACTGAGCACAGCAGAACACTCGACAGGTCGCCGATGTCAATGCCCAGCTCCAAGGTCGGAGTGCAGGAGAGAAGGTTCGGTGCCCAAGGCGATCGATCCTGGGGCTTTGCTTTGAATTGCTCCTCAATGCCCTCTCGTTCGTCCCGATCGAGCAGCGCCGTGTGCTCGCTGGGCATGAGTCGAATCAGATCACCATTGCGATACAAATCGCCGTAGTATCTGCCGGTCAGGTCAAAGGGAGCGTATGCTCCATTGCAGGACGCCTTGAGACAACGCAATCCGCCGAACGTTGACGATTCAGCCTGCGCAACAGAGACCTGATGACCGCACCCGTGGCACCTGAAATGATGGACCTCGCGGTCCACCATGACCTTCTCAGGATTGAGCATCCAGAGAGAAGTCCCCTCTGCCTCGACGCGAAGAGCGATACCGGCCCTCTCCATGAACTCAAGGATGAGCGTCATGGCTTCTTCGAAATGAGACAGCAACATCGGGCATGCATGCCCCCAGTACTTCAAGAGCCAGTGTGCGTACCAGGAAGTCGGCTTGTCGGCTCGCGTCTGTATCGGATCAAGCCGTTCCTCTCTGTCCTTGCCGGGCAACTGCCTCCACGCAAAGGCCGGAGTACGCGAGTGCTCGCCGAATCCCTTCATCCAATAACTGTTCTTGTTGATCAGGTATGGATTCCCAAGATTCGCGATGTATGACCCAAGCGCCGGATGCTCGATAGCGCCGTTGTGCAGCCACCGACGGGTGATGCCGTGTATGAGCTGACGAAGCCCCGTCGCCGTTACTGTGCGCTGCAAAGAGGGATCGATGTTCTGCAGGCGGATCGACAGCTCATCATACTCCGCCTGCATGTCCGGGAAGGCGACGTACGCCGTGGAGCAGCCCGACTTCTCCAGCGTGCGTCCTTTTCTGCAATCGAGACTGTACTCGGTGAAGACCTCCCAGTCGAGCCTCTTTGTCAATGCGGACCAGAACTCCGGGGAGAACTGTCTGCGTTTTCCCTCCTGAGATTCGCGCACCTCGGTGAGCCACTCAAGATCCGAAGGCAGAAACATGGCCACGGTTTCAGTCTCGTCCGCCCAGTGATCTCGCCAGTACTGAAGAACCCGCGCACCCAGGCCGACCAAAGGCTGCGGCCCCTGTTGAGCCTGCACATACTGCTGAACAGCAGCGCGGAAGTTGAACTTCCATGTGCGCGCTCCGAAGAACGAAGCCCGGTGCGCCGCATCCTGGACATTGTCGGAAAATGCGATCAACTTCTTGTCGTTGTTGTACGGTGAGGCAAACAGTTGGTTGATCAACGCACTCGAAAGCGAAGCGGATTGCGCTCCCAGCACCACGAGCGACTGCCGCGTTCCACACGCTGGACAATGCTTGCGCGTGAACCAATGGCCCTTCGAATCCTGATAGCGGCTATCGGGAACCAGCACATCAACAAGCTCGTTGCTCCCGCAACTGCACGAGCCAGCCGTGGGCGCCAGCATCTGCAGACACTTGGTACACAGCCTGAGATCATCGGCCGTGCGCCCGGGCTTCAGTATTGCCCGGCCCGATAGATTCGGAAAGAGAAACCGGATATGCTGCGATGGTTTGTGGTGGAAGAATGTCTTGTAGAAATCGCGCAGGAACTTCTCGTCGGTTCGAAGTGTGTCGTCGGATTGGTTGGGCACAAGCCCCACCCAACCGCCATTGCCGCATTCACGACAATAGACCACAGGCAGGATGTTGGCCTCGCCCTGCACACTATCATCGGCAAAGTCAAGACGCGGATGCTTCGATACTGTCGCAACCATGCGGCGCATCTCCCGGATCCAGCTCTGCACCCGGAGCTGCTGCACGAAGGGAATCAATGCATCCTTCTTGGATGGATGCGCAGACCGAGCGTGTGCGATCAGCGACAATATTGATGAGAGGCAGAGCGAGAGAAAGCCCGATATCTCTGATTCGTCAACCCCACTGTGCTCGCGCGCCAGGTACTTCGGATCCAACGCCTCGAAGTGGCGAGACAGCTCGGAGAGAACCTCCTTCTCCGTTCTCGGCGATGCGGTGACGAGGTCAATGAGCACCCGGAAGACAACATGGCCCTTCAGCCGTTGCCCGAGTCCCACTCTCTCCTCGACTGTCAACATTCCGGGGAACCAGAGTTGCGCCTGCGCTGCGACATACTCCTCCGGCGTCTTGTAGCGACTCGGTTGCAGAACATCACGGCTCTCCCACTGAGGAAAGCCACTTCCCTTGTGGTCCATGTGCGAATCGGCCAGGAAGGCAGCCGGCGACTGACGATGCTCCGTTATCAACGCCTCAGGCGCGAATGTCTCTCCGAAGATCTGCTCAGCGTAGTGAAGCATCTGCGCCGCGCTCTCGCGACCTCCGAGCGTCGCTGAGGTGCCCACGCAACAGAGATTGCCCGGTTGACAACCGAGCCGATTCTTGAGCCGTCGCACCAGCAAAGCCAGATCGGTCCCCTGCGCACCATCGAAAGTGTGCAGCTCGTCCACCACCAGAAATCTCAAGGTCGAAGCGTCATCTCCACTCCCCGGCCTGTTGGCAGCCCAGAGCTGTTTGTCGCTTGGTCGAGTGAGAAGATAATCAAGCATCTTGTAGTTGGTGAGCAGAATGTCGGGGGGCGACAGGCGCATTGCCTCGCGGTTGGTGACAATCGTCTCCGGGCCCATGACTTTATGCGGATTCTTCTGCTCCCCTCCCACATAAAGGCCAGCCGTGATCTTTCCCTTGAGCGCCGGATCGGCTGCGATTGCTTTAGCAATGCGCTTCGCCTGATCGGTGGCCAGGGCATTCATCGGATAAACCAGAATGGCCTTGACGCCAGGCCAACCCCGCTCTTTCTGCATGCGCACGTGATTGAGTACGGGAAAGAGGAAGCACTCGGTTTTGCCCGAGCCCGTACCCGTGGCCACCAGCGTGGATTGCGATTTGGTCAATCGTTCCCACGCAAGTTCTTGATGCTTGAACGGGGCAAACGAGACTTTTAGATCGGGGAAGTAGTGACTTGACGGCAGCTTGCCATTCTCAAAAGGAAGACCGAGACTGATGTACGGGCCCTTGAACATCCGGTCGGGTTCGTCGCACAAATCATCCACCATCTTCGCCATGCTGGGCGTGGTGATCGAGAAGGTGGTGCGGACGAAGTCGGCGACACCCTGGCGGATTTGGCGGTCGAGGATGGAGGGGATCATGGGGTGCACCCACGCGCTTCCGGCCACCAAAACGCCACATCCGATGTGGCGAATCTCAGGAACATGATCGGTGTCACGGTGACTGAGAATGCTCGATATCCGGGCGAAAAGGCGTCATTCTTTCTTAATACGATTTTCCGGGTCACGTCGCGGTGTCCCCTCAGGCAACAGGCAAGTATTCATTTCTTATGTCAACAGAGCGTTCGAGACAACGATCACGTCGACGATTCCACTTCTTCCCCTCGTCGCTGAGTTTGATACGGTTACTCATTCCCCGTTCCCTTCAGAAAAGATCCAAAATCACCGAGGAAGGGGATAGCACCGTATTTTCCCTGAATGTAGTTCTTCTCGTAGGCAGCATCATTGCGCACCTTCACGCCCACAGGTGTCTTGAACTCCGCGAGCGAGTAAAGGTCGGTTGCCGACTGCTGATTTTTCTCCGTGAACCAGATCTGGTCACGCCGCAGACCGCCGTATTGCAGCAGGTTTGTATCGTGCGTTGTGAAGATCAATTGTGCATTATTCTTGTTGACGGGCGAGTTGAACAACCGCACAACCGCTCGTGTGAGGAGAGGATGGAGCTTGGCATCAAGTTCGTCGATGCACACAGTATATCCGTTCTGAATGCAGTCGA
>Ga0315287_10001552_pt1 | contig 21329 bp, 19 predicted proteins | sample YL17G11_0_MG_FD_205037 | JGI IMG/M metagenome (GOLD analysis project Ga0315287, IMG submission 205037) | Sediment microbial communities from Yellowstone Lake, YNP, Wyoming, USA - YL17G11_0 | ecosystem: Environmental > Aquatic > Freshwater > Lake > Sediment | place: USA: Wyoming | collected...
TGTGGAGGAACAGGGCGAGCTCCCGGGCGGCGAATCGCTCCGTTTCCACGGCCTCAGGGGCCACGACGATGCGGGCTTCGGCCTGTCCTTTGCGGGCGATTTTCACTCCGGCTAGCGCGGGAGCCGCGGCCGCCATAGCGATGAGAAGCGCGAGGGCAGCAACGAAAACATGCGAGAAAGACTTGGGATGGGCGATCATAGACGCATTCTAACACAGGGGTGGTCGGGGAAACGAGAGGGGTTCCGTCATCCGCTGACGCGATGGAGAACGGAACCAAATGCGCTATAATGTGTATCAACGCCGCGGACGGAACCGAAGGAGAAAAGCCTATGAACAATGGCGCCGCTTATGTCATCATCAAGCAGAACGAATACATGAGGAAGTTCCGGAATGCCGGGGCTACGGACACGATGCGGGCCAAGTCCCTCGCAGAACTCGATATCAAGCCCAGCCGGATCTTCCAGAGGATGGAAGACAAGGCCATTTTCCTTCCCGGCCGGGCACCCGGATCCTATTACATAGACCCGAACGCCGCCGAGGACTTCATCGAGACGCGGCGGAGGCGGACTTTTTTCCTGTTGCTTCTGGCCCTGGCCGCGGCCGCCGTCGTGTTCTTCCTGGGCCGCCGTTAGGGCGGCCTCAGTACCCCATCTTGAGGGCCTGGGCCAAGGCGCCCGAAACGAAGGAGTAGGGGAGGCGGGCCTTCCGGAAATCGTTCCTCTCGAGGAGGATGTTCTTCGTTCCTTCACCTGAAAAAAGAAGGAACGTCCCCGTCCCTTCCGCCGCCCGGCAGTCCCGGATGATGGCGTCCTCGACTTGATGGAGGAGGATGGCCGACGCCGAAGCCGCGCCGGGGGCTTGGCCGGCCGTCACGCCGTCGAGGATGAGGCCGCGGACCTCCTCGAAGGCGAGGCCGCTCTCCCATTTCGCCGATCCCGGCCCTTCCCAGACGACCTCGACGTCCCGGAGCCTCAAATTCCGGGCCTGCTTGAAAACGAGGCCGTGAACCGCCTTGTCGTAAGGCGCGTCCGGGTCGTGGGCGATGGTGAGCTTGACGTTCTCGAAGGAAACCCCGTCGAGCCACGAGTCGGGGTGGCCGTTGCAGACGCTCGAGCCGGTGCCGCGGGCGATGACGTTCTGGATCTTGATGTTGCGGATGGCCCCGGCCGGCCTGTCTTTTTCGGGCGGCCAGTTGGCATGGACTTCGCTCCGCTTCTTGATATTGAAGTGGAACGGCTCGCCATCCCCCCACCAGAACCATTCGTGGCGGACGGTGTCGATGGTCAAATTGGACAGGACGACGTTTTCGACCGCCCCGCCGTCGAAGGTCATGAAGGCGATGCCCCGGTTAGAAGCGGTGATGACGCAGTTGTCGATGGTGACGTTGCGGATGCCGGCGATGTTGCCGTCGCAGAATTTCACGGCGCTCGAGGCCGAGCTCAGCCGGCAGTTGGTCACCGTGATGTTCTCGCACGGCCGGGCCGGGCCGAACCAGTCCATGGAGTAGAAGACGATGGCGTCGTCGCCCGTTTCGATGGTGCAGTTCGCGATGCGGACGTCCTGACAGCCGTCGGGGTCGATGCCGTCCGCCCAGACGCCGTCAATGAGGCTCGTGCGGATGGTGACGCCGTCGATGACCAGCCGTTCGCAGGCGACGGGGTGGATCGTCCAGGACGGAGAATTAAGGAACGAGACGCCGGAGATCCTGACGTCCGTGCAGCGGACGAGGAGGACCATCTTGCCCGTCTGGTCCGGTTTCGGAAAGGAGCGGAGGAGCGGCAGGCCGAGCGTCTCCATCTCGACCTGGTTCGGGCGGATGAAGTCGTCCTCATGGTCGCCCTTGAGGCGCCTGTCGTAGCCGGCCTCGCCGTCGAAGACGCCGCGGCCTTCTATGGTCACGCCGACGAGGTCTTCACCGTAGAGGAGGGCGTCTTTGTCGAAGCGCGACTTGTCGTGAAGGGAATAGACGGTGGCGCCTGCTTCGACGAAGAAGCGGACATGACTCCGGAGATGGATCGTCCCCGTGGTGTATTCTCCCGGGGGAAGGGTGACCATCCCGCCTCCGGCAGCGGCGCAGGCGTCGACGGCCTTCTGAATGGCCTCTTGGGCCAGATCGTCCTTGACCCCCGTGGCGCCGAAATCCCTGATATTGAAGACTGTTTCGGAGGCCGCTGGCCGGGATTCGGGTCTTCCGCACCCAAAAAAAGCCAGGGCGAAGATGCCGCCGAGTGCGATGACCGTATTGTTCGACATGTGATCCTCCCTCGAGCATGACATTATCATGAGCTCGGGGAATTTATCAATGTTGCCAGCCTCCCGGCTCTTGGAATAGAATCTTCGTGACGTTGCCTCGGGCAGGTGGCGGTCGACCTCGGACGGGAGAATGATACATGAAAAGACGACAAGCTTTGAAAAACCTGCTGACCGCAGGGGCGGCCTCCGGTGCACTGGTGACGCTCGGACAAAAGACGGCCATCGCGGGAGTCCAGGACGGAGGCGGGCCCGTCGTCGAAAAAGTCAGAATGGCCATGCTCTCCATGCAGAGACACGCCTGGGAGCAAGGTGTCGCGATGCAGGCCCTTCTCGAATGGGGCGATCGCGACATGGTCGTCATGATGGCCCGCGAGGCGGTCCTGCGCATCTCGCCCGACGGACGGCTGGGCCAGGTCTGGGACAACCACGGCGTCACCGACCCGGGATCGAACGGCGAGGGCGTCCTCTTCGCCGCAAAAGCCACCAACGACCCGGCTCTCAAGGCCGGGGCCGACCGGATGCTCAAATATTTTCTTAAGACGGCGCCCCGGACCAAGGACGGGACGTTCCATCACATCGACGACAAACCTCAGGTCTGGGTCGACTCGATGTACATGGCCCCGCCCTTTCTGGCGGTGGCCGGCGCCCACGCCGAGGCGCTCAAGCAGGTCGATGGCATACGGCGCCTCCTTTGGAACCAGTCCGCCAGGCTCTTCTCCCATATTTGGGACGACGGCAAGAAGGCCTTCGAGCGGGAGGCTTTCTGGGGCGTCGGCAACGGCTGGGCCGCGGCCGGCATGACCCGCGTCCTGCGGGCCCTGCCCGAGAGTATGACGGCCGAGCGGAAGCGTCTCGTCGGCAACATCCGCGAAGTCCTGGACGGCTGCCTCAAGCACAGGCGCCCCGACGGCCTCTTCCATGACGTCGTCGACAAGCCCGAGACATTCATTGAAACGAACCTCTCCCAGATCCTGTCCTACACGATCTTCCGGGGCGTCAAGGGGGGCTGGGTCCCGAAATCCTACCTTAAGGACGCCGAGATCATGAGGAAAGCCGCCCGGGCCAAAGTCGACGGCCTCGGCTATGTCCAGGACGTCTGCGGCTCGCCGACCTTCGAAAAGCCGGGAACGGCCACCGAGGGGCAGGCCTTCTTCATCCTGATGGAGGCGGCGGGGCGGGACCTCGAAGCCTGAGATTCAGGATTTTTTCTTCAGCTCGGCGCAACGGATGCCGCGCGGGTTGAAACACTTGTTGCAGGAGATGCATTCGGACTTGGACGTCAGGCCTTCCCGAAAGTGCTTGACGAGGAAGGGGTCGCGGATGAGCGGACGGCTGAGCGAAACGAGGTCGGCCCGGCCTTCGCGGACAAGCCTCTCAGCCACGGCCAGCGTTCGGACGCCGCCGAGGGCGAAGACGGGCACGCGGACGGCGGCCTTGATGGCCGAGGCGTTGGCCGCGAAATAGCATTCCTCATCCTCGCTCCGCAAGCCCGGCCAGACGGAGCCCCGCCCGGCTTCGGCCATTCCTCCGCTCACTTCGATCCCGTCGATGCATTCTTTCTCGAACATTCGGGCGACGCGGACAGCGTCCTCGAGAACGAGCCCGCCCTCGAGGAAGTCCGTCGAGTTGAGCTTGACGATGACCGGGAAGTCGCGGCCGCAGGCGGATTTGACGCCGCGGAGGATCTCGACGAGGACGCGCGCCCTGTTTTCGACCCGTCCGCCCCACTCGTCCGTGCGCCGGTTCGTGTGGGGGGAGAGGAAGCTCGACAGAAGATAGCCGTGGGCCGCGTGAAGCTGGACGCCGTCGAAGCCGGCGCGGTTCGCCCGCTTCGCGGCCGAAATGAAATCGACGATGAGGGCCTGGATCTCGTCGGATGCGAGTTCGCGCGGCATGACCTTGGACACGGGATCGTAGACGGCGGAGGGGGAAACGGGAACGCAGCCGCAAAGCTTCTCTTTCGTCTGCCGCCCGGCGTGGGCGATCTGCAGAAAGACGAGCGATGCGAAGCGATGAACGGCCGCCGGGATGCGTGCCAGGCCCTCGACGAAGCGGTCGTCGAAGACAGCCATCTGATGCGGGCTGGCTTTGCCCGACGGTTGGACGTGGGCATGGCCGGTGATGATCAACCCGACCTCGCCCTCGGCCAGCCGGGAATAGAGATCGATGTGGGCGTCCGTGACGGATCCCTGGTCGTCGGCCATGAAGTCGTGGGTGGCCGAGCGGACGAAGCGGTTGGGGACGGTGACGGATCCTATCCGGACGGGTGTGAAGAGGATGCTCATGGGTCCATTCTAACCGAATACGCTTGCGCGCGTCAGCCCTTTCGTTTATTGTGTTTGTTGAATCGCCGGAAAAGAACGGATTGAGCGCGACATGCCCGTGGCCGAAGTCGAACGGAAGGTCTTGGAGACCCTGGAAAAGCTCGGGATCGCCTATGGCCGCCACGAGCATCCTCCCGTCGCCACCGTCGAGGAAGCCGAAAAATATTGGGGTCCGATCAAGGGAACCCACTGCAAAAACCTCTTCCTCCGGAACAAGCGCGGCAACCGTCATTACCTGGTCATCGCTGCGGTCGACAAGGCCGTCGACCTCAAGCGGCTCAACGCTATTCTTGGGGAGGACAGGCTGAGCTTCGCCTCGCCGGAAAGGCTCAAGCGCTGGCTCGGACTCGAGCCTGGCGCGGTTTCGCCCTTCGGCCTGGTCAACGACGCGACTCGCCAGGTCGACGTCATCTGCGACGAATCCCTGAAGTCGAGTGCCGGGTTAGGCTTCCATCCAAACGTCAACACCGCGACCTTGGAGATCGCTCTCGCCGATTTCGAAAAGTTCCTGGCTTCCTGCGGAAACACAGTCCGCTGGCTGAAGCTCTAGAATTAGAGGAGGACATCATGAGAAAAGCCGCCATCCTGGCCGTCATCACGCTCCTGGCCCTGCCCGCCCTGTCCGTGACTCTGGCCCAGGCCGAGCCCGAGCGGGTCACGGTCCAGCATATCCTCATTGCCTTCAAAGGCTCGCTTCCCGACGACACGAAAGTGACCCGGAGCAAGGAGGACGCCGAAAAACTCGCCCTCCAGGTTTTCGAACGGGCGAAAGCGGGCGAGGATTTTGCCGCCATGGTCAAGATGTACACCAACGATTCCTATCCCGGGATCTACAAGATGACGAACAAGGGCGTGACGCCCGACAAATCCAAACAGGAATATTCGCGCACCGGGATGGTCAGGGCTTTCGGCGACGTCGGCTTCAGCCTCGAAGTCGGCGGCGTCGGGCTCGCAGTCTACGACCCGGCCACGAGCCGTTTCGGCTGGCACATCATCAAGCGGTTGGAGTGACCCGACCGGTCCGGAGGTGATACCGATGCGTCCCCGAATCGCCGTTCTGGCTGCGTTCCTCATCGGAGCGCTGGAAGCTTCGGTCGTCCCCCCGCCCAAGAGCCCCGAGCCCAAAGTCGGTTTCGCGCCGTTCGAGTATGTCTGCCGGCGGGCCGGAAGCCCCATCCGGATAGACGGCCGTCTCGACGACACCGCTTGGAGGGACACGGACTGGACCGAGGTCTTCGGCGACATCGAGGGCTCGCTCAAGCCCGAGCCTCGCTTCAGGACCAGGGTCCAGATGATCTGGGACGATCAATATCTCTACATCGGGGCCTACCTCGAGGAGCCTCATGTCTGGGCCACCCTGACTGAAAGGGACTCCATCATCTTCCAGGACAACGACTTCGAGGTCTTTATCGACCCCGACGGCGACACCCACAATTATTACGAGCTGGAGATGAACGCCCTGAACACCGTCTGGGACCTCCTGCTCCTTAGGCCCTACCGCGACGGCGGCCCGGCGGTCCACTCCTGGGACATCCAGGGGCTCAAGACAGCCGTCCACGTCAAGGGGACGATCAACGACCCCTCGGACAGGGACGAGGCCTGGACTCTGGAAATCGCCCTGCCTTTCGCGGTGCTCAAGGAGTGCATCCCAGGCAAGCCCGAGCGTCCGGAGGCCGGCGAGCAATGGCGGGTCACTTTCTCCCGGGTCGAGTACCGTATCGACGTGGAGAAGGGGACCTACGTCAAGACGAAAGACGCATCGACGGGCCAGTCCCTGCCCGAGGACAACTGGACATGGACGCCGCAGGGCGTCATCAACATCCATTATCCCGAGATGTGGGGATACGTCCAGTTCTCGGCGAAGAACCCCGGCAAAGGGAAAGAGAAGTTCGAACGGCGTCCCGAGGAGAAGGTCAAATGGGCCCTCCGCAAGATCTACTACGCCGAGTGGGCGTACTACGATAAAAATAGGAGCTTCGGCGCAGACATCGGCGTTTTGGGGCTCAAGGGCGAGAGCGTCTTGAAGCTCAAGGGTTGGTCCTATCCGCCGGCGATCCAGCCCACAAAGAGCCTCTTCGAGGCGGTCTACACATCGAGATCCGGGGAGAGTTGGCATATCCGCCAGGACGGCCTGGTCTGGAGAGAAACGCCGTCCAAGCCCGGCGCCAAGTAAGGGGGAAGCTATGCGCAGAATCTTGAGTTCGACTGTCCTCGCGCTCCTTGTTTTCGGCGCCCTTAACGCGGCGTCAGGCCAGTCTCTCCCTACAGCCAAGCCGGAGGACGTGGGTATGTCCTCGAAACACCTGGCTTATCTCGATGAGATCGTCGGTGCTGCGGTCGTCAGGAAGGACTTTCCGGGGGCCGTCCTCCTCGTCGCCCATAAAGGGAAGGTTATTTTCCGGAAGGCCTACGGCGAGTCCCAGCGTGTTCCGGAGAACCGTCCGATGGCCGCGGACATGATCTTCGACCTGGCCTCGGTTACCAAGCCCGTGGCCACGGCGACTTCGATAATGATCCTCGTCGAGCAAGGCAAGGTCCGGCTCTGGGACAGGGTCACAGAATACGTTCCCGAGTTCTCGACCTGGTACGGGGAGAAGGGGATAGCCGGGGAGGAGGCGCGCCTCTGGCACTTGCTGACCCATACATCGGGCCTGCCGCCCTATACCGATGCCAAGGAAGCCGGGAAGAAGCTCGGCGACCCCTGCGCCACCGCTGACCTCGTCCGTCTCATCGCCGAGATCCCAAAGGAATCCCCGGTCGGGACGAAGTTCGTCTACAGCTGCCTCAACTACATCACTCTGGCCCATATCGTCCACCAGGTCACGGGAAAGACCATTGCCGAATTCGCCGAAGAGACGATCTTCAAGCCCCTGGGCATGACCAGGACGTTTTATCGCCCGCCCGAGCCCCTGCTTGGCTTCTGCGTGCCCACCGAGGTCGTCAACGGCGTGCCCCTGCGTGGTGTCGTTCACGACCCGCTGGCCCGTCTTCAGGGCGGCGTCTCGGGCAACGCCGGCCTCTTTTCGACGGCCGACGACCTGGCCGTCTTCGCCCAGATGCTCCTCAACAAGGGCGAATGGAAAGGCGTGCGTGTCCTCAGCCCGCTCACGGTCGAGCGCATGACCGAGATCTACCCCAGGGTCGGCGAATCCGGACGGGGACTGGGCTGGGACCTCGATTCGGATTACGCCACGGTTCGGGGCGACCTCTTTGGCCCGGCCTCCTATGGACATTCGGGCTACACGGGGACCTCGGTCTGGATCGACCCGGATACCCAGACGAGTGTCGTTTTCCTGACCAACCGCGTCCACCCCGATGACAAGGGGGACATCATCGCCCTGCGCAGCAAGGTGGCCAACGTCGTCGCCGCGGCGATACGCGTTAAATAAAGCCTTTGATGCTGCTAAGCCCCGCCTTTCAAGGCGGGGACGCGAAGCGCGGCCCCGGTCTTGCCAGGGCCGGGACTTGTTGACCCCCGATGAGTACTATCGTCGCTGGAGGAAAAACAGGAAAGCCCAGGTGTCACGGATGTGCTGACCCCATTCAAGGGGTTGACAGGGCCTTGGATCCGTGTTATGGTTCGAGCGAGGTTCGTGGGGAATGCAGGTTCAGATCGAGCGCGAAATCTACATAAGGTCCTCCCGGGCCTACGCCGTTCTCACCGAGGCCATCCAAGTATTCCGGAACTACCTCCTGAACACGACCGCCGCCACCGACCCCGAGTACTACCGGGCCCGAAATTTCCTCAAGGAAGGGAAGGCGTTTTACGACCAGACCATCCAGGACGCCAAGAAACTCCTCGGGCCGATACCGATTTACGCCGCCAAGGATTTCGAAGGGTGGCGGTCCCAGGTCCTTCTCGAGAACAAGATCGTCGTCAAGGGGGAGACACTCGAGGAACTCCGCGCCGAGCTGACGGCCGACGAATTCGTCAAAACCATGATGAGCGCTGAGGAGGTCGAAGCCTACCTCGAGGCCTGCTACGATACGCAGAAATCCGGCAAGAGAAAGCTGGCCAACATCAAGATCCGGATGATCCTCGATAAGCTGGCTTTGCTCGTGGCCGAGGGCCAGGAGCTCCATAAAATGGCCCAGCGCAAACAGCAGGGCCTTCCGATTTAATTTGGATTATCTTTTTAGCGGACGACCGCCTTATCCCGCCAATACCTGAGTTTTCCCTGGCCGCCCCGGTCAGACTTGGCGTCGTAACCTAGTCCAAAGAGGGCTTCGCCGCTCTCGACGAGCGCGTTGCCCTTGTACAGGGCTCGGGTCAGGTTGACGATGGTGTAATCGAGGGCCCCCGCAGACGCTGCGGCGAAAACAAAGTCGCCGTCGGTCTCGATGTCGCCGACCTTGATCCGTCCGGCGTCGAACGTGTACCGGGGACGGCGGTAATCGCGGCTCATGTCCATGCGCAGGTCGTTCTTGACGCCGACGACGAGGCCCCTGTCCCCGGCTTTGATGACGACGCCGACGGCGCCGCGCTCAGGCTGAGAGGGGAGTATGGAAACCCGGTCGAGCCAGGCCTTGGGATCGTCCTGCGCCCCGTGGGGGACAAGGACCGTGACGAAAGCGCATGTCTCCCCGAGCTCGAAATGCTGGGCCCAGGATTGGTGGATCAGCCACTCGTCCTGGTAGTGGCGTTTCTCGGCTTCGATGCCCTCCATCCGGAACTCGGTCAGGGGGAACAGGATGAGCAGGCGCTTGTCCTGGGGAAGAACGGCGTTCTGGATCTGGTCATAGCCAGTGTCGTACCAATGGTCGCCCCGGTCAAAGATCTTCCGGGTGTGCCAGAGCGCGCCCATGGTGAAGTAATCCTCGCGGAGGGCCTTGAAGATGTCGAAGACGACGTAGCACTCCGGGTCCTTGATGTAGACCACGACTCGGTCCGCTTGGTAGCCCCAGCCGTCGTCGACGACGCGCGTCCGGCTGTAGTCGAAGTCGTCGAAGGACAGAAAATCGACCTTCCTTGTCCGGACGGGGCGGTACGAGCCGGCGTTACGCATGAATTCGAGCAAAGTCTGGCCGGGGACGGCGTCGCGGACGCTGTAACGCGACTCGCCGGCCTGCTGGCCCCAGAAGATCTTCTCCGGCCGGACGCAGAGCCGGTTGTGGAAATAATCCTGGCGGTAGGCCCCGTAGGGTCCGGATGGCATGTAATCGCGGTAGCCGCCGTCGTGGAGCAGGACCGAGCCTCCCGACATCAGCAGAACGAGGCTGTTCTCGTCGGCGTGGCCGTGGGTCATTTTCTCTTCCTCAACGGGGATCGTGTCCCGCAGGTAGTCGCGGAAGTTCAAGCCGCCGTCGCCCTCGTCCCTGTAATTGAGGAGCAGGTAGTTCGAGAGGGGAGACCAGCCGTTCCGGAAAACGATCTTTTTCCCCTGGACGTCCTCCATGACCTCCATCGATGGAGCGGCGGGGACGGCCGCTTTGACGTCGTCAGTCCCCCAGCGATAGCAGTCGAGGAGCATGTAGCCGAGGCCGGAGTTCGTGGGCTTCCCGAAATCGACGAACTTTGCGGCGGTCGTTTCGGCCGCCCACTTGAGGCCGGGATCCTTGAGGGCGGCCGCGGCGGCCTCGTAGTAGACCAGGAAGTGCGTCCAGTTGGACGTCCAGTGGGCGTCGCCGAGGTCGGGGACGACCCCGGCTGGGCACATGAGGTTGAGATAGTACTGGGCGTAGTAGTACATCTCCGGCGTCGCGAACAGGTCCTTGATCTTGTTCAGGGCGTCGGCGTAGCCGAGGAGGGAGTAGAGCCAGACGCCGTTGTAGATCGTCGCGTCCTCGATCTGCCAATTGCCCCAGTTGTCGTCGCCGAGGGCCCGTCTCTGCATCTCCCACTTGGGGGAATCGGGGTGTTTGGGCAGGGCCCGGACGGCCCAGGCCAGGGTTTCGGCGCGGAGGGCCGAGCGGTTCATCGGCCCCCATTCCTGGGTCCGGAGGAGGTAACGCATGCTACCGGCGATGAGGTCGGCGGCCTTCTTGTCCTCGGCGGGGGAGAGGCGCCCGAGCCGCCGGAGAGTGTCGTAGGTCCGGATGTAGCGCATGGCCGTGAAGAAGTCGGGCAGGGCGGGCACCCCGTCTGCGTAGTCCGGCCTGAGCTTGACAGACGATTCGGGGTAGGCGGAGCGATAGTCGCCGTAGGTCAGGAGGACTTCCTTCGCCCGGGCGGCGTATTCGAGCTTTTGTTCCTTCTCGTAGAGATAGGAGTAGATGACCGCCATCTCCAGGAGCCCGCCCGGTGCGCGATAGCCGAAAACGTTAAGCGGGTCGAAGGTCTTTTTCCACTGGACCAGGAGTTCAGATGTGTGCTCATGGGTCCAGTCGGCCGAAGCTCTGGCGTAGGCTAAGTAACGGTCGCGCGGGGCGCCCTGGAGGTTTGGGGCCAGGAGAGGCAAGATGGAGATGACGGCGATGACGAACGCCAGAAAGCGGCTGGATCCCGACGGCATTCTTCTCATGGTCTCGCTCCTCAGGAATATCGAGTTTTTTCTATCACAATTCGGTGGACGACGCAAAAGGACCTTTCGCCAGGGCTGCTGATCTGTAACGGGGATTATGGAGGTCGTGTAAAATAGTAAACAGGATATCAGGAGGCGATGGCATGGCCAGAGCGAAAAAAGTGCCCGTCATGTGGACGAAGACGGAAGCCGGGGAATCCCCGATCCCCTTCACGCCGCCAGTCACGCGAGCGGGCGATTCCGTGCGCGACACGGAGCTGCTCGACGCTTATTCCCGGGCCGTCATCGGGGTTGTGGAGCGGGTCGGGACGGCGGTCGTCAGCATCTCCATCGGCGCCGCGAGCCGCGATAACGAGTTCGAACCCATGGGCGCCGGGTCGGGCTTTGTCGTCGCTCCCGACGGCTATCTCGTGACCAACTGCCATGTCGTCCAGGGCGCGCCCCGCATCGACGTCACATTCATGAACGGGGACAGACTCAAGGCCAGCCTCGTCGGCCTCGATGAATCCACGGACCTGGCGGTCGTCTGCGTCAGCGCTTCAGGGCTGCCGCACGCCAGCCTGGGGGAATCTTCCGGGCTCCGCGTCGGTCAGCTGGTCATCGCCGCCGGCAATCCCTACGGCTTCCAGTCGACGGTCTCGACAGGGGTCGTCTCCGCGCTTGGCCGGTCCCTCCGCAGCCGGCAGGGGCGGCTGATCGAGAACATCGTCCAGCACACGGCTCCGCTCAATCCGGGCAACTCCGGCGGGCCGCTTCTCGATTCCCGCGGCCGTGTCGTCGGCATCAACACGGCCATCATCGCCATGGCCCAAGGCATAGGGTTCGCCATTCCGGCCGACACCGCCCGCTCCGTCGTCTCCCAACTTATCAATAAAGGCAAGGTCACCCGGAGCTATTTCGGGATCGTCGGTCTGCGCCGGCCTCTCGACAGGCGCTTCGTGCGATTCTACAAGCTGGCCGGGGATCACGCCGTCGAGATCGTCTCTCTTGACGCGAGCGGCCCGGCCGCGAAAGCGGGCCTCCGGCGCGGGGATATCATCGTGGCCATGAACGCCGAGCCCATCTCGAGCGTCGACGAGATCTTCCGGGTCCTGGCCGACTGGCCCGTTGGCAAGGGTCTTGCCGTTAGCTACCTGAGGGGGAAAGACCTCAAGTCGGCCGAAGCCACGCCGATCGAGGCACCCTGACCTTCCTCTTGCGGCCGTCCTCGGGGCTGTGAGAGAATACGAGCGGATCATCCGCAAGGAGGCATCATGGCCCTGAAGATCGGAAGACGGGAATTCTTTAAAAAGAGCGCCCAGGCCGGGCTGGCACTAGCCGTAGGGCGGGAGCTCGCGGCGGGAGCAAAACCCGCTGGCGCAGGCCCTACCGCCAAAGCCGCGGTCGTGGCCGTTGGCATTGGCGCTGACTACGAAAAGGCCACGATGTTGGCTGTGGAACTTGTGGGCGGGATCAGGAAGTTCGTCCCCAAGAAAGCCCGGGTTGCCCTTCTCCCGAACGTCCAGAGCCGCCATCCCGGCTCCTTCACCAAGCCCGAAGTCCTTCGGGCCGTCATCAAGCTCTGCAAGAAAGCCGGGGCGAAGGAGATCAACTGCCTGAGCTGGCAGTCGGTGAAGCAGTGGGAGGACACGGGCCTCAAGGCCGTCATCGACGCCGAGGGCGTGGGCCTCAAGCTCTTCGAAAAGGATGAGGCGCTTTTCAAGGCCGTGCCTGTCCCCGGCGGACAGGTCCTCAAGGAGGCCCGCATCCTGGCCGATTTCTACAACCACGACGTTCTCATCAACATGCCCATTACCAAGGATCACGCCGGGAACAAGTTCACCGGAACGATGAAGAACCTCATGGGCCTGAACTCGCCGCTCAGCAACCGAACCTTCCACCGCCCGAACTGGAAGACGGACCCCGACGACATCGCCCACCTCGAACAGTCGATCGTCGACCTGAACAAGGCGGTTAGGCCAGCTCTCAACGTTGTCGACGCCACCGAGTTCATCGTCTCGAACGGTCCCTTCGGGCCGGGCCAGCTCTGGAGGCCTGAGAAAGTGGTGGCCGGCACCGACCGGGTCGCCGTCGACGCCTACTGCGCCAGCCTTTGGGGCCTCGAGCCCAAGGATATCGTCCAGATCAAACGAGCCTCCGAGCAGGGGCTCGGGGAGATCAACCTGGACAAGGTCATCGTCAGGGAAGAGAACGTTTAGCGGACTCCGGAGGCCGGGCGGGGAGGTCGGTAAAATGGCTGTAGCCAGGGGATTTCGCGCCGTTTTGTCCCTGATAGGCCTGACGATCGCCGGCGCGTGGGCGGCAGCGGGGCTTTTCAAAGAAGGCCAGCTCAGGACCTACCTTCCAGCGGACAATATCTCCTCCGGCTGGATGAAGGATGGGGCGCTCCAAGAGTACGAGGGCGAGGACCTCTACGCCTACATCGACGGCGGGGCCGAAATCTATCAGGAATACGGCTTTCGCCGGGCTATTCTCCAGGACTATAAAAACGCAAAGGGGAAGTCTGTCTCCCTCGAGATCTTCGAAATGGAAACCCCGGCCGCCGCCTTCGGCATGTTCAGCTTCAAGAGGTCCGGAAGCGGAAAGGTAATCACTCTCGGCGCCGGCGCCGAGCTCGAGGCCTATTACTTGAACTTCTGGAAGGGCCGATTCTTGGTGACGCTGACGGGTTTCGACGAAGCCCCGGAAACCGTCGACGGGCTCACGGCCGTCGCCGAGATCGTGGATTCGAAGATCCGCGACGCCGGGGATGTCCCCGGTCTCGTCGGCGCCCTGCCGGCGAAAGGCCTTCGGCCGGGGAGCGTCAAATATCTCAAGGGCCTGCTCGGGCTCAACAACATCTACCCTTTTTATACGGCGCGGGGACTGGGCTTCGGGGAAGCGGCCAGGGGCGTCTACGAAAATGGGGCGACCCTGCTCATCCTAGACTATGGGTCGGCAGACGCCCGGGCCCGGGCCTGGCTCGACCTCAAGGCCTATCTCTCGGAGTCGGACCGGTTCAAGCGGGCTGGGGGCGGAGAAGCGGACGTCTTCCTCGCACTGGACGGAAAAGGGCAGACCGTTGCCATCGCGGGATCCGGCCCGCGCCTCTTCATAGGGATTAGCCCTGACCCGTCTGCCTCAATTGCAATCGTCGGGCAGTCCCGCTGAAAGCAGGGGCGGCCCGGACGCGACCGCCGTTTCCGACATCGTTGTCAGGGTCAGCCGCTGATCCTGACGGACCGCCACGCCTTACTGCAGGACCTGCTTGACGATGTTGACCAGGTCCAGGGCGTATTCGATCTCGGTGAGCGGGATTTTCTTGGCCTGGGCGAGCTTGGTGAACCGGCCGTCCCGGTTGCTGTCTTTTGTCACGACGATGTAGTCGGCGAGAGGGGCCACGGCGTCGATCATCCGCTCGTTATCGCTCCCGCCCGCCCCGCGCTTCGATTCGCCGCCGATGTGGACGGCCATGACGAAAATCTTCTTCTGCTTGCAGAGCTCGATGACTTTCCGGAGGCGGGCCTCCTCGCTGTCGAGGGTCAAGCCCGACGCCCCCATGCCCTTGAGGCTCGCACCGATGGCAAAGATGACCGCCTTGAAGGGCGTCCCGGCCGGGAACTTGGCCAGGTCGGTTGTGACCTCGATGTGGAATCCGGGGCCCGACTCGCGCCCGCCGAGCCCTACGCCATCGGCCACCATTTCGGGGGTCGGGACGTCGCAGTAGTCGTAAGCGATGGCCGCCTCGTCGAGGACGATGTTGAGGGTCGTGACGTCCGTGCTCTGGCCGGCCGAGGTCGTCAGCACGGGCAGGCCGGCCTTGGGGATCGTCTGTCCGGCGATGAGCAAGGACAAGCCGAGGACCGCACCGGCGGCCAGACCCAATATAATATTCTTCTTCATGTTCGTGCTCCTTAAGGGGACGATCGGCGCCCGCTACTTCTTCTCGGGCTCCATGAGGATGTCGAACGCCCGGACGGCCTTCTTCCACCAGTCGGGAGTCGCCGGCTGGCCACGGGTGAAGCCCCGTTTCTCGGCGTTGTAGAGGTAGAGCCGGTTGTACTTGACGAGGAGGTCGTCGCCGAGCTTCCACCAGGCGTTGACGACCGTGGTGACGTTGTTGAGCGCAAACCCGGTCAGGAATTTCGCCGCCTCGGCCGGCTTCTTTTTATAGAGGGCCAGGGCCTGCTGATCGATCTCCAGGATGCGGGCGATCGTTTCCCCTTCGTACTTGCCCTGGGCCGCCATGACGTCCTTGATGGCCTCGGAATAGGCGACCTGAACGTGGAAATCGGTGTAGTCGAAGGCCCAGCGGACCGAATCCCGACTGAAGGTCCAGTGGTCGCCGACCATGAAGGACTTGGGGATCTCGGTCATTCCGGCGTAGAGCGGCATGTAGCAGGACGTGTCCTGGGAGCCGAAGGCGATCCAGACGATGCCGCCGATCGCGTCGGGCAGGCCGGCCCGGCTTTGGGTGACCGTCGAGTACTCGGCCAGGCCGTGGTCGATGACCCGCGTCCCCCGGTAATAGTTGGGGTTCTTGAAGGGACCGCCGCGGATGCCCATGACCGGGTCGAAGGGCGTCCCGTAGCTCCGGTCCCGGGTCATGTTCATGACGTCCTGAACGGAAACTTTGGCGTCGGGCTTCACCGAGAACGGCAGGTCCATGTTCGGCGTCTCGGGCTTGAACTTCTTGGACGGGGCGACGATGTCGAAGAAGCGCCACAGCCTCTGGATCCGGCCGTTGGTACTCGTCGCGCTGCCCTCGACGGGGGAGTAAGCCCGTTTCCAGTTGAAGGGCTTGCCGCTCTTCGGGTCGTAGTAACCCATGTCGACGGCAAGCGAGACGACGTTAGGCGAGGCCATGAAGAAGTCCTTGTTGTCGAGGTCGATCTCGCCGATGCGCGATTCGTTGGGGCAGACGCTGACGTGGTCGTCGGGGACGCGCTCCGCGCACCAGACGGCGCCGGGCTTGCCGCTCTCCGGGGTCCACAGAGGTCCCGCGGGCATGATCTCGAAGATCCAGGCCTCCTTCGGATCGGCCACGGCCAGCATCTCGCCGTCGTCGTGGAAGCCGTAGCCGTACTTTTCGGCGAGGGAGCCCATGACCTGGATGGCCTCGCGGGCCGTGCCGCCGCGTTCCATGCCCAGCAGGGTCAGCATGGTCAGATCGAGTTTGGCCGCCGGCGTCGGGTTCTGCATCTTGCGCTGACAGCCGATGGTCGATTCGCCGATCGAAACCTGTTTCTCGTTCATGTAGCCGAACATGCCATGGTGGTAGGCGTAGGTTCGGGGGACTTCGGGGATCTCGAGGCCGGCGAAGTCCTTCTTGTAAAGGTCCCACTTGAGGCCTTCCGACGGCGGCCAGGTCTTGTACTGCGAGACGTGGTAGATCTTCCGGGTCGAGCCGGGCTTGTGGTCGGCGGCCGGGGCATGACGCCAGGTCCAGTCGCACGTGCCGCAGTCGCAGGTGTGCGTGGTCATGACGGAGCCGTCCGTCGAGGCGTCCTTGCCGACGAGGATGGACGTGCACGCTTCGCCGGCGAGAACGATGTCGTCGAGGCCGGCCCGGGCCTGGCCCCCGGCCGTCGATATGTGGCCGGCCAGGACGACGGCCAGGACGAGTGTCCCGCCGACGGCGATGAGTCGTTTTCTGTTCATGATGCTCTCCTTTTTAGGGATACGGTTATTTCTTATCGGGTTCGCTCAAGACATCGAGGGCCTTGACGGCCCTGTTCCACCATTCCGGATTAGCCGTGGGGATGCGGCCGCTCGACCGCTTCTCGGCATTGTAGAGGCCCAAGTGGTTGTATTTGACCCAGAGGTCGTCGCCGAGCTTCCACCAGGCGCCGACCACGCTTGTCGCGTTGCTCAGGCTGAAGTCGGTAAGAAAGCGGACGGCTTCCTTGGGGTTCTTTTTGTAAAGCTCGGCCGCCCGGGCGTCGATCTCGGGGACGCGGTCGAGGGCGCCGTCCTCCCAGGTCTTTCGGGCCGCCTTGACGTCCTCGATGGCGGCGTTGTAGGCGACCTGGACGTGGAAGTCGACGTAGTCGAAGGCCCAGCGGGCGGAGTCGCGGTTGAGGACGAAGTGGTCGCCGATGCCGAAGGACTTGGGGATCTCGGTCGCCCCAGAGTAGAAGGGGACGTAGCAGGACGTGTCCTGGGCGCCGAGGGCGACCCAGACGATGCCGCCGATCGGGTCGGGCAGCCAAGAACGGCACTGGGTCAGCGTCGTATATTCGACGTTGGGAACGCTGATGAGGCGCGTGCCCTTGTAATAGTTCGGGTTCTTGAAAGGGCCGCCGCGGAGGCCCCGGACGGGGTCAAAGTCCGTCCCCTGGGACTTGTCGCGGGTCAGGGCCATAACGTCCCGGACCGAAAGCTTGGCGTCGGGTTTGACGGAGAAGGGGAAGTCCATGTTGGGGGTCTCGGGCTTGAACTTCTGGGACGGCGCGACGAGGTCGAAAAAACGCCACATGCGGGAGATGCGGCCCGCACTGCTGAAGGCGCTTCCCTCCGACGGAGAATAGGCTTTCTTCCAGCTGAAGGGCTTGCCGCCTTTCGGGTCGTAGAGCCCGGTCTCGAAGGCATAGGTCACGACATGGGCCGAGGCCATGAAATAGTCGGAATTGGCGAGGTCCATTTCGCCGATCCGCGCCTCATTCGTGCAGACGGAGACATGGTCATCCGGAACGCGCTGCGCCGCCCAAACGGCGCCTGGCTTTCCTGACTTCGGGGTCCAGAGCGGGCCGACAGGCATGATCTCGAAGACCCAGATCTCCTTCGGGTCGGATACGGCCAGCATCTCGCCGCCGTCGTGGTAGCCGTAGCCGTATTCCTCGGCCAGGGAGCCCATGAACTTGATGGCCTCGCGGGCGGTCCGGCACCGCTCCATGGACAGGAGGGTCAGCATGGAGATGTTCAGGGCGGGGGTCGGCGTGGGATTGGAGATCTTGCGGACGTTGCCGATCGTCGATTCGGCGATGGCCAACTGCTGGTCGTTCAGGTAGCCGAAGACGGAGTGGTGGTAGCCGTAGGTGTGCGGCACCTGGGGGATCTCGACGCCGGTGAAGTCCTTGAGGACCATGTCCCACTTGAGCCCTTCGGAGGGCGGCCAGGTCCGGATCTGGTCGATGTTGTAAAGCTTTCGCGTTGAGCCCGGCTTATGATCGGCGGCCGGGACGTGCCTCCAGGTGAAGTCGCAGACGCCGCAATCGGCCGCATGGGTGCTCATAACCGAGCCGTCGGTCGAAGCCTCGCGGCCGACCATGATGACCGTGCAGGCCTCCGAGGTTTGGTCGAGGGCCGTGCCGGAGGCCGGGCTAGGCCCGAGGTCCAGGCTCAGCCCGCCCGCGAACACGAGGACTGCGGCGAAGATCAGTGCGCCGGTGATTTTCTTCCGGATGGACATTTTCAACACCTCCCGGGGCGCTTCGATGGGCCGGCCCCGCTCAATTCATGACGACGCCGCCGGCCGCGGCCTTGGCCGGGTCGCCGAGATAGCGGCCGACGCCATTCTTGACGACGTCGGCGTAGCGGGGGACGCCCCGGAGGACGATGGGCCGGTCCGCCGTTTTCTTGGAAAACTGACGGAATATCTCGAGGGTCACAGAGAGGTTCTGGCCGACCCGCTTCTCCAGCGACCAGCCGCTTTCGTCGTAGGGGACGAAGAGCTTCTTCTTTTTGGACAAGCTGAGCAGGAACGGGTCCTTGCCATCGAGAAGGAACTTCGTCGTCTTCGGCCCGGTGGGCTGGTCGAGGAAGGGGATGGGCGCCTCGAGAAGGAAGGGCAGGGTCGCGGAGTGGTCGCCGATCTCCCGGTGGGAGAGGCCGCGGAAACCGGCCGGCGACGGCTCGACGTGGTTCTCGAACCCCTCCCTGGCCTTCACGGTCAGGGAAGCCAGGGTCGCGATCTTGACCGATCTTTCCGGGGCGACGATGCAGTTCGTCACCGGGAACATCGTCTCCGCGCCGTGGATGTCGACGGCCACGTCGATCTTGTCGCGGCGCATGAGCTCCATGGCCCCGAAGGTCACCCGTTCCATGAGGGGGCCGTTCGGCCGTCCCGGCCAGGTCCGGTTGGTGTTGCGGACGTCGATGAACGAGAGGAGCTGCCGGTCAGGGTAGTGGATGTAGACGTCGGGGTCGGGCCACTGGTCAAGCGGGGAGGCGTCTCGGTTGCCGTAGCGGAACCGCCGCGAGCCCCAGTCCGTCGGGACGTCGAAGTAGAGCGGGTAGCCGTCGCCGGGGCGCGTGTTGCGGCTGCCGCTATTGTTGAAGAAGGGGATGATGTAGACCGTTCCCTTATCGACGACGGCGTTCTCGATGAAGACCAGGGCGGTGAGCATGCCCTCGGGTTCGTTCGAGTGAGTGTTGCCAATGATGAGGGCCTTGCCTCCAGGCTCTTTTCCCTGAAGGACGAAAACATACGTGTCGCCCTCTGTCCCCTTGAGCCCCGGGGAGAAATCGCTCAGCCGGAGAACCGCGGTTACGCCCGGGCCCTTGATGACGGGGACATCGAAGTGCCGGTGGCGGAATAGCGGGAGACCGCCCCAGAGGACGAGGCCGAGGAAAGCGCCCGCCAGAACGGCCTTGAGTAGAACTTCCCGCTTCATGCCGTCGTCTTTCATTTCATCCTCAGGAGCCTCAGGAGGAGGGGGATCATGACTAGGAGGTAGAGGACGAGGTCGTCACGGCTCTTCTTTTCCCGGACGAAGTTCCAGCCCGCAAGGGCCAGGACGAAAGCCGTGATGACGTAATAGGCGATCATGATCATCGGTGCGTCATTCTCCTGACTACATGCTCCACTTGACCAGGAAGGCCAGCTTCGAGCTGAAAATGACCATGGCCATGCCCGCGGCGGTGATGACCAGCCAGGGAAGCCAGGTCGCTTTGAGGAACTCCCGGTACGAGCCCTCGTACCCGGAAACCATGGTGCTCAAGCGGCCGATGAGGGCGGTCGGCGGCAGGCCGTCTCCGAGGGGCCAAAGGAGACTCAGCCCGGCGATGACGACCGTCGCATGGAAGCCGATCGAATCCAGGAACCAGATCAAGGGAATGCCGATGATCGCCGCCCCGCCGTAAGTCAGGATGCCCTCGGAGAAGGGGATGATGACCGGGAGGAGGAAGAAAAGGAGGACGAGCGGCGTCGAGATGACGGCGAACGACAGGAGGCCGCGGACGCCGGTCACGGTCATGACCTGCTGGAGCATGCCGACGACGACCATGGTCGCGAGAAGTGGCAGGAGCCTTTTCAGAGTGTCGCGGGCCAGCGTCAGGAAGGCGATCTTTTTGGGGCTGAGAAGAAGGGCCACCGCGCCGGCGACGGCGAATTCGAGGGACAGGCCGAAGATGGGCGTGGCGAAAGGCCAAACGCGGTAGGCGACGACCATCCCGAAAAAGACGGCGAAAGGCAGGAGGACCCGCCACCAGGTCATGCCCTTCGGCGGCTCGGGCAGTTCGAGAGGTCCGGCTGCGGCGCCCGGGTCCTTCTTCCAGCCAAGGACGAGGACGGTGAACGCGCCGAGGATGAGGACGGGGATGCCCAGGGTGAACTCGAAGCCGACGTACGGAATGGCCGTTCCCGCGCAGAGGATCATGGCCCAAATGTTGACCGGGGGCGCTGCCGCGCTCAGGCCGGCCACGATGAAAAGGATGGCGGCCGCCTTCTTGCGGGAGACGCCGAGGCGGCCGAGGGCCATGGCCACCGGGGCGCCGACGACGAGAAGCGACACGCTCCCGGCCCCGGTCAAGGCGCCGGGGATGAGGACGATGACCATCAGGACGAGCAGGACGAGGACTCTCTTCCCGCCGAAGACGCGGAGCGTCGCCCGGACGACGTAGACGACGCCGCCCGATTCGTTGACGATGGTCATGAAGAGCGTCGCCGTGAAGAAAACGAGGATGACATCGAGGTAGGTGAAAGAGCCCTCGACGAGGTGGCGCCCCAAGTCGGCGACAGGCGGAGTCTTGAGGAAGGCGCCCGCTACGCCGCCGGCCAGGGCCGAGGCGAACATGCTCAGTTCGACGGACAGCTTGGCGGCCTTGGCCGCAACGTACGCGGCGACCATGACCGCGAGAATGATCAGGATCTGGGTCGTCATGCTTGACGGCGATCATATTACAGGAATTCGGACAGTTCGGTCAACATACCCCGTCGCAGCCAGAATGGGTGGCGTCATGCACAAGCAACCCAGCCGCAGATTTGCGCGATATAGACAAAACCCGACGATTCCGCTAAGATATTTTAGGAAAGGGGTCGAAAGGAGTTTCGACCTATGTTTGATTTAAGGGTTCCCGTCCGAGAAGGCA
>Ga0315287_10001553_pt1 | contig 21327 bp, 25 predicted proteins | sample YL17G11_0_MG_FD_205037 | JGI IMG/M metagenome (GOLD analysis project Ga0315287, IMG submission 205037) | Sediment microbial communities from Yellowstone Lake, YNP, Wyoming, USA - YL17G11_0 | ecosystem: Environmental > Aquatic > Freshwater > Lake > Sediment | place: USA: Wyoming | collected...
CCAGGTCAGGGACGCCGGTATCGTCGCTGACTTTTGACTCAACCCCTACCGTGAACCTGGAAAGCCCGTATCCTAAGTATCCCACCGCCCCACCGGCGAATGGGAGGGGGCCTGAGTAGTCGAGCCTGTTTTGGGATAGTAGTTCATCAAGTTTCTCCAACGGGTCGCCAATAGAGGATGCGACAAATCCGTCCGATTCAACCTCTACGTCTAGGCCCCTGCTACTCAATATGATGTCAGGCCCCGACCCGATGATGGAATAACGCCCCAGCCTGCCTGGGTCACATCCACTATCGAGGAAGAAACAGTAGTCTTCCGAGCGAATGGCTTCGAAAAGCTCACTGGCCAGGTTAGAGTGGAATTCGCCGGTCACCTCTTCAACAACCGCGTGCAGACGTTCCGGGCCGGCCATGACATTCTAGCCATTTTCCTGGAGGACGAGGCTGGAAACGGCTGTGGAAACAATGCCCAAGGAGTATACGCCGAGAAGATTTATATACCGGGGCAGCATATTCTCTCCTATGGCAAGCCAGGTTCACGCATCGCATATACTGGTGAAGACGCAGGATGAAGCCCAGAACATACTGAACGACCTTAAGGCGGATAAGACTAGCTTCGCTAAGGCTGCCGAGTCAAGGTCCATATGCCCGTCAGGCAGGCGGGGCGGAGACCTGGGATGGTTCACCCGCGGCAAGATGGTGCGGGAGTTCGAGAACGCCGCCTTCGCGCTCAACAAAGGCGAACTCTCCGGGCTCGTGAGGACCGAGTTCGGCTGGCACATAATAAAATGCCTTGAGATGAAGTAGGATGAAACACTGCAAGCTGGACAAGGTCAGGCAGTGCAACCAGTCGTGCATAGCCTATGACATAAGGACTGGCCAATGCAGGCTAAGCCCTAGGGGCCCGCCGAAGTGGAAGTAGCCGTCTAGGGACCGGTGAATCCGCACTGGCGGCAGCTGAACTTGGTCGCCAGGGACCTGCAGGAATCGCACCTTATCACAATCTCCTTCCCGCAACTTGGGCATTTGAATTCGCTGAACTTGAATTTGACTTCCTTGCCGCAGCTTGAGCATTTCTTGACCATGCCTATAATTACGCACACCCCATATAAGAATGCTATGGGGGGTTTCGCGTTTTGAGGGGGGATACTACAAGTCAAGTAATACCGCGTATTTAATCGGCTTCGACGATGAATTAACCCGGGGGTAAAAAAGATGGTTGGCGGCCTTAAGCCAGGTACGATAGTTGAGGTGAAGTGCGGGGGTAAGACTTATGTCGGCACAGTGATGCCGAGACCCCAACTGACGGGAGAGGGTTATCTAACGCTCAAGCTGAAGAGCGGTTATGACATCGGCCTCAAAGAGTCCGACATAGAGTCCGTGAAAGTTCTGGAGGAGGAGGCGCCTTCACCTTCGCCCAAGAGGCATGCTATGGCCTCCGACCCCTTAAAGAGGACTGTGACCATACTGTCTACCGGAGGCACCATCGCCTCGAGGCTGGACTACAGGACGGGCGGCGTATACGCGTCCTTCACCGCGGAGGATCTTGTTGCGGTCGTCCCGGAACTCACCGGCCTTGCGAACATCAGGACTGAGTCGGTGATGAACGTCATGAGCGAGGATATGAACCCCAAGCTCTGGTCGAGGATGGCGGAGGCGGCCGCGAAGGCCTTGAACGGAGGCTCGGACGGGGTTGTGATAACGCACGGGACGGACACGATGGGCTATTCCGCTGCAGCCTTGTCCTTCATGCTGAGGGACCTCGGGAAACCGGTGGTATTGACCGGAGCCCAGAAGTCGAGCGACAGGGGGTCTACAGATGCTATACTGAATCTCCTTTGCGCCGTCGCCTTCGCCCGTTCCGATTACGCCGGAGTCTATGTCGTGATGCACGGAAGTAGCGAGGACACATATTGTCACGCCCACCTCGGCACCAAGGTCAGGAAGATGCATACCACGAGGAGGGACGCATTCAGGTCGATAAACGCATCCCCTGCTGCCAGGGTGTACCAGGACGGGAGGGTCGAGGCCTTGTACGACGGCCTTAAAAGGAGGGCGGCGGGGCCGGTTAAGGTCGAATCCGGGTTCCAGGAAAAGGTGGCTTTGGTTAAGGTTTATCCCGGCTTCGACCCGGGTGTCATGGACTATTACCTGGGGAGGGGTGTCAAGGGGGTTGTGATAGAGGGCACCGCTTTAGGCCATGTGCCGACAACAGACCCTGCATCTTCAGTGATACCCGCAGTTGAGCGTTTTGTTAAGGCTGGCGTGCTTGTTGCGATGACGACCCAGTGCCTGTACGGGAGGGTTAACCCTTACGTCTACAGTAACCTCAGGGAGTTGTCGTCGAGGGGGGTGGTGTACTGCGAGGACATGCTGCCTGAGACTGCTTATGTTAAGATGATGTGGGCGCTGGGGAAGGCTGGGAGTGTCGATGAGGCTAGGGGCCTTATGTTGAGTAATATCGCTGGCGAGATAACTGAGAAGTCCGTGGCTCTAGATGCTGATACTGGATTTGACTGATTTTTGTGACTTACTTTTCCCCGGTCATCTGGCGTCTCAGGAGTTCCAGTAAGTCTCTGGTGCCATCATTCAATATGAACGCGTTCCTTAATTTTTCTGACGCTGTCGCTCCCAGGTCTCCTCTTTTCATGAGGCGGTCGAATTGTTCGTCAGTCAAGGTGACTAGTATCTTCTTAGTCATAGCTAATCCTTAGATAAGTTTTATATATATTATATATATGTATTAGATTATAAATAAGATATAAATTTTCCGGGCATGTGAGAGCTGGATATAGGCCCCTTTTAGACATTAAATGAAAAATTAGCAAATCACTTTCTCGCAAGAATTCTGCGCGCATTGTCCGATAGTGAGTAAACATACTGAAGACGACCCATACGCCCTTCCTTGCCCTTTCTAACTATGACAGGATAAGGCACATTAGGCTTCCTCGAGACCTCCATGGGATTCAAGCCTCTGAGCTTCCTTATCAGAGAACCAACGCTCCTAATGTCCTTTTTGAGTAAACCGCTGAGTTCGGATATGCTCAGGGATTCACGCTCCATCAGAAGATTGACAATCGTCTGCTGAGTCGGAGATAAGTCATTTAAGAAAGAGTAATATGATTTTCCCTGGATTGAACCCTCTGATTCACCAAAGTCACGTTCATGACTTACTTTTATGACGTCTTCTGGTGACTTCTCAGTTGATGCTTCAGTGGCAACCGGTTCCGGAACTTCCTCAGCCTCACCACCGATAACGTTCTCTACGAAATCAGCGTCCGCAGACCCTACATCCCTTAATGCACACTCTTCCACAACCCTCTGGCCGTTCTCCAAAAGATGCCGGGGAACACTGTTAGCGGATTCGCAAAGCCGCCTTAGACCATCTGCCGTGAAGGGGGATATGTCCTTTCCGCCAGCCCATAATATCCTTTCCCTGACAATCTCCTCGAGGTCCTCCACCTCAAATGACTTGAGCCTTATAGACCGTGACTTCCTGTCCCGGAAGCTCGATTCCGACGTTATCTTATCCTCGAGGCCGGGTAGGCCGAGGAATATCATGAAGACGTTGTCCGTCCTGTCATTCAGAATCCTAAGCCATTTGTAGAGCTCAATGTCGTAGTCCTGCGCCTCGTCGAAGACGAGGAGCATTTTTTCGCCAGCAAGCTTACCCTGAAGAGCCTCCCCGAAGGTCGTTTTATCGGCTTTAAGGAAGATGCGCTTGTAGACCGGCATTTTCGCCCGGATTCGTGCGATAACTGTTTCCGGCGGCTCATAGGCGTTGAAGGGTATGACATAGTTAACGCCTTTTGGGGGGGTCATGACCAGCTGGTTCATGAAGGTGGTTTTGCCATAACCTATTGGCGCTGTTATGACTATGATTCTGTCCCAGCCGTCTATCGATTCTGACACTTCCTCATATTCATTCATGCGTCCAATGATAGGTATGTCGATTGATGTGGACTTTATGAAAGGGCTTTTTTTCCAGCCGAGTTTTTTATACAATTCGGAGCGTTCCATTGCGGTTGATGAAGTTGGAAAATAATTTGTTATAATGGTATAAAAGTGGCTTAAATGAAGTCACATATAAGTCAAAAAAGTAATTCACGTGGATTTATGACTTATTATTGTGACTTATTATGAATTTTGGCTGGTGAAAAATATTAACAGGACTCCGGGGTGAAAACAGAAGACACCGCTTTTATCGGGAGCGGTAATAATAAGGGAACATGTGGATTGCGATAGACGATACCGATTCCATAGACGGCATGTGCACCACATACCTCGCAGTTAAACTCTGCGAGAAGCTGGGGGTTGTGGGATTACCCCGTCTTGTGCGACTAAACCCGAACATACCATACAAGACGCGGGGGAACGGGGCAGTGGCATTCAGGACAGAATACGAGAAACCCGAGGAGACCGTGCTGTCCTATGTTGAAAAATATTCCATGCTACAAGACGACAGAACGAATCCCGGCATAGCTTTCATGGAGGAGGAGGCGCCCAATGCGGCGTTAAAAGAATTCTACAGGAAGGCGGTGACGGAGTTGGTCAGCCTTGAGGAAGCCGAGCGGACGGCAGCCGCTTCAGGGGTTAGGACAATCGGGCTCAAGAACAGGAGGGGAATAATCGGGGCCGTCGCGGCATTGGGTTTTCACGGACCCGTTACATATGAGCTGATAGCCTATAGAGGCGCAGGCGCAAGTGGCAGGAGGAAGATAGACCGGGACTCAGTTGTGGAGATGAACGAGCTCTTGTATCCTGAGTCGTTCGACAACCTTGACCTGTCCGGCAAGAGGGCCCTTATCACTCCGCGCGGAAGAGATCCCGTGTTCTGTGGGATAAGGGGTTTGAATTCGGGAGTGGTTAGGAGAGCCTGGTCGATTGTGAAACCGTTGGAGGAGGTGGAGACGACCATGGTCTTTGAGACCAACCACGCCACCGACGCGCATCTAACGGAGCGGGTGATAAGCCGCCTAAAGCCATACGACTGCGCGAGCGTGAATGGTGTGGTCTCCTTTGCGCCGAAGAGGATTACCGGCGGGCATGTTATATTTAGGCTCTCTGACGACAGCGGCGCCATAGACTGCGCAGTCTACAAGCCAGGGAAGGGGCTGACCGATTACGCGATGCGCTTGATAGAGGGGGATGAGGTCGTAGTCCATGGGGGGATGGGTAGATATGCAGGCACCCTGAATGTGGAAAAGTTCGAAATAACGTCTTTGGCTGAGCATGTCTTCGTCCACGCCCCAAAGTGCTGCGGGAAGAGGATGACTTCCGCAGGGAGCGGTAAGGGTTATAAGTGTAAAAAATGCGGGGGAAGAGTAAGTCATGGGTCTGGAATAGTAAGTCATGTTGTTAGAGGCATTGTTGAAGGAGTATACGACGCCCCACCAGGCTCAAGAAGACACCTCAGCAAACCAGCATACTTATACCCTTATATTACTAGTTGAGGTAATCCATACATGCACTCCGGATTCGACCAGCAGTGTCCATTCTGCCGATACGCCGCCTATGTCAACAAGATGTACGGCAGATGCTACTGCAAAAAGCTCGCTACCATAACAAACAGGAAGAATTTCCCGCCGAAACAGAACATATGCTATAAGGCGGACTCTTGCGCATACTTCAAGGCTATGCAGCTATAGCGAATCCTTATCATGTTCCCCGACTGCCTGCTCGAACCGCTCCTGAGTAGTCGGCTTACGCTGGAGGCCTATTTCGCCCGCCCTTTTGCCGCGCTGACGTTTTTCGCTTGAGCGACCAATCCGGTAGCAGTCGTAAACGCTTGCGGGATAAAGCAGGAAAAATAGCGCTGAGAAGACTGCGACCGCCAGATAATGCAGGTGCATCAGCCCGAAGTTGACTTCCACATCTGATGGGAACACCATCATCTCAAGGTAGACCACCACCAATGCCCCACCTATGAAAACTGCAATGGAAATAGCACCTCGCCCTGCCTCCTCGAGATAGAAGTAGCCTGCGCCGACATATCCGAACAAGAGCTGTAACAATGCCGCATGCCAGCGGCTCTTACTGGCAGCCGCAGCCTTCGTCGGCTTATGTATGTCCGAAATTATGTCTTCGTAACGGGACCTCCGTTGAGCCGCCGGCGCGTCCTCACCCATGCCTGGAATGCCCATGTTCAGGTAATATGCCGCCCGGACTTAAATCCGCTCACATGAGCCCGACGAAGTATAGTATGGTAGGCACCATGAGCACGCCCATCAAGTGCGTCCGGCTCACGCCAGACAGTATCGGCAGAAGCCCGATCGCGGTCGATGCCAGGGCAACGAGGAGCCCTACAGGGCCGGTGAGGGCGAGAAGGAGCGATGCGACTAGGACGAGTGTCAGGGTGGAGAGGAGTTTGTAGTCTATGCGGGTTACATGCCTCGCCGCCAGCATGCCGACCCTAATTTGGATGGCGGCCGCGGCGAATGTTGCAAAGCAGAACACGCCGATGAAGAGGAGGACTGTGGGCAGGTCGACGTCTAATATCCGGCTGACGAATACGGCCACGCCGCTCCTCGGATTCTGGATGGTGTATGTCGAGACAAGAGAGTATATTGCGTCAGACGATGAGATGGCGCTGATGGACACGAGGAACCCCCTTTGCGTCGAGCCGAAAACTTGGGAAATGAGTATGCCGACCTGTGAAGGGCTCATCGCCGGCAGGATGCCGACCACCATCCCCCCCAACGCTCCGAAAAACCCTCCACCCAGAACCTCCCCGTCGACCCTCACGCGTCCGTACGGTTCTTGCGGCACCATATTCCTCCTCTCCGAGAGCGAGTGGAGGATGCTGCTTATGCCGAAGAGGCCGGCGAAAACCGGGAAGAGGACGTGTGTCGCCGAGATTCCCGGCATATTGAGGGTCAAGAGCCCGAGGACTCCAGATAGGGCGAACGCCAACAGGGCTAAGAATTTCCCTTGGAGCCCCCTCTCCCTGAGGATTAGCGCCAAAGCGGCTGCGGATATGAGATACACCACGAATGGCCGCAGCCAGTGGTAGACTGCCGGCAGGACGAGGAGGGCGGCAGGCAGGAGCGCCACTGAGAACCCGACCCCCAGTATCGAGCCGTAGCATGTCAGCTTGACCGCCTCCACAGCGCGGCCCGATAGTACGAGTTGATGGGCTGGCAGGACGCTCAATGCTGTCTCCTCCTCCGGGACTCCGAGGAATATCGAGGGTATGTAGTCCAGGAACGCGTGGGTCACGCTCATAGACACCATGAAGACTGAGAACTGCAGCGGGTCAAACCCGAGTTGTGAGTAGACCCCGAGGCCGAGGAGCGATACCGTGTTGACATGGAGGCCTGGGGTGAGGCCGGTCGCAACGCCGACAACGACGCCGAGGAGAGCGAGCAGAAGTATGTCGAGCATCATATACTCTGAAAAGTTTTATTTAAAAGCGGGGCTAGTCCTAGGGAATAGTACCGTCAACTAGGGTAACCTGTAGACCCAGCATTAAGGCTTCTCCTAGTAAAGGACTATAAGCAGTAATGCATACGAGACCTTAAAAGAACACTGGGCTTACTTCCTGCCGGGGCCGCGCCTCCTGTTCTTCTGCCTCTTGAGCTTCGCGCGCTCCTGCAGGAGTATCAGGTACGGCTGGGGTTCGGCCTTGCTGATGAAGTCCTCGAGCGTCTTCTCGAATGTCTCCACGCCGCGTATCCTCAGGACTTCGCGGGCGAGAATCCAGTAAACCAAGGCGAGCGAGTTCTTCCCCTTGTTGTTGCTCGGGATTATGAAGTCTATGTCCTTGACGCGTGTGTTCGTATCGCAGATTGCAAGGACTGTGAGGCCCGCCTCCTTCGCCTCCTTGATGGCCTGGTGGTCGGACGTCGGGTCCGTGATTATCAAGAGCTTCGGCTCGGCGTAGGTCTCGATGTTCGGGTTCGTCAGCGTGCCCGAGACGAACCTCTCGTCGAAGAACTTGAAGCCTAGAGCCTGGGAGAACCGCTTCATGGGGGTCCTGCCGTAGACCCTGTTCGAGACAACCAGGACGTCCTCCGGCCGGTAGTACGATATGAACTTCGCCGCAAGCCTCAGCCGCTCGTCTATCTTCTGGACGTCGAATACGCAGAGCTTGTCAGGCCTTATCTTGTATATGAACGGCCTCATGTCGGCGCTCTTGTACTTCAATCCCACGTGCACGCCGTTGGACAGGTAGTCGTCCAGCGAAACCAGCAGCTTCTCGTCGCCCGCCTGAGTCTGATCTTCCGCGTTCATTTTCTCTTCACTGTTATGGGTATGACGTCCTTCTTGTACTCGAGCTTCGCTATCTCAAGGGCTGGTATGTCGTCCTTGACCTGGAATAGCGGGGGCGCCCCCATCTTGATTTGCAGGGCCCTCGCGCCTATTATCCTCGCCTTCTCGAATCGCTCGTATTCCATCCTTAAAACCTCTTGTGCTTCATCACGTCGTCGAGCACGTCGACATGGGATATGAACATCCGCCTGCAGCAATACCTAATCTGTCCAAGTGAGTCCAGAACCTTGGCTGCATCCTCGCCCTTCCCGGTCCTCTCCACATACTCCTCCCAATCCTGCGCCACTGGTTTCCCGCAGCTAAAGCATCTGACTGGCATCAACATGTAATCACCTGTACGACTTCTGCCTCATGTGCCTGGGGCCCTTGCTGGACTGGCTCGGCTTGTGTACTTCCGTCTGCCTGTGGTCCCCCGCTATCAGAGTCCTGTCGTATTTAACGAACGTCTCCTTCACCTGGTCACTGCCGGTGTACTCGACGAGCGTGCGCGCGAGGGCGCACTCTATCGCCTCGGCCTGCCCCATAACACCGCCCCCGTGAACTTGAACGTCAATGTCCACTTTCCCGAAGTCGACCTGGTCATCTACGAGTATCATGACCTGTCTAATCCTCTCCCTCGCGAGGCGGGGAGTGTGGTTCTCGAAAAGCATCGAGTTGATTCGGAAAATGCCTTTTCCAGGCCGTACCGTCGCCCTTGCCGTCGCCTCCTTCCTCTTCCCGGATACGTGAGCCTGCTCCATTACCAGCCACCTCCTATGAACTTGCAAATCTCAGCGACAGTAACCTTCCTCCTCAACTTCTTCGGGGGTTCGGACTTGGAAGGCATGGAAAGACCCATATCCCTCATAATGACCTCAGGCACGCCTATGTAAGCCCTAACGCGCTTGTAGGCCTCCCGCCCCCTAGTCTTCTTCCACGGCAGCATGCCGCGGACAGCCCGCCTGACGTATAGGTCAGGCCTCTTCGGATGGTAGGGACCCTTGTTGAAGTTGCCCTTGTTCTTTATGGTGAGTTTCGCGAGATTCTGTGCGAACACGCTCTTCATGCTGCCTGAGACGTAAGCTTTGTCGGCGTTGACTATGACCACGTCCTCACCAAGGAGCGCCTTCTTCGCCGCTACTGACGCAATCCTCCCTAAAACCTGCCTTTCGGCGTCTATGACTTGTGCCACTTTAACCTATCAACTTGATCTTACTCCCCTTAGGATTCTTCTTAACGAGCTCCGCAATACTCATCGTCGAGCCACCGGCCGCCTTAATCTTCCTAGCCGCGCCCTCCGTGAACCTGTAGGCTGCGACGTCCACCTTGTGGCCGAGGCTGCCATCGCCAAGGACCTTACCAGGCACCACTATGACGTCCCCTTCGCCGGTGTTCCGTTCTATGTGGTGGACGTTCACCTCGCGCCTGTTCCTCCTGACCTTGGAAAGCTCCGATGCGACCGCTGACCACACCGCCGCCGAAGCCGAGGCTGACTCCAGCTGCCTTATCAGCTCCAGCCTTCCTGGATCCCTGTACTCTATTGACCGAACCATTTTTCGCGTCTTCGTCTTCGACTATTATGCGGGGGACGAGCTTCGAACTCGCGCAGGCCTTGCCACACGGCCCTCAACCGTGCCCCTCTGGCCCATAACGTCCCGCCGACTATTTTGGGGGCAGACTATTATGTTTGACCGGACTCGGGCACCCCCGCGTACTTGTTCAATCCTTTTCCTGAAGCTGACTTATCCTAGCCTCAACCACCTCGAAAGCCGACCGCACAAGCTCCTCCACCGGGAGCTGTCCGAAGGACTCCACTGTGACGTGGAACGAACCGTCGTCCTTCATCTCGTATGCGGCGAGGCCCGCCTGCCATTTTATATGTTCCCTGCCTGTGCCGATTACCGCCTCGGCCTCGAGCCTAACTCGCTGGTCGGCTAAGAGCTTGATTATCTGGATTTTAGAGTGAACCGGCCTGACGTTATCGTCAGCGGACTTCATGTCCCCCGAGTGGACTGTCGCCGGCCCTGTGACGTCGACCGTCAGCTTGCACGTGCATCTGCCGCATCCCTCGCCCTTGCAGTTGCACTCCGAAGCCGACACATACGTCTTAAGGTCGGTGGTCAACGGAACGAGCCCGATCCTGTGCGCCAAGATCTCGTCATTGAGTATCGAGGAGTTGTCGTATACTAGGACCTTCTCCACCGCCATGGACGGTACCCCGGCTATGACAGTCCTCCTGAACATGTTCATCGTCTTGACATCTACTCCTGAGACGTCGAATACGAGTGAATTTCCACCAACCTTTTCTAAATTAGAGACTTTTATCATACCCGCCTACCTCTCTTCCCGCCCTGGGGCCTACACCCGTCATGCGGAACGGGCGTGACATCCTCGATGCGGCCTATCTTGATTCCTGAGCGCGAAAGCGCCCTGATTGCGGCTTGGGCCCCTTTCCCAGGATACCTTGGGCCGTTATGCCCGCCTGGAGCCCTCACGCGTATGTGGACGCCCATGTAACCTTTCTCCCTGAGGGCCTCCGAAATCGCGTTCGCTGCCTGCATGGCAGCATACGGGGAGCCTTCCTCCCTGTCGGATTTGACTATCATGCCGCCGGACTTTATCACAATCGTCTCAGCGCCAGTTATGTCGGTTGCATGAAGTATGGTGTCGTTCTTTGATGAGTATAGGTGTAGTAGGCCCCACATACCCTGACTCTTGGCCTTCGGCTTCTCCTCAGACTTAGGGGCTTCCTGAGCCTTCGCTGCATCCTCAGACTTAGGGGCTTCCTGAGCCTTCGCTGCCTCTGTCTTAGGCTCATCTACAGGCTTAGCCTCGTCCGCCTTCACATCAGCCTTAGGCTCCTCAGCCTGCTTCTTTGACTTCTTTTCCGGCACCTTCCTTCACCTTCGCAATCTCGTCCGCAAGCCTTACCGTCTCCTCCTCAGAGGCTAAGACGATGTAGCTTGGAATCGTAATCTTGTGGGCTCCGACCCATATGTGCCTGTGCACTATGAACTGCCTGGCCTCCTTCGGCGTCTTAGCCAGACCCCTCTTCACGACAATCGACTGGAGCCTCCTGTCCAGGAGCGCAGTCGCATCCAAGGCTAGGATGTCATCGATTGACTTGGCCGCGATGCCCCAGACGTTAAGTTTGGATATAAGCTCCAACTTGTCTTTCTCGGCCTTCTCGCCGGATGCCGCAAGAAGCAGCTTAGCCTGGTCCCTTATCCTGGCGAGCATCGACCTAATCTTCCAAATCGACTTCTTGTTCTTTAGGCCGTATTTCAGGCAAAGCTCTTTCTCCTCTGTGATTCTTTCGAGCTTCCACGGGTGCGCCGGCCGCGAATACTTCCTCCTCTGCTTCCTAGGTGTTCCCATCGTTACTTACCCTTGTTGTCCGCTGCCTTCTGCTGGGCCTGGGCTTGGGCGACCTTCTTCCGGCTGACACCGAGCGTGCCGCCCGTCCTGAACGAGGACCTGGTCCTCTGACCCCTCACAGGCTGGCCTAGGCTGTGCCTCATGCCCTTGTAAGTCTTGATTTTCTTCTCCCGGTTGATGTCCTCCCTGCGGGAGACATCAAGGTCGGCGCCCACCTTGTGGAAGTCGACGCCAGTCGTGAAGTCCCTCCTGCGGTTCAGCATCCACGGGGGAAGCAATGTGTTGATGTTCTCGAGCTTCTTCTCTATTTCCGCTATGTCGGCCTCCTTCAGAGTGCCTATGCGAATCTTGGTATCGTATCCGAGGTGCTTTATCATGGTTTCAGCCACACGGGGGCCGATACCATTTATCTTCATAAGCGCCTTCGGAACGGAAAGCTTGCCGTCAACGACGACTCCCGCGACCCTGACTAGATGCATGAAGTCCTTATCTTCGACTACCGTCTTCGACGGCGCCTGAGGCTTGTGGTCTTTACCCTCCTTCTTCTCGGGCTTCTTTTTCTTCTTCCCCTTCTCCTCCTCCATCATCAAAGGCATTTTAGTGTGAACGGCGAAGCCGCCTCGTTTTTTCCCCAGCGCTTTCTTTCTTTTTAAGAAAGAAAGGGGCTCGCCGAGGTTGAGATTCGAACTCAAGCATCCCGTGGGGGATACGGGCTAACTCGTCCATATATGGCGATTTCAAGGCCCGCGCGTTAAACCGGACTCTGCCACCTCGGCATATATACCACGTCTAGGGGGTATATATACGACGAAGCTCGTTTGACGGTTTTTTCCGCCGTTCGATTCTCGTCAAGGGCTTTTTTGCCCGACTGTACCGCCAAGTTACATGGCGGCGGTGGACGCCATATTATAGGCCGCAGCCCAAATATGTTCCTTGTGATCCGCGCCTTCAGGAGCGACTCCGCCGAGTCAAACAGCTACCTTGTCTTTGGAGACAGGTGCTGTGTAATCGACCCTGGAATCAGCGCCTCTTCGGTGTTGAAGCACAAAGGTGACTATAATATACGCATTGATGTCTTAATAAACACGCATTGCCACTTCGACCATGTCGGAGCAAACGCCTCCATACTTGGAAACGGGGGTGTAGAGGCTTATGCGGGCGTATACGACGCCGACGCCCTGTCATCCGGCGACGACAGCCTCCAGCTTGCCAGCCTCTTCGGCAAGAGGCCGGTCAAGCACAATGTGGACAAGGTACTCTTAGACGGGGACGCCATAGACTTGGGGGGGTTGACCCTTGAGGTATTGCACACGCCAGGACATACCAAGGGCAGCATATGCCTCTATGAGCCTGTATCAAGGACCATGTTCACGGGAGACAGTGTTTTCGCCGACGCCGTCGGGAGGACTGACCTGAAAAGCGGGAGCCCAGTAGAGCTTGAGGCATCGGTAAGGCGTCTGGCCGAATTCCATGACAAGAAGGGCATAAGCAGGATATATCCCGGACACGGGCCCCCGGAGAAAGGAGACGCCATCAGGGAAATACTCGAGGAATATTTCCCTTGAGCCTAGAATATAATAGCCGGAGCTCAGAAGTATTAGCCATATGGACTCAGTTAAGGCTGTTCTCTTCGACCTGGACGGAGTGCTCGTCGACTCGGAGAAATATTCGTCGGAGGCCTCCGACCTCGTGCTCGCCGAGGTCGGGATAGTCCAGACGCCTGCGGAAAAGAAGCTGGTGTTCGGGCGAAGAACCATAGACAACTACAGGGCTGCGGCCGAGGCGAGAGGCCTCAGGATAGACTTGGACGCCCTAGTCAGAAGGAAGAATGAGGTTTTCACCAAGATTGTGAGGGGGAGGCTGAAGCCGCTGCCCGGCGTCATGGAGCTCCTCGGAGAGCTGAGGCGCGAGTCAGTGAAGGTGGCCGTAGTGTCTTCAAGCCCGCTTGAGCGGGTGAATGTCAGCCTCGAGGAAGTCGGACTCATACTCGAGTTCGACCTGATAGTGTCCGGGGACTGCTGCGCCAAAGGGAAGCCGGACCCGGAACCGTACCTGTTCGCTGCAAGTAGCCTTGGCGTCACGCCAGCCGACTGCGTTGTCATAGAAGACGCTGAAGCGGGCGTCCTAGCCGGGAAGGCGGCGTTAATGAGGGTTCTTGCAGTGAGAAGCCCCCACACGCACTCGCAGGACCTGGGCGCGGCAGACAGCGTCGTAGGCTCGCTGAAGGGGGTTAATTTACAGCGCCTCAATATGTTATAGTATGCAGTCTTTCACGTACCATATGCCGACCAGGGTGGTCTTCGGCAGAGGATGCATCGGCCAGCTTAAGCTGTATGCAAGTGAACTTTCCGCAAGCAACATTCTCTTAGTCACCGGCCGGGGAGCCATGAGGAGGACTGGCATACTCGACAGGGTGGTAGGGCTCCTGGAGGGCCTCAACGTTACGGTCTACGAGGATGTCGAAGCCGACCCGTCCGTCGAGACAGTGGATGAAGGTGTCGAGCTCGCCGGCGGCTGCGACACCATAGTCGCCCTCGGAGGCGGAAGCCCCCTGGACGCCGCGAAAGCCATATCCATAGTGGCTGGAAACGGCGGCCACGCGTTAGACTACGTCTCAGGCGCGAAGGTGAAGAAGCCGGGGCCCCGGATAATAGCGGTGCCGACGACAGCCGGGACGGGAAGCGAGGTCACGGAAGTCTCGGTACTCACAGACTTGACGAGGAAGGCGAAGAAGAGCTTCAGAAGCAGGTACATGTATCCTGCCCTCGCACTAGACGACCCGGAGCTGACAGTCACAATGCCGGATGAGGTGACAGCGCACACAGGCCTCGACGCCCTAACACACGCAATCGAAGCCTTCACCTCCAAGAAAAGCCAGCCGCTCACAGACCCGCTGTGCATGGAGGCGGCGAAGCTGGTGCTCGGGAACCTCGAGACTGCCTACAGGAAAGGCTCGGACATCCAGGCGAGGGAGAACATGATGCTCGGAAGCCTCATGGCAGGCTACGGGATAACGCACGCCGGCGCAGGGATAGTCCATGGACTATCATACGCGCTGTGGAAGGCTGTGAAGACCCCACACGGCCTCGCCTGCGGGACTGTCCTGCCACATGCGATGAGGTATAACCTGGGCTATGAAGGCGGGAAATACGAGGCGCTTGCTAGACACTGCGGAATTGACGGCGCTGAAAAGCTGATAGCGCGGGTGGAGGATGTCTGCGCGAAGGTGGGGGCGCCCACCAGGCTGACAGGGCTCGGAGTCTCGGCCGACCAGGCTGACTCCATGCTTGAACTCGGCCTTTCCGGCTCGACCGCAGTCAACCCGAGGCCGACGGACGCGGAAACGCTCAGAACATTCATCAATTCCATGATTTGAAAATGCCGCAGGCAATATTCTTCGACCTTTGGAACACGCTCCTTTATTGTCCGACGCGCGAACGGGTCGCGAGGATAATAAGGGTGCTGGGACTTGAAGGCAAGGCGGACTACCGGAGGGTAATAGAGGAGATGGACGAAACCGTCTTCATAGACGCAGACTACACCCTCAAGGAGATGTTCATGGGCCTGTGCATGGAGCATGGAGTCGAATGCCACGAGGATGCGGCCGGTGAGGCCGCGAAGGTGTGGGAGGGGAGGCTCGATGAGGCTGGATATTTTGCCGACACGGAGGCGGGACTGGACATGCTCGGCGGCTACAAGCTCGCGATAGTCTCGAACACGGACGTGTCCGGCGCCGAGTATGTGAGGAGGAAGCAGGTTGACGAACGCTTCGACCTCGTTGAGATGTCATGCTACGTCGGGTGCGCGAAGCCTGACCCGAGGATATACAGGATAGCCGCCGACGAACTCGGCGTCAAGCCGGGAGAGTGCTGGATGGTCGGCGACAGCCTCCAGTGCGACGTCAAAGGCGCGGAAAAAGCCGGACTCAACGCGATACTCCTAGACAGGGACGGGGGGAAGGGCGGGAGAGGCCATGTGAAGGTAAAAAGCCTAGAAGAGGTATTGAGTAAGGTAAGATGAGGATAGCAGTACACGACAAGGACAGGTGCAAGCCGAAGGACTGTAACTTCCTGTGCGTTAGGATGTGCCCGGTCAACAGAACCGGCGGCGAATGCATAACAGAGGACCCCGAGTCAAAGAAGGTGAGAATCAGCGAGAGCCTCTGCACAGGCTGCGGCATATGCGTCAGAAGATGCCCCTACGGGGCGATACGGATAATCAACCTCCCCGAGGCCCTGGACGAGCCAGTCCACCAGTACGGGGTAAACGGCTTCCGCCTGTTCAACCTGCCGACCCCGAGGAAGGGGGTTGTGGGGATAGTCGGTTGCAACGGCATAGGCAAGTCCACAGCCCTGAAGATACTCGCCGGGGAAATCCGGCCGAACCTCGGAGGCGACGCCGGATGGGATGAGGTATTGGATAGGTACAGGGGCTCGGAGATGCAGGACTACCTGAAACTCCTGACCGGGAGGAAGATAAAGTCGGTGTACAAGCCGCAGTACGTGGAGTCCATACCGAGGTATGTGAACGGGACGGTCAGGGACATACTCAGGAAAGCCGATGAGCGGGGCGTGATGGATTCTGTCACAAACACCCTCAACCTGGCCAACGCGCTCGACAAGGACGTGAAGTCGCTCTCAGGCGGAGAACTCCAGCGGGTCGCCATAGCCGCCTGCATAGGAAGAGACGCGGACGTGTACCTCATAGACGAGCCCTCAAGCTACCTTGACGCGAAGGAGAGGCTGAGCGCGGCCAAGGCCATACGGGGCCTAGAGGACAAGTACGTCTTCGTCGTAGAACACGACCTCGTAGTCCTCGACTACCTCAGCGACAACATACATGTCATATTCGGCGAGTCGGGAGCCTACGGGATAATAAGCAACATCATGAGCGTGAGGGTGGGCATCAACGAATACCTGAGCGGCTTCCTAAGAAGCGAGAACATGCGCTTCAGGGACGGGATAAAGTTCGAGGTGAAGCCCCCGAGCGCTGAGAGGAAGACGAGGACGCTGATAGGTTACCCCAGGCTCGTCAAGGACTACGGCGGCTTCAGGCTCGAGGCCGAGGCGGGGGAGATAAAGACGCCGGAGATACTCGGGATACTCGGCCCGAACGCGACTGGCAAGACCACGTTCGTGAAGATGCTCGCAGGCGTTGAGAAGCCGGACAACACGGGCGTCGAACTGAACGCGAAGGTGTCATACAAGCCCCAGTACGTACAGGCAACCGAAACGCCGCTCCAATCCCTCGGGATAAAGGAGGAGCTGGCCCAGAAGTTCAGGCTGACGCACCTAATGGACAAGAAGCTCAACGAGCTCTCCGGCGGGGAGCTCCAGAGGGCCGCGATAGCGGAGTGCCTGAGCCGGGAGGCGGACATCTACATGCTCGACGAGCCGTCCGCGTACCTGGACGTGGAGGAGAGGCTCGCGCTCGCGAAATACCTGCACAGCTTCGGCTACGACAGGAAGGTGTCCGTATTAGTCGTCGAACACGACATACTCCTGATAGACTACCTCTCCGACGAGCTCCTCGTCTTCGACGGGGAGGGGGGGAAGACCGGCAGGGCCGACAAGCCACCGAGGATGCGCGACGGCATGAACGCCTTCTTAAGGAGGATGAACATGACGTTCCGCCGCGACCCCGAGACCGGCCGGCCCCGCGCGAACAAGCCAGGCAGCGTCAAGGACAGGGAGCAGAAGAGCGCCGGGGAATACTATTATTCGGGTGGATGAACGTGGCCTACGACGAAAAGATAAAGTCTTTGGAGGACGAGATAAGCAGGACCAAAAAGAACAAGGCCACCGAACTGCACATCGGGCTCCTGAAGGCGAAGATTGCGGATTTCAAGGACAAGGAGGAGACCCTAAAGCGGGGGAAGGCTAAGGGCCTCGGATTCGGAGTCAAGAAGACAGGGCACGCGACCGTGGTCTTCGTCGGGATCCCGTCCGTGGGCAAGAGCACACTCATCAACGCCCTCACAAACGCCGGCAGCAAGGTCGCGGCCTACGAGTTCACGACCCTCGAGGTCATACCTGGGATGATGAACTACGGCGGCGTCAGCATCCAGCTCCTCGACGTCCCAGGCCTCATAGTCGGGGCGGCCGGGGGGAAGGGGAGGGGCAGGGAGGTCCTGAGCATGGTCCGGAACGCGGACCTCGCGCTCATCGTCCTTGACGCCACGAGGATATCAGTCGGCGAACAGATAAAGTCCGAGCTCGAGGGCGTCGGCGTCCGCCTTGACAAACACCCACCGGAGGTGGTCGTCAAGAGGAGGGACCGCGGCGGAGTCAAGGTGACATCCACCGTGAAACTCACGAAACTGAAGGCCGATGAAATCAAGTCGGTCCTCATGACCCAGGGGGTCCTCTCCGCAGACGTCATACTGAGGCAGGACGTCTCAGCCGACGAGCTGATAGACGTGGTGAAGGGCAACAGGGTGTACGTCCCGTCGGTGGTGGTCGTGAACAAGATGGACCTGGCGGGGAACACGCGGCTGCCCGACGGCTACCTGCCCATCTCCGCCTCCAACAAGACCGGCCTTGAAACACTCAGGGAGGAGATATTCGCTAAACTCAAATTCATAAGGGTCTACATGAAGCCGCAGGGGGGGAAGGCGGACTACAGGGAACCCATGGTAATGAAGAAGGGAGCGACCGTCCGCGACGTCTGCCAGATGATGCACAAGGAGTTCCTCCAGAAATTCAGGTACGCGATGGTGTGGGGGGAGAGCGTGAAGCACGAGGGCCAGCGCTGCGGCTTAAGCCACATACTTAAAGACAAAGACACTCTAACTATCGTGAGGGAACTATGAGGCTCCCGATTCTCGCAATCCTTATCACGGCGGTCATAACGTCGAGCGGGTGCATGTGCTGCGGGACAGACCTAACCGGAATACTGAAAAACGGCGGGGGGGAAACCACGACGGAGGAAGACCAGACGGAGGCCTGCGAGAGCCCGTACATACAGGTCGGCTCGGAATGCTGCCTCGACGACGACGGAAACGGTGTATGCGACAGCGACGAGACCTCGGACGCAACAGCCGCAGGGGAGGAGACTGACACGACGACCGCCACCGAGGAGACGGCGACGACACTCGAAGAGGAGACTACCACCCTAGCGGAAGCGAAGGCGACGACCACGACAGCTGCCGCGGCGGGGGCTACAACGACAACCCAGAGGACGAACAGCATAATATACAACTGCGTTAAAGCGGCTGGATACAACCCCGATTGGGCGATATACCTGTACAGCAAATCCACCGGCCGGGGCTGCGGAAGCGATGCGAAGACGATAACCGATATAAAGACCGCCGCCAGCCGCTCAGGCGTCGAAGTGAAGTTCAACGACATAACATACCTCGACGACGGCGAAATCAGGATGATGGAGTGCTTCTTCGGCAGATACACCCAAGACAACCTGGACTTCACCTACTGCCCGCGGCTCATGTGCCCGAAGACCGGCGACACGACGATAGTAAAGGGCGGACTCGTAGTATCCGAGGCTTCGGGCTTCCTGAAGAAGTGCAAGTAAGATGCCGACCGAAGAACTGGTTCTAGGCGAGAAGACAGTCGTTCTTGTAGGGACGGCGCACGTCTCAGGCGAGAGCGTCAAGGCCGTCGAGGACGCCATCGCGAAACACAAGCCGGACGTCGTCGCAGTCGAATTGTGCGAGCAGAGATACAGCGCGCTCAAGAACGAGAAACGCTGGGAGGAGACGGACATACTCGAAGTCGTCTCCTCCGGGAGGACCCACCTGTTCCTCCTACAGATACTCCTCGCCAATTTCCAAAGGAAGATAGGCGAGGACGTCGGAGTAAAACCCGGCGCTGAGATGCTGAAGGCCATCGAGGTCGCTGAGAAAAGCAAGGCGAAGGTGCTGCTCGCAGACCGCGACATAAAGGTGACGCTGAAGCGGGCCATGGACTCGATGAGCCTCAGGGAGAAGGTCAAAGTCGCATGGGGCTTCATGGACGGTTTCCTCGAAGGCCAGAAGGTGGACGAGAAGCTCATAGAGAAGCTGAAGGAGAAGGACGTCCTCTCCGAGCTCATGGAGGAGCTCGCTGTCGAGACGCCGTCCATAAAGAGGGTCCTCGTCGACGAGAGGGACAGCCACATAGCGGCGGCCATACACATGTGCGATGCGAAGACCATAGTGGCTGTCGTCGGCGCAGGCCATATGGAGGGTGTGAAAAGGAACCTCATGGAACTCGACGCGGAGGAGGGCGTAATCGTGACGCACAGCCACTCCGTCCAGGGTGAGGAGGTCAAGCGGAAGGACGGCGTGATGAGGAAGATAAGCGCAGTCTCCTGGCTGATAGTCCTCGCCTTCGCAGCCATCCTCATACTCGGCTTCGTGCAGCACGGAGGCGCGATGACAGTTAACATGATTGTTAAATGGTTCCTCATAACAGGCACATGCGCCGCCGTCGGGGCCGCACTCGCCCTCTCGCACCCCCTCACCATACTGTCAGCCTTCCTCGCAGCCCCGTTCACGACCCTGCACCCCGCCATAGCGGCCGGATGGGTGGCCGGCTACGTGGAACTGCGCCTCAGGAAGCCCCGCGTCATAGACTTCAAGACCCTCATGCTCCTCAAGAGCGCCTCCGACTACTGGCACAACAGGGTCGTGAAGCTCGTCCTCGTCGTCGCCTTCACGAACCTCGGCGCCTCAGTGGGAAGCTTCATAGGCCTCACCTACATGGTAAGCCTGATATGAGCCGGATAGTTGAAACCCGCTGGGTTAGCCTTAGAATTACCCTGAAATCAGGCTGATGTATAACGCGCCATCACGGATTTTATCCTTAAAACACAATATTAATCATGACCGAGTTCGGCCTTATCGGGCATCCGGTGGCGCACAGCATGAGTAAGGCGATGTTCACGGCCGCGTTCCGGGAGCTCGGCCTCGACTACTCCTACGGGCTCTTCGACGTGGAGGAGGACGACCTCAGGCTGTTCATAGAGAACGCCAACTTCAAGGGTTTGAACGTCACCATACCATTGAAGGTCCGGGTCCTGGATTATATGGACGAGCTGAGCGATGACGCGAGGCTGGTGGGCGCGGTCAACACCATAGAGTTCGGCAAGGGCGGGCTCATAGGCCACAACACCGACGCCGACGGCTTCATGAAACTGCTCGCCGACGAGGGCGTGGATGTGCGGGGGATGAACTATCTCGTCCTAGGCTCCGGCGGCGCCGCGAGGGCCATAGTCTTCAAGCTCGCTTTCGGCGGGGCGAGGGTCTACGTCAACGACAGGAAGCCTGAGAGGGCGCAGGCCCTAGCGGACGAGGTGTTAAGGAAGACGGACATCAGAGTGGAGGCCGCTGAATTAAAGGAGAGAATCGGGGGCGTAGACGTGATCGTGAACGCGACTGCGGCTGGGATGAGCCCGAACGTCGACGAGACGCCGGTACCCAGGGAGGCGTTGAACCCCTCGCTGACGGTCGTCGACATAGTCTACAACCCCCTCAAGACCAGGCTCCTGTCTGACGCCAAGGAGATGGGATGCAGGACAGTAGGGGGTGTGGGTATGCTCGTCAACCAGGGCGCGGAGGCGTTGAGGATATGGCTGGACGCCGAGCCGCCGAGGGATGCGATGAGGGACGCCATCCTCGAGATTCTGGAATGCAAGGCCTAATCTTCAACCGCCCGGGAAACCTTCTCCCCAACCACCCTAAAGGGTAGGCCGCTCCTTCTTG
>Ga0315287_10001560_pt1 | contig 21278 bp, 2 predicted proteins | sample YL17G11_0_MG_FD_205037 | JGI IMG/M metagenome (GOLD analysis project Ga0315287, IMG submission 205037) | Sediment microbial communities from Yellowstone Lake, YNP, Wyoming, USA - YL17G11_0 | ecosystem: Environmental > Aquatic > Freshwater > Lake > Sediment | place: USA: Wyoming | collected...
AGCGGTCTGATTCCTGGGCGAGCTTCGCGAAGTACTCGCGCAGCTGTGTGTAGTTCGCCAGGAAGTAGTCGTCGCCGGCCGTGTAGGTCATGCCGCCGACGGTGAACTGCGCTGGCGTGATCTTCGACTGGGCGCGGATCGCCGGCGCCACCAGCGCGACGGCCAGCAGCAGCACGATCAGGATGGGCATTCGCCGGGTGTGCATCGAGGGGTCCTCTCTCCGGGGAAGTCCGGGCAATATGGCCCGCGTACCATAGCGCGTTTGGGCGTCACAATGCACGCACAACTGTCGGCCGTTCCTTCGGCCGTTTCTGTTGCGGAAGCCGCTCCCGAGTCGGTGGAGTCGAGACGTGCCAAACGGCTGATGCGCGATACGCGATCTTGACTACACCGTGAAGGCAAACTACTATTCGCAGCCAATAGGGCAAGGCGCCACGCCGGGCGCCTCCGTACGCCTCGGGTGCCCCCAGCATGCAAGGCCATGTCATCTCACCCCGAACACCGCCGTTCTCCGGCATGTGCCGGAATGGCGGGAGCATGCGTCCACATGGGGGACCGGGTCTGGTCAGCGGGAAGCGGTCTGCCGTTCGTGGGTTCGGGCACTCGTTGCTCGGAAGTCCGTGCCCAGGTTGTCATTAGTCTAGGTGGGCCAAGAATTCTGTCGTTCCTCGGCGGGCCGGGATCTCTGGGCCGAGCGACTTGCTTAGCAATTTCGATGTTCGCGTGCGATGGCGCGTAACTTGCTTAGCGTTGTGGATCTGCGAGGCCCGCTACCGGGCTCGGATCGCTGGTAGCCTCGTTACTAGGCGTTAGTCCGAATCGCGCCCCCGGAATCGCCCGCGGCTGCCGATGCTGTCCCGACCGCCCGATTGCGGCGGGCTGGCGCGGCGGTCGCGTCGTGTGAGTGGCTGCAATGCCCTGCTCACGCCTGGCCGTCCACGGCGCTCATCGTCGCCTCGTGGCGCGATTCGGAGCACTGTTGCTCGCCGTGCTCGCCTGCGCATCCGCAGCACCACGGGCGGGAACGGTCACCGTCTTCGGCCCGCGCACCTATACCCGCACCACAGGCCAGCCGGTCACAGTGTCCGACACGTTTGACGTGGCGACGCCCACCGGTTCGTACACCCTGCGAGTCGAGAGCGACGGTATAGCCAGCGCCGTGATTGCCGTGAACGGTCGCGAGATCGTCGGCGTAGAGGACTTCACAAACAAGGTCATGCTCATCGAGCGGCGGGTCGCGATCAACCGGTCGAACGGGATCTCTGTTGAACTTCGGAGCACACCGGGCTCGCGGCTGGTCATCTCGATCGTTGGCGAGGAGACCCCGAACCACGCGCCGCAGATCACGTCGAGCCCGGTGACGGCGGCGACGGCGACGCAGGCGTACGGCTACCAGGTGACGGCGACGGATGCGGACGGTGACGCGCTGACGTTCGGGCTGACGACGTTCCCGACGGGCATGACGATGGGGCCGACGACGGGGCTCATCAGTTGGACGCCGACGGCGGGGCAGACGGGACCGCACGATGTGACGGTGACGGTGAGTGACGGGAAAGGCGGCAGCGACGCGCAGAGCTTCACCATCACGGTCGCGGCGGCGCCGCCGAACCGGCCACCGGTTGCCAACGCCGGCGGCCCGTACTCGGGTACGGTCGACGAGCCAGTTGGGTTCAGCGGCGGCGGGTCAAGTGACCCGGACGGCGACGCCCTGACGTACGCGTGGGATTTCGGCGACCAATCGCAAGGCGCCGGTGCCACGCCGCAGCACCTCTATGCCACAGTCGGGTCCTTCACGGTGACCCTCGTCGTGACCGACGCGCACGGGGCCAGTCACAGCGTCACGACTACCTGCCTGGTCGGCAAGACCGGCGACCGAGCGCCGCCCCTCGTCACGCTGACGGGCCCTGCCTCCGCGCTCCCAGGCAGCCGGATCCTCGTGACGGCGACGGCGGATGACAACGTGGGCGTCGCGTCGCTGCGGTTCGAGGTCAGCGGGCTGACACCGAGCACGGTGCCCTCGCCGCCCTATCAGCGCACGATCGACGTGCCGCAGGTCGCAGCGCCGGGCGACACGATCCAGGTCCGCGCTATTGCCACCGACTTCAACAGCAACACCGCCCAAGCCGACTACGTCGTCACGATCGTCGCGATCCCCGACACCGAGAACCCCACGGTCTCGCTCGGCGTGCCACCTGAGATTGCGCCCGGAGCGGCGCTCAGGATCACAGCGACGGCGCATGACAACGTGGGCGTTGCCCGGGTCATCTTCTCAGTGAACGGCGTGTCGGTCGGAACGGATGAGACGCCGCCGTACGAATCGAGTTTCGCCGTTCCGGCCGACGCACCCGTCGGCGGAACGCTGTCCATCGTCGCGCGCGCCGTGGACTTCAGCGACAACGCCGCGGACAGCCGAGGGTCTGTCGCGATTGTCGCCACGGCGGACGCGGTTTCCCCGGTGGTCGCGCTGACGGCTCCGGCCGAGATCCTCGCAGGCCAGGCGCTTTCCCTGTCGGCAACGGCCTCCGACAACGTGGGCGTTGCGACGGTGGCGCTCCTCGTGGACGGCGCTCAGCTGCGAACGCTGACGACGCCGCCCTACGAAGCCTCGTACGTCGTGCCTCGGACGATGCCTCCAGGCACGATGCTCCGGCTGGCGGCGGTCGCCACGGACTTCAGCTCCAACGAGGGACGCGCCGCCGCCGAGACGCGCGTCGTCGCGCCAAACGTCGCCGGGCTGGGCGTCGTCACCGGCGAGGTGTACGCGGATCGAACCGGCCTGCCCCTCGAAGGCGCGACAGTCGCCATCATGGGCGCCGACGCGACCGGTACACCGTACGATCGAAGCACCGTCACCGATCGCCGCGGACGCTATGCGCTTTCGATTGGTGCCGGACACGGCCTCGTCGAGATCTCGAAGACCGGATGGATGCGCGTCCAGCGCCCGGTCGACGTGACGGCCGGCCGCGTCGTCGAGGCGGTCGACGCGCGACTCACCCCAGTGGCGGACGCGTCCGCGCCGATTACTCCGGTGATCGGAGGCAAGGCCGGCACGGCGGACGCGGAACTGACCGTGGCTGCGGGCGGCCTGGCGGAAGAGACGGCGATCGCTGTGACCTCGGTCAGCCAGCAGGGGCTCGAGGCCCTCCTGCCCCCGGGTTGGTCGCCGGTCGGCATGGCCGACGTGTGGCCTCGCGGCGTGACATTCCAGGCGGCAACGCTCCGCGTGAAGAATGCGTTCCGGCTGGCTGCCGGCACGGCCCTCGTCCTGGCCGTCTGGGATGACGCGGCCGGCGCCTGGCGCGCCATCGGCCCCTCCGTGGTTCCGGACGATGGGAAGATGCTCGCCGGCGACATCCCGCACAGCGGTCAGTTTGCCTGGATCCTTTCCGACAGCGTTCCGGCCGCGCCTCCCGTGCCGGCGGCCGGCGAGATCGTGCGCGGCGTCTCGGTGCCTGTCGTGCCCGACGCCGTCGCGACCGCGATCACACCGCAGCCGAAGATCAGTATCTACAGGCCTGGCGTGGTGTCGGACGTCCGCGGCGTGCTGACCGGCGCGTCTCCGTTATCGAGCGGCGCGCTGATCTGGGCGCGCGTCAGCGAAACCTACCGGTTCCGATCGGGCGGCGAGGCGAGCCCCGAGCCGTTTGTCGAAGACCTGATCCTGTTCCAGGCGCCTCCCTCCGGAGCTGCGGTCGCGGCGTCGTTCCCCGTTTCGCCCTCACTGACCTTCGAAGCGGCCTCGCTGGATCGCGGGGTCATTACCGTCGAGCTGTCTGCGCCGTCTGGCGAGCCGGACGTGCCCGTTATTGTCGGCGCGGACGGCGTGACCGTGGTGGCGGGCGGCGATCGGCAGCTGCAGATCCCGGCGGGTGCGCTCGCCGAACCGGCGGCGGTGGCCATGCACGGACTCGCGCAGGCCAGCCTGGGAGTCACGCTGCCGGCCAGCCTCGAATTCCTCGACGCGATCGAGGTATCGCTCATCGGAACGCTCGGCCAGCCGGCGGTGCTGTCGGTCCCGTTGCCGGCCGGGATGACCGACGCCAGCCGGGTGCTGCTCCTGCGGCTCGAGCAGATCAGCACGGAGACGAAGCTGGTTGTCGTCGGCATTGCCGCCATCACGGACAGTCGGCTTGTGTCGCAGACGATGGTCGGCGGCGACGCGAATGTGTTGGAAGGGATTCGAACCGCCGGCCGCTACCTGCTCGTGCGCGCGGCCGAGCCGTTTGGTTTCGCCCTCGGGCAAGTGCTCGGCGTCAGCGCCAGTCCCTTCGCCGGAGCGGTGGTGTCGTCAACCGCGTTGCCCGTCGTGGCGCTGTCCAACGCCGCGGGACGCTACGGCCTTGCCGTCGCACTCGGGAATGTCGCGCTGACGGCGCTCGATCCCGTCCGATCCGACACGGGGAGCGGGAGCGGTGTGATCGCGTCCGCCGGGGAGGTGCTGGCGCTGGACCTCCAGCTCGTCGCGCAGGTTCCACGTGTCGTGTCCATTTCGCCCGCCAGTGGCGCGGCCAGCGTGCCGCTGGCCAACCCGGTGGTCATCATCTTCTCCGAGCCGATTGATCCGGCCAGCGTCACCGGTTCCAATGCGCAGCGCGTCTCGCTCGCGTCGGCGGCCGGCCCGGTGGCGGGCACGCTCGCCCTGTCGACCAACGACACGGTTGCGACGTTCCGGCCGGTAGAGCCCCTGCTGCCGAACACCAGCTACACGATCACCGTGGCCGCCGCGGTGCAGGATCGCGCGGGCTACGCGATGGCGGCGCCGTTTGTGTCGCCGTTCTCGAGCCTCGACACGCTTCCACCGCCGACGCCGCCGGCCGGCAGCGTCCAGGCATCGGTCCCGGGCGCTGACGGCAATGCCCGTATCACGGCGACGCAGGGCACGGCCGGACCGCACGACACGGTGACGGTGGTCAACACGACCACAAAGGCCATCACGCCGGTACTGGTCGATTCCGACGGCGGGTTCGCCGTCGTGGTGCCTCTGGGGCTGAAGGACAAGGTCCAGCTGCGAATCGTGGACGCCGCCGGGAACGAGACCATCATCGACATCCCCGCACTCGGGCAGACCAACGCGGACGGGAGTGTGTCGAAGGTCATTGGGCCGGACGGCGGGCGGGTCGATGGCGATCACGGCGTGGCGGTCGATGTTCCCGCCGGCACGTTCCCCGACGGCGCCGTGGTGACGGTGAAGGCCGTTCTGCCCGAGGACTTCCCGGTCGCACTCCCCGCCGACGCTCAACAGCGCTTCCGGTTGGACGGCGGGGTGAAGCTCGATTTCGGAGGCGCGGAGCCGACCCGGTACGTGAATGTCTCCATCCCGGCCGCGGGCGACGAGAAGCCCGACGGTCAGTGGGTCGTCTCTCGCGTGGCCGACCTGGGCGGTCAGGCGGTTCTCGATGTCGTGGACAGCGGCAAGCTCCTCGGCGGGCGGATCACGACGTCGTCTCCGCCGTGCCCTGGCGTGACCAAACAGGGCACGTACGGCCTGTACAGGTCGGACGATATTCTCGGGTGGAACTACACGTACTTGTCGTCCGTGAACGGCACCGCCGTTCTGGAAGCGCGCACGGATGTGAAGGCGGTGCTCTCCTGGTTCTCGATGCCGTGGCTGGCGATCGAACCTCCTGCAATGCAGCCGGTCTGCTATCCGGTGATTTCCGGCAGGGTGACCGTCGCCCCGAACAGCGTCAAGGTACAGATTCCGGGCGAGGTGCTCACGCCGGCCGATCGCGAAATCATCATTCGCAACCAGGTGACCGGGACCGAGCAGCACTACCCGCGAAGTGGCGCCGAGTTCGTCTTCGAGATGTCCGGCAGCGATCGCGACGGCTACCGCGTCGTGGTCAGCGGGCCGGCCGGCGAGCAGCAGGTGCGCGCCATTGGAGTTACGGCCGGCGTGACGGGCACGGTGGTGGTCAGATTCAGCCCGGACGTCGTCACTGTACCGGTCGAGCGGGTGGTCATCACGAACCTGACGACCGCGGCCGACCACGTCAGCCTCGTGACGACCGAGGACCTGACGCTTGCGGCCGACGGCGGCGAGGGCGATGCCCGGGAGGTGACGGCGCGCGCGGTCGCGGCGGGCGTCCAGCCGCGCAGTCTGCCGTTCACGGTGATCCCGTCTCCGTATGGCCCCGGCAACCTGCTGCTGCGCGCGCTGGAAGGGACGTTCGATCCGTCGCCGCCGAGGGGCGCCGTGTATCTCAACGGGATGCAGGTCCCGGAATCGGCCATCGTGGATGGCGGCATTGCCTGGGCGTTCGACGGATCGTTCTCCGACCGCTTCGTGCTCACGGTGGAGTACCCCGGCTCGAATTCCATCGTCGTCAAGATTCCGAGTTTCCAGGTCATCGTCAAGAACCCCCAGACCGGCAAGGTCATCAAGACGATCAGCGGTCAGTCTCCTCCTCGGGACCAGCCTCTGAGTCTGGGCGTTATCTCAGATGACATGGCATCGCCATTCGTCATCGGCGGGCCCTCGCGCATCAACAGTTTCGACCCGGCCGGCCTCATCACCTTCACGTTCTCGGAGCCGATGGACGCCGACAGCGTCAAGTCGAACTTCATCGTGCAGGACGAGAACGGCGCCGTCGTCCAGGGCGAGGTGCGCATCTCGAGCGGCAACCGCGTCGCGACATTCGTTCCCCGGCGACCTCTGAAGCTCGGCGCAACCTACACGCTCACCCTGAAGGGCAACGACGAACTCGGCGCGCTCCTGGTGCCGGACAAGCCCGTTCTTGGTCCGCGGGGAATCACCGACGTGTCGGGCAACCCGCTCCCGACGACGCGGCTCACGATCAAGGTCTTCGGGCCGCGCCTCGTCGGCGGACTGCTCACCGGCTCGCCGGTCAACGATGTCGCGTTCGAGCGCAAGCGGCTCAACAACGCGCTCACGACATTCGTGTTCGCGGCCACCAACAGCGCAGGGACGGACAAGGTCGTCAGCATCGACGCGAACGACGCCGCCAATCCCGTGAAGGTCGCCGGAAACGGGGACCAGGCGCAGGCCCGCAAGCGCATCACCATCGTGCCTGGTGTGTCGGTCGGCGGCCTGTCGAACGGCGACCTCGCTGTGACAGCCAGCTTCAACCTGTACTACTCGTTCCTCAACTACTACGACGTCACGAATCCGACCAACATCCGGTGGCTCGCCAACAAGTTGCTCACCGCGACCCCAGACTTCCTCACGCCGTTCAACAACCGGGGCACGTATCACATTCAGGGCTTCTCCAGAGGCGTAGCGGCGCTGAAGACGGCCGACGGCGTGTATGCCTACGCCGCCGTGCAGAACGTGGGCGTCATGGCGGCCGATGTCGGGCGCGGAATCCCGGAACCCGGTTCCAGCACCCGGTTCCTCGAGGCGATGTACCCCGGCGACTTTGTTGACATCACTGCGGTCTACGACAAGCTGCTGGCGGTCAGGCGCGTCGAGAACCAGCTGTTCATGTTCGACGCGAATCTCTCGCCGCTGATGCAGTTCGACCTGCCCGACATCCCGCGCCGCGTGACCGCCGTGAGCGGCTTCCCGATCGACGGCGACGGCGATGGCGTGATCGGCCAGAACGAGATCTATGACCTCGCGATCGTCGCTTGCGAGCAGAGCATCCTCATCATCGACCTGGCCGAGATGCTCAGCGGCCAGGCCGCCGGCCTGCCGATCATCGGGACGATTCCTCGGACGGCCATCACCCGCGAGATCGACATCGACGCGGGCCGCCAGCGCCTCTTCGCCGGCGGCGACGACGGATTGCTGATCATCGACTTGTCGAAGCCCCGCGACAGCGCGAGCAGCAACGACCTGGACGGTGACGGGATCGACGACCGGATCATCTGGACCAACCCGAATCCCCGCGACGTCGGCGGCCTGAAGATCGACGCTGATCGCGGCGTCCTCTATGTCGGCCACGGGGGCGGCGTCGATCTCTGGGCTGTCTACGAGAACTGCTGCGACATCGGCGTGGACATGAACGCCGAGCCGAAGGAGAACCTCGTCGCCGACCGGACGCAACTGTTGATCAACGAGAAGAAGGCACTGCAGCAGGCTATCGGCAAGGGTCTCGGGGAGGCCGCCTCGGGATGCGGCGTCGACACCACGGCCATCTCGATCCTCGAGCAGGGCAGCGGCGCATGCCTCTGGAAGGGCGACCCGAGCAAGACCTGCAGCGAGAACTACCAGCCCGGCATCAGCGATCACGACTTCGAGGTGTTCCTGCCATCCGGACAGATGGGCCCGACCGGCACATGCGTGGCGAAGAAGCTCATCGACCAGTTCCGCGATCCGGAGACCGGGGAGTTGAAGCCCGTCGAGCTACCGAGCGGCACCAAGATGACCTTCGAGGACATCTCGTTCTTCCCGATGCCCAAGGACGAGTTCGAGCGGGCCAAGCTCAACGTCATGCCGCCGACGGACCCCGCCGGCAACGACCCCACGGGCGACCTCGGGCTCGGGCGGCAGGGTCTGCTCCTGAAATGGCTGCTCGAGGGTCAGTATATCGAGGTCCCCGGTCACCCCATGAGCGGCGAGTCGCTCGGCACCATCCTCGAGATCCTGAAGACGCAGACCGGCATCCCGCGACTCGAGGGCTACGAGTGGGCGATGCTCCAGGACTTCGCGCTCGCAAAGTCCAAGGCACGCGTGCGCGTGGCCGGCGCGTCGGACACGAACTCGTTCTTCTACAAGCTCTACATCAAGCAGCTGCACGACGCCGGGAAGGCCGGCATCCGCGCGGCGCTCGGGGGGATGCTGGCCGACCAACTCGCCAACCGCATCGTGCTCGACATCAGCCGCGAGCAGTACGACAGCACGGGCTGTCTCGCCATCCGGGCGCAGCTGAGCGATCCCAACGCGTGGTCCGAGAAACCGTGCCGGTCGTTCGAAGAGTACGTGGCCTCGGCGGCGGCCAAGACACTGCGGGGCTGGACGCCGCTGACGCTCTTCACACGCGACGTGGTGGTCCACGGGATCAACCGCTTCTTCAGAGTCAAGTCCGACCTCGAACCGATTGCGAGCGAAGCGGACGCGAACGAGGTCATCGCGTCGGCCGCGAAGTTCATCGACACGACCAAGGCCGCTACCGAGACAATCTTCAACTTGACCGTCGGCCAGGATCCCGACGGGCAACAGCGGATGCAGAATGTCGGGAACGCGCGCCAGAAGACGGACAAGGCGCTCAAGGAAGCGCATCTCCAGCCGGTGCCGCACCTGTACAACCGCGGCTTCGTCATGGGCCGCCAGTTACGCGTGGCGATGTACGCCGACTCCCAGCTTCTGAAGGAATCGGCGATGGATCTCGCCGGCGGCGAGAACCTCTACCCGAAGTACGAGCGCAACCCCGACGGCTCGCTGAAACTCGATCCCGACAACAAGCCAATCCCGCTCTACGATGTGGGCCCGATCGATCAGGCGGCCAATCTCGGCCAGCCCAAGCCGATCGCGTACACCATCGACCTGCCAGACGCGACGATGAAGGAGGCAAACCGGGCCAACAACGTCGGCGGGTTCTACTACTACACTCTGAATGTAAACTCGCCGGCGCCTCCGCAGACCCCGGCACAGCCACCGCCTCCCGTTCTGGTGCCGGGTCCGAATCCGGAGTGCGAGGACGGTCCAGTCCTGAGGATCACCCAGCAGATCGTGGCCGGCAATCAGGTGCTCGACCATGACGCCGTGCTGGGTCTGGGAGAGCAGGTCAAGCTTCGCATCGTGGTCGAGAACCTCTCGAGCAGTGAGCAGTCGGACATCGTTGTGTGCAGCACGCTCCTCAGTCTGTGCAAGGCGGTGGGGACGCTCGCGGTCGGCGGCAAGGCGAAGGTCGACATCGACTTCACGGTTCCTGCGGACGGCGTCATCGCGGACATCATCGCCACGGTCTACGGTCCGATGAGCGGCGTCCAGACGTCGGCCCCCCTACGGCTCATGGCCAGCTGCGAGTATTACGAAGTGATCCCGCCCGACCGCAATCCGAATCCGAAGGACGAGGACTCGAAGGTGATGATCGGGGGCTCCGCACTGCGCTACTACAGCGTGATCAACCGCCGGAGCGGCGAGCCCGTCGCCGGGGCGGCCGTCAGCGTTCAGGCCCAGTCGGCGACCGAGAGTCGGGCGTTCGAGTTCACCACGGACTCCAACGGGATCATCGTCGCGCCGAATGAGCCTGGCATGAGCTTCTACTTCGCCAATCCCGATGTGGTCGGCACGACGTTTGACCTCAAGGTCGGCGAGGTGGGAGGAATCGCGCCGATGTGTTCGGCTCCTGTGGCGTTCAAGATCGGAGTCGAGAAGCGGGCCCACAGCCAGTCGTACTCGCGTGGCATTGCCATCCAGGGCTCCATTGGACTGTTCGCCAGCATCGAGAAGTCGGCCGAAGAAGGTTTCGAGATGAGCCGGGAGGAGGAGACCGCGGGCGCCACGACGATCAAGGCTCTCACGCTGAAGCAGAGCCTCAAGTCCGGCACCAAGAGCGGAATCTCGTTCTCGTTCCTCAACCTGAGCGCTGACGTCGGCGTTGGAAAGCTCTCACTCGGTGGGGAGGTAGGACTCACCGAGAAGATGGGCGACGCTTCGTTTGAGACCTACAGATACCCGTATCCGTTGAGCCGTGAGGCGCAGTGCTCCATTGCGGCTGTCACGCTTCGAGGGCTCTACGGCATCAACCCCCTCTTCAATAAGCTTCTCGATTTGTTCCGGACGGATCCGTGCCCCGACCCGACTCTCTTCCGGTCGTCAGCGGGAGAGGAGACCTCACGTGAGGCATCTATCCAGGGGAGCTTCAAGCTCGGTGCGACGCGGCCGACCGGCGGCGACAAGCAAATCGGCGTCACCTTCGGCGCGTCCGGCAGCTCCGGGTTCGGGTTTGGTGTGGCGTTCGGCCGGAACTATGCCCCCTCCGGCGGCACCGCGAAGGTGGCCTCGAAGACGCAGGGCTACACGCTGAGGGGCGGCGTGGATTTCACGGCAGGGCTCACCATCGACCCGTCGGACCCGCCGCACGTGCAGGATGACCTCAAGACGACCCACAAAGTGTTCGATCGGACCCTCAACACCGGCCTCTCTTACTCCACCGCCGAACTGTATGGGGTGCAGTTCCTCAACACGATTGACAGTGACGAGCCGTCGGCCATCTCGGTGACCTACCAAAGCCCCAAGGGGTTCGGCTGGACGAGAAGCATATTCGGCGCGGCGACCCAGCTGGCCGGGCGGCCCGACCGGACGCTGACCTGGAAGATCTCTGACCCCGCAGACGTCGCCCTGGCGGTTGATACCCTCGCAAACGTGAAGGCGATCCGCAACTCGGACGCGTTGGCGCAACTCGGTTTGCAGATGACCTATTTCTTGCCGACCGTCCTGGTCGGGGAACACAGGAAGTTCGAGCGGGAAGTGCTGCCGCAGACTAGGACCTCCTACACGATTACGCAGAAAGACGGCTCCGGGTATTCGGCGCCCTTCGGCGCCAATGTGGCTCTCGGGCCGCTAAAGGCCGGCCTGTCGTTCGTGGTCAAGGCGGACTCGAGCGTGGGGTTCATCTTCGAGAAGGGCGTCAACGTCAAGGGAGCCACCTATCCGCTCGAGAAGTACACGCGCGATTCGTTCATCCCCGATGCCGACCTGAATCTCTTCGACATCGTCGTGCTGAGCTGGAAAGCGTTGATCTCGTCGTTCGCGTCTCACTTCTCTGACCACCTCCTCTCTATCGACCTGACGAACCCCAACAACCCCCTGCGATCGACCGGAAGCGCCACACTGACGATCGACGGGACGAAGGAATCCGAGCCGTTCGATGCGACCGTCTTCTCCTACCACTTCTCACCAGTCGAGGGGCCGGTCAAGGACGCCCGCTACATGCCGGCAGACGTTGCCGGGCCGGCTGGACAACCGCACTACGGCATAGGCGGGTTCCACCAGTTCGGCCCGGCCGGCCGCTCCCTCGGCGCCTCCAGCCGCCTCGTCATCGACTATGACGATGGTGAGGTCAGCGGCCTGGATGAGTCGCAGTTCGCCATCTACGCGTACAACGACGACACGAAGGACTGGGATCTCGTCGGAGGAACCGTCGACGCCGCCGCGAACACCGTCACCGCCGCGATCGACACGATGCGCCTCTACACGATAGGCATGCCAATGCCGAAGGGCGACATCGGGCTGGACGCCACGGCAGGCGAACTCGTGAATGAGACCATCACGTTCACGGTGACGAGCGGGACCGTCGTTTCGAACAACGGGCAGCCGGTGCCCGACGGCACCCTGTTCTCCGTCCGGAACGTCTTCGCGGGTGGAACCTCGACCGAGGCCTACGGGGACGTGCTGACCGCCGACGCCGATGCCCAGCGGGAGAACGTCCAGGTGGCATCGTCCGGCGGGCGCATCACTTTCCAGGTTCGCTATCCGGCTCCGAACAACGTCTACGTCCCGGGCCGCGTAGTCGTGTACTCGACGCAGGGAACGGCCTTCGGCGAGCTGGTCATCGCGACGAAGTAGGCAGGACGCATGCAGCACGGGAGCCAGGCGGCGTCGCAGCGCGGGGGAAGGCTCCTGAGGGGTCTCGCCGTCGTGTATCTGCTGGGGCTCGGCGTGACCGCTTCCGGCGATACCCCCGTCGTCGCCGAGATCGGTACGAACCAGATGACACTGGACGGCTTCCGACTGATCTTGCGTGCGATGCGCGATCGGGACGGCATCGCGAATAGCCTGGACACGCTGACCCGCGCCGGCCGGAGCCGGATCCTCGAGCGTCTCGTCGATCAGCGTGTCTACACGGCCGCGGCTCGCCAGGAGGGCATCGACCAGCAGCCGGACGTGAAAGTGCTCGTCGAGCAGGCCGAGGCCGAGGTGCTCGCGAAGGCCTACCTCGACGCCCGCTCGAGGCAGGTGGTGACGACGGACGACGCACTGCGCGCCTACTACGCGCAGCATCCGGACGACTTCCGCGCCGTGGCCCGCGTCAAGGCGCGTCACATCCTGCTCCAGACGAAATCCGACGCCGACGAAGCCCTCGCGGCGCTGAAGGGCGGCGCCGACTTCGCCGCGCTCGCCGCCGAGAAGAGTGTCGACGCCAACACCAGGAACAAGGGCGGGGAACTCGGATGGGTTCCGCGCGGCCTGATGGTCAAGCCCTTCGAAGACACGTTGTTCTCGCTGAAGACCGGTCAGATCGGCGGCCCTGTCCAGAGTGGGTACGGATTCCACGTCATCCGAGCGGACGAGGTCGACGAAGGCGGGATGCCGCCGTTCGACGAGATCCGGGAGGCCGTCAGGCAGCGTCTGATTGCCGCCGACGTCGAACAGCTTCGTCAACAACTGCGCACCCGTTATCACGCGAAGGTCTATCCGGACGTGTTGGCGACGATGGAGAAGTGACGGCCGTGATTCGAGCGAGATCTCTCGAGGGTCGGCGGCTCAGCGCGGTGGCGCTGGCGGTGGCGATATTCGCCCTGACCGCCTCGACGCTCGCCGCCCAAACGCCGGCCCGCGTCCTGGGCAGGGAGGAGATCCTCCTCTACGGCCTTGGCCTGCGCGTCGAGCCGTCCACCCAGGTCGTCCCCAAGGACATCGCCACCATCGTCAGCACCTACCTTCAGGCGCCGAGCGACCCGGGCGCCCAGCTTCCGCCATTCGCGCCGGACGCCGAGATCCGCGCCACCCTGCGCGGTCCGACCTTCCAGACGCCCGTCGACCTGACCACGAAGCCAAATAGCCCGTTCACCATTCCGCCGCTGACCACGCCGGGGCTCCACACGCTCGACAACATCCGCCTGGTGAGCAGCGGCCAGGTCCTGCTGTACGGATCGCCCGAGAGCGTCTCCATCGAGGTCATCGAGAAGCTGCTCGTCACGCAGGTGACGGCGCGCCCGCTGACCGCCGCCGAAATCAAGGAGCGCGGCCTGGTCTTCGACAAGTCCAGCTACCAGGCCTACAACTTCACCGCGGCCTTCGCCATCGAGGATCACCCAGTCACGATCGATTTCCCCATCGTCCTGCCGACGATGGCAGGGGCCCAGGGCGTGCCCGTCGCCGGCACAATGATGCTGGAGTCCATCAGCGGGCCTAGCCTGACGCTGCCCACGCTGCTTCCGGACACGCTCAAGCTCCAGGCTCAGATTCCCAACTTGAGCGTGACCGGCTTCGTGCTGCGCGCCCCGGTGTCCCAGGACAAACAGCTCATTGTTCCGCCGATCCCCGGCGTCATCGTCATTCCGGGCGACATCGGATTCCTCAACCAGTTCTTCAGCATCATGCTGATGGTCGCTAACGTGGCGCCGAGCGGATCGAACCTGGTCGTGTCCGACCTCCAGGCCGAAATCGTCCTGCCGCCGGGCAACGACGACGTGGTGGGCTCGGCGGACGATCCGCTGCGGATGGCGAGCACCGCCGAGGGCGAATGGCCGCGCATCCGGGTCGTGGCGCAAGCGGGCCCGGACGGCAAGCTCGGCACGGCCGACGACATCCTGACACTGGGGCCGGGAGAAACGGGCCATGCCGAGTACCTGGTCGAAGGCCGCCGCGAGGGAAGCGCCATTGTCGAGATGGCGCTCAGCGGAACGCTGACCGGCCTGCCGATTGGCCCCGTGACCATCATGGGACGAGCTGCCGGAGCGGTCCTCGTCCGGAACCCGAAGTTCACGCTCACCTTCACGCATCCGGAAATCGTCTCGGCCGGCGAGCAGTACACGCTTGACGCCACCGTCACCAACACGTCGATGTCGCCGGCGAACTTCGTCAGCGTCAACCTCTACGGGGCCAACATCAGCGGCGCCGCCCTGATCGGCGAGGGCACGCGGGAGATCGAGTACATCGCAGCCGGCGACTCGGCCACGGTGAGCTTCACGCTGGTCTCCAAGCGGAGCGGACGCGTCACGGCCGCGACGATGGACTCCGACGAGAACGTGGCGGGCCGCTTCGCGCTCAAGACGTCGGTGGGCGAACTGGGCATCCCCCTGTCGCCCGATTCCCTCGTGCTGCCGAAGGAGGCCAACTCGCTGCCGGCCGGCGTGCGAGAGGCCGCGCTCGGCCTGCTGGGCAAGGCCCACGCCGTGGCGACGGCTCCACCCGCCGCGCTGCCGAAGGACGTCCAGCGCTTCACCCGCAAGATCGTCTGGGACCGCGCCATCGAGGTGGCGCAGGCGGGCATGCGTGTCAGCCTTCACGAGCCGGTCGCCGACAGCGTCGCGCATCTGGCGATGGACTTTCTCGGAAACAACCGCGCACGGCTGGCCGAGCTCTATCCCAAGCCGGGTGATCTCGCGTTCGTGGCGAACGATGTCGAGGGCTTCGACGCGTTACGACGCACGTCGGTTCGGGGTGACACGTTCGCGGCAGCCGTGGCCACCGTGCTGAGCCCTGAGATCGAACGTCTCGGCGTTGCGCCGTTCCACACCGAACTGGCGCAGACGCTTGCGTGGCGGCCGGGCCACATCTCGATCCTGATCGGCGGTACGGATGGCACGCTGCCCGTGAGGCTCACGCTCATCGACAGCGGGGGCCGGCGCGTGACGGATACGACGGCGGGCGCCGGGAAGGTGACCAAGTCGATCCCCTACAGCGACCTGCTCCGGTTCACCGATGGCTCCGCAGTGACCGGCCAGCTAGCCATCGTCGCGAGCCCTGACGCCGGCAGATTCAGCATCCGACTCGAGCGGGAGCCGGGCGTGCCCGATACCGCGACGTTCGCGCTGAGCGTCGTCGCACCCGACGCGGCCGGAACGCTACGGCAGTACGTCTTCCCAGCCCTGGCCGTCACCGATCATCCCGAGGCCCTCGGCGCGGCCGGCGATCCGTTCCGATTCACCTTTGAGCTGCTGGCCGACGGGTCGATCGTCCAGGGGCGGCCGATTGCCGCCCCGCCGCCGACGTCGATCCCGGATCAGCCGCCGGAGGTGCTGGGTATCGTGCAGCAGGCCGACGCCGACTTGCTCAAGATCGGCGAGGAAGTCGTGGGACGGCCGGGACGTGTCGTCGCAGTGCTCTTCAGCGAAGAGGTCACGCCCGAGAGCGTCCAGGATCAGAAGGCAGCTGCCGACATCACGCACTTCGCCCCGGACCAGAACGCCGTCGTCGGCGTCGCGCTCCAGCCCGGACGGCGGATCGCCTATCTGGCGCTGCGAGATCCGGTGGGGCCGCTGATTGCGCGCTCGATCGTGATGTCGGACATCGCCGATCGGACCGGCAAGACCGTCGTCTCTCAGGCGACGCCCATCGAGACCACCGTCAGCGAGGCAGGCGGCGTCGTCACCGGCCAGGTGCTGAAATCGGACGGCACCCCGCTCGCCTTCGCCAATGTGCGCCTGTTCTACGAATTCACGCGGGTTGTAGCCGAAGCCGTAGAGAGTCCGCTGAGTCCCGGCGAAATCATCCAACTCGACGAGGAGCAGACCCATACGTTCGGCATCAGCTCGAAGACGACAGACGACCAGGGACGGTTCTCGTGGGACTACGTCCTCGCCGGCCCCACCGTCCGGATCGCGGCGTTCAACGCCGACACCGAGGAATATCAGAGTATTCGCGTCTCGATCGCGCGCAACGGCCAGCGGCTCAACGTCAATCTGCCGTTCCTCGGCCGCGGCAGCCTGAAGGGCCGGACGCTCGCGGAGGACGGCACGACGCCGCTCGGCGGAACGTCGCTGCTGGTCACCAGCCTGACCGACCAGAGCCAGTACTTCGTGCTGACGGACAGCACGGGCGCGTTCGACATCCAGCGGATCCCGGTCGGCAACGTCCTCATCGAAGCGGTGAACCCGTCGGCAGGCGCCACGGTGAAGATCAGTGAGCGCATTCCATTCGCCGGCGCCGAGATCACCCGCGATATCATCCTGATCGGCATCGACGTCGCGCAACCGGTCCAGCGCGGCCGGGTGACGGGACACGTGCTGCAGGCCGACGGCGCAACGGTCGCCGTCGGTGCCCAGGTCGTCCTCTATTACCGCGAAGACGCCCGGTACCCCGTGTACTGTCCGGAACAGTCCTCCGACGGCATCACCGAGTGCGCCGTGGCGGTCACGCGCACCGACGCGCTCGGCGCGTTCACGTTCGAACAGGTGCCGCCCGGGTCGTTGCGCGTCTACGCGTTCGATCAGCCCACCCTCATGCAGGGCGAGGTTCTCGTGGAACTGGCCCCGGGCGGCTCGGTGTCCTTCAACCTCCTGCTGGCCGGCGGTCTGGGCACGGTGTCGGGGACGGTCGTCGATTCCGCGGGGCAACCCGTCGCGGGCGCCAGGGTCGGCGGCGGGCTGAGCCTGACGACAACCGACACCTCAGGGCACTTTACGCTCACCGACGTGCCGGTGGGTCGCAGCCGGCTGGTCGCCGTCAGCGACGCGCTGGGCTCGGTGGGCGGCGTCGACATCGATATCGCACGCCAGGGCGAAACCATCAGCGCGGTGATCGTCCTCCAGGCGGCAGGCGTCATCACGGGCATCGTGCGAGACTCCTCCGGCACGCCCGTGCCGAATCTCGACGTCTACCTGCTGAACAGGCCAGACCTGGCCAAGGGGGGCGAGAACTCCATCGCCGTTCGGTCGTCCACGACGACCGAGGCGAACGGCCGGTACCGCTTCGAGCGCGTCGTCGCCGGCGAGTACCGCGTGTCGGCGTTCAACCCCGACTTCACCGACGGCAACGTGGCTGATGCCGTCCTCAGCTACCAGGGCCAGGTGGTCACCGCCGCCATCACGTTCCGCGGCCGGGGACACATCCACGGCGTGGTCTACGACGCCGACGGTCACACCCCGCTGCGCGCCGCCGTCGGGCTGTCCGGCGACCAACTCGTCATCGCCGGGAACAGGGTCGGCGCGGGCTTCGTGTACGTCCAGAACTACCAGATCGCCGAAAGCACGATTACCGACGGCGCCTTCACGTTCAACGGCGTCTGGGTCGGCCCCTTCACCCTGCGGGCGGCCGGCCAGTTCAGCCCCGACCCGATCGCCTACGAGGCCACGATGCCGCCGCCGGGCGGCGAGGTGAATCTGACCCTGCGGCTGCAGCCCACCTCAGAGATTCGCGGGACCGTGCTCCAGCCCGACGGCGTGACGCCCGTGGGAGGCAACGTCATCGTGCGGTACAAGTCGGGTGCCTTCGTGATCAGGTGCATCACGGTCGGTTCCGGCGAGGGGGCCTACGAGGTCTGCTCGCCGTACCCGCAGGGGATCCAGGAGGAGACGGTCGTTACCGACGAGCACGGGCAGTTCTGGTTGCCGACGGTGAATGCAAGCTCGTTCACCCTGACGGTCGAGGACCCGGTCAGCGGAAAGGTCGGCCAGGTCAGCGGGACTGTCCGGGCCGGCGGTCGCGCGGAGCTGACGGTGCGGCTTCTCGGCACCGGAGAGGTCACCGTTCAGGTCTTTGCCAGCGACGCCTCTACGCCGATCCCGGGTGCACGGGTGAAGGTCAATCAGATCGGCTTCCCCGGACGGTCCTTCGAGTTCATCGCCGACAGTCAGGGGCGAGTGGTCTTCTCAGGCGCGGATGCCCTGACCGAAGGGGCGTTCGTCGTCGCGGCCGTGGACCTGCGCGACGGCTTTGCCGGCCGGGCGATGGGGCGCGTGACGCAGGACGGGGAGCAACTCCTCGTCCGCGTCTACCTCTACAACGCCGCCGGCGCGGTCGCCGGCATCGTCTACAAAGCCGACGGCCTCGACCCCGCACCCAACGTGCAGGTCATCGTGTCCAACGAGCGCGGCCCGCTCGCGTACGCGATGACCGATGCAGCCGGATCCTTCCGCGTGGATACGATTCCGCTGGGAGACTTCTCCGTCGAGTGCTTCAATCCCGCGACGGCCGGCCGCGCGTACGGTGCCGGACGAATCGACCTCGATCGCCAGGAAGTCGCCCTCAACCTGACCGAGGCTGCCGTGAGCGTCGTTCGCGGGACGGTGATCGACGCCTTCACCCTCGAGCCTCTCAAAGGCTGGACCGTCGAGCTGAATCAGCAGAGTCCGTCCGGCCGGGACCTGCCCACACTGGTGACGACCAGCGGTGTCGACGGCGGATTCTCGTTCCCGGGAGCGACGGTCGGGTCCTTTTCGCTCACGGTCTGGTACAGCCAGGGTGGCGTATACGCCCGCAACGCGATGAGGGGCGCGCTCACCCGCCCGGCCGAAGCGGTGGACGTCGTCGTGCCGGTGGACGTTCCGCATCCGGCGTACGGCCGGATCGACGGCCTCGTCGTCAATCCGGACGGATCGCCGGCCGGGAACAGCCAGGTCGAAATCTGGGCATCGACCCTCGCGCAGTCGCTTGTCACCACCGGCGATGGCACGTTTACGGTCGATGACGTGCCAGTCGGACGGTTCCAGGTGGTGGCGATCTCACAGGTGACGGGCACCGCCGGCTCGGTCGTCGGGGATCTGCAGTTCGAGGGCCAGACGGCCAAGGTCACCGTGGTGATGATTGGCCTGAGCCGCGTCAGCGGCACGGTCGTGAAGGCGGATGGCAGTCCTTCGGCAGGTGCTGAGGTTACGCTGAGCGGTCAACCCGCGAGCGGGTGTCTTGGCGACTGCGTCGTGTTCGCCGATGCGGCAGGCGCGTTCACCTTCCTCGACGTCCCGGCGAAGACGTTCACGGTGACGGCGAGGGATCCCATCTCCAACTTGAAGGGTGCGGTCGGCGGCTCTCTCTCCGGAGGCGAAACGCGAGTCGTCCGCGTGGTGCTGGAACCTTCGGCCATCGTGAGAGGACGCGTTCTGTTCTCGAACGGCGGCCTGGCGCTTGGTGTCGTCGCCGACCTGAGCCGGCCGGCGCCGTGGGACTCCTCGACGACCCAACGCCTGTTCGTGGAGAGCAGATCAGACGGTGTGTTCGAGTTCTCGACCGTGGCCATCGGGACGTGGAATCTCTCGCTCCAGGATCCCGCCGGCTCGGGCCTCGCGCGGCGGACCGTGGCGGTCACCGGCCTTATGGACCTCCGCGACATCGTGCTCGATGAGGCGCCGCCGATGGTCACCGGCATGACGCCCGCCGCATCGTCCGCCGGCGTCCCTCGCGACCAGATGATTTCGATTGTCTTCTCGGAGCCTGTGAGCCCGACGACGGTCAACGGCACAACGGTCGTGTTGAGCGAGGCCGCCGGGACGGTGGCCGGCCTCGTCGACCTCACCGCGGGTGACAAGACCGTCACGTTCACCCCGCTCGTCCCGCTCAAGGACCAGACGCGGTACACCGTGCGGGTGTCGGGGGTGAAGGACCGGCTCGACAAGCCGATGAGCGCGGCGTACGTGGCGTCGTTCACGACCATCGACGTCAAGCCGCCCGGCTGGTCGGTCGTGAGTCCGGCCCAGGGGACGTCGGGGGTGGCCGTTGACACCACGGTTCGCGTGACGTTCTCCGAGCCGATCGACCCCCAGCGCTTCACGGCCACTCCGGTTCGCGCGTCTTCGGCGACGGGCGCCGTCGAGGGCCGCATCGACTTCCTGAACGGCAACACCACTGTGGCGTTCTCGCCGCGGTGGCCACTGGCCGAAGCGACGGTCTACCGGGTGCAGGTCGATCCCGCCGCCGATCTCTCGGGCAACCTGCAGGCGGCCGGCCTTGACTTCGAGTTCCGGACCACGGACCGGACCCCGCCGACAGTTGCCGGTCTCGTCCCGGCTGACAGTGCCACGGTCATCGAGAACGGATTCGTATCCATCACGCCGACGCTCGGCGCCGGGCACGACGTGTCGTACGTCGACTACTACGCGAACGGTGTCTTCAGGTTCACGTCGCGGACCTCGCCGTTCACCTTCGCGCTCCAGGCGACGCCCAGTTTCGGGAAGGCCGGCGACCTGATCACCGTCTGGGCGGTGGCGGTCGACACGTCAGGGAACCGCGGCGTCGCCTCGGCTCCGCTGGCGATCACGATCCTGCCCGACGCCGCGCCGGTCGTGTCGATTGTGGCGCCGATTGCGGGACTGTCGGCCAGGAATGGCGAACGTGTGGTGGTCACGGTTCGTGCGAGCGACGATGTCGGCGTGGCCCAAATCGGGTATCGCGCCGCCACCGGCCGGCCGCAGGACGCCGTGGCGCGTGCGGTGACGCCGGCTGTCCTGGCACGCGAGGAGTCGTTCGAGTTCGTCGTGCCGGCCAACCTCGCGCCGGGTGCGACCATTGCCATTCAGGCCTCCGCGGCGGACACACAGGGACAGATCACGAACGCCGCGTCGGTGAACATCGCGGTGCTCGACGCCGTGCCGCCGACAGTCGCCATCACCGGCGCGACGTCAGGCGACAGGATTCGGCCGGGCCAGTCGGCCAGCGTCGTCGTCGCCGCCCAGGACATGGGCGGCGTGTCCGCCGTGACGTTCGCTACGAG
>Ga0315287_10001561_pt1 | contig 21265 bp, 10 predicted proteins | sample YL17G11_0_MG_FD_205037 | JGI IMG/M metagenome (GOLD analysis project Ga0315287, IMG submission 205037) | Sediment microbial communities from Yellowstone Lake, YNP, Wyoming, USA - YL17G11_0 | ecosystem: Environmental > Aquatic > Freshwater > Lake > Sediment | place: USA: Wyoming | collected...
CGAAGTCGCCTTCAACTCCTTTTCCGGCACCGTCGCACGCGCCACGCCGTACGATTCGGACACGAACTCGGACGGCAACGCCGTCTACTCGTACGGCTCGGCGCCCACGTTGCGCGGCAACATGATCCGCAGCGATGCCTACGGCTTCGCTGTCGCGCTGATCCTCAGTGAGGCGGTGGTGACGGGAAACACCGTGATCTCCGGCCTGGACAGCTCGTCCCTCTACTTCTACTACGGGCTCGGTTCGAAGGAAGTGGTCATCAACAACGTCCTGGTCGGTGGGTCGTACGCCACCCTGCGAGCGCATGCTCCGGGAGGCAGCCCGATGACGCTTTGGGTGGGGCACAACACCATCGTTAACAGCGGAACCAACACGGGTGTTCTCGTCGGTGAGCACGCGGCGGCGGGGTTGAGGAACAACATCGTGGCCGGTCATGCCACGGCGGTCCGAGTCGAAGGCACAGGCACGGTGACCGCCAGTAACACGCTCTTCTGGAACAACGCGGACGACGGCATTCGCGGCACCGATCCGATCGACGGCGACCCGCTGTTCGTGAACGCGGCGGTCGGGGACTTCCACGTCCAGGACGGCTCGGCGGCGATCGGCGCAGGTCTCGTCGTGTTCGGCTGCATATCGGACGGCTGGTGCGGGGAGGGTCGCGACATCGACGGCGAGGTGCGGCCGGGGCTGGGGGGGTTCGACATCGGTGCCGACGAGCTGACTCCGCGGGCGTTCGACTTCGGCACGCCCGCATCGCCGGTCGCCGCAGGCTTCACCCGGGTCACACACTCCACGACGTTCTCTTCCGGCCTCGGGTTTGGCTGGAACTACGGCACCATCGGCTCGCGCGATCGCGGCATCGGTGACGACAGGCAGCGCGACTTCTGCTTCACCCACACCGGGACCTTCGCCGTCACCGTCCCCAATGGCCGCTACCGCGTGACGCTGACGATGGGCGACGCCACCGCCGGCCACGGGCAGATGGCGGTGTTCCTCGAGAATCAGAAGGTCGCCACCGTCAACACGGCCGGCAACGAGCTCAAGGAGCTCGCCTTCGAGACAGCGGTCACGGACGGAGAGCTCACGGTGTGGCTCAACGACGAGGGCGGCTCGGATCCCAACGTGGTGCTCAACGCCCTGGTCATCGAGAAGGCGCCGCCGGTCCTTCTGGACCTCGGCACCGCGGCTTCGCCGCTGGCCGCCGGGTACACCCGCGGCACGCACGCCTCCGTCTACTCGCCTGCGGCCGGCTTCGGCTGGTTGGGCGGCATCGTCCAGTCGCGCGACCGCGGGACAGCCGACGCGCTGCGCCGCGATCTCGTCTTCGCCCCGCGCGCCCTGCTCGGGCTGTTCCTCGCCAACGGCGTCTACGACGTCGACGTCACGCTCGGCGACGCCGCAGGAGCCCACAACCAGATGGGCGTCTCCGTCCAGGGGGCGGCGCCGGATCCGATCTCAACGGCGAAGAACCAGTTCGTCTCCCGCCGGTACCGCACGTGGGTCGCCGACAACCGCCTCGACGTCCTCCTCGACGACCTCGCAGGGCCCGACGCCAACGTCGTGATCAACGCCGTCGAGGTCAGGGAAGCGGCGATTCCCTTCTTCGACTTCGGCACGCCGACCTCCCCGGTGGCTGCGGGCCATGTCCAGGTCACCCATCTGACGAGGTACAGCGACGGGCGCGGCTATGGGTGGACGAGCGGCACCGTCCAGAGCCGCGACCGCGCCGTCGGGTCGGACCTGCAGCGCGACTTCGCCTTCTCGCCGAACGCCGAGTTCGCCGTCGACGTGGTCAACGGCCGCTACCAGGTAACGATCACGCTCGGAGACCTCACCGGGCGACACGACCTGATGGGCGTCTTCCTCGATGGCGCGCAGGTCGACACCGTGACGACCGCAACCGGAGGATTGGTTACCGCGACGTACCCCGTGATCGTGCAGGATGGGAGGCTCGACGTGAAGCTCCTCGACCAGGGCGGCACCGACCCCAACGTCACGATCGTCGCACTCGAGATCCACTAGCCGGAAGCCCGTAGACAGCCCGGCGCCGGCAGCTTGACAGCGGGCCCACGCGGCCGCAGATTGGTTGCAAGAGAGTACAGCGACCTGAGAAAGGCGAGGTCCCTCATGACCGCAATCTTCCACGTCCGCGTCGTTTCCGTAGCCGTTGCCGTCGTGGCCCTGCTGGCTGCAGCCGGCACTAGCGCCAACGATCTCTTCGTGAACCCTGCCGGGAGCGGCACGACCTGCGTCCAGTCGGCGCCGTGCACCCTGGCGACAGCGCTCGCTACGGCGTCCGCCGGAGACACGATCTACGTCGGCGCGGGAGGCTACACCGGAAGCGGCGACCAGGTTGTGCTGCTCGACAAGAGCGTCAACCTGCTCGGCGGCTGGAGCGGCGCGGCGAGCGGCCCGATCGTGCGCGACCACGTGGTTTTCACGTCGACACTCAACGGGCAGAACGCCCGGCGAGTCATCACGATCACCGGCGCAGGCGTCGCGCCGACGGTCGACGGGCTGTCGATCACCGGCGGCAACGCCACCGGGCTGACCGCCGGATGCGGCTTTCACGGCTCGGACACGGGCTGCGGCGGCGGGATCCTCGTCCACGACGCCAGCCCGACGATAAGCGACTGCAGCATCAGCGGCAACACCGCCGTCACGGCGGCGGCGGACCCGAACCAGCAGGCGGCCGGCGGCGCGATCTCGGTGGTGCACGCCAACGGGACGGCGATCCGCAACAACACGATCTCCAACAACAAGGCGAGCACGGCCGGCCAGGGGTTCGGGGGAGGCATCGCCGTCGAGCAGACGGACGGCTGCCTCGTTGAGGGCAACCGCATCATCGGCAACACCGGCACGACGATCGTCCAGGTCGGCCAGGGCGGCGGCATTGCCTTCGACGGCGGTACCGTCGGGGCGATCTCCATCGTGGGCAACCTGGTGCGCGACAACGCCGGGACGGCGTCCGGCGACTACTCGGCCGGCAACGCACTCTTTTCCTGGTACGGCCAGATCAGCATCGAGCGCAACCTGTTCGCCGCCTCCGCCAGGACCGAGGTCGTCAACCTCCTCTACTCGCCCGGGTCGTTCATCGCCAATCGGGTCGAGGCCACCGGGCTGTGCAGTCGCTCGCTCACCCTCTTCGCGAGCGGAGGCCAGGGCGACCTGGTCGTCAACAACGTCCTCGTCGGCGGGACCGAGGCCACCGTTTTGGCCGCAGGCACCGAGGTCTACCCGCTCTCGGCCAATCTCAGGCACAACACCATCGTCGGCAACGGCGCGGCAACCGGGGTGCTCGTCAACGACCTCGCCACCGTCACGCTGGTCAACGACATCGTCGCCGGACACGGCACCGGCCTGACGGTGACCGGCAGCGGCTCCCTCGTCGCCGACCACACGCTGTTCTGGAACAACGACAATGACGGCATCCGCGGCACCGGCCCGGTCGACGGCGACCCGAGGTTCGTCAACCGGGCGTTCGGCGACTTCCACATCTTCGACGGCTCAACGGCCCAGGGGCGCGGCGTGGACGCGGAGGTCGCGCGGGACATCGACGGCGACGCCAGGCCCGGACTGGGCGACTTCGACATCGGCGCCGACGAGATCGCTCCCGCGTGGTTCGACTTCGGCACGCCGATCTCGCCGGTGGCACACCAGTACTCTCAGGTCACGCCCGCGACCGTCTACACGCCGGGGCGCGGTTTCGGCTGGCTCTCGGGATCGATCGCCGCCCGCGACCGCATCACCCCGAGCGAGCTGCAGCGCGACTTCTGCTTCACCCCGCTCGGCACGTTCGTGGTCGACGTCCCCAACGGCCGCTACCGGGTGACGGCGACCACCGGCGATCAGACCGCCGGGCACAGCCAGATGGGCTTCTTCCTGGAGGGCCAGCAGGTCGCCAGCCTGAGCACGCAGGCCGGGGAGTTCAAGACGCTGACCTACGACGTCTCGGTGACCGACGGCCAGCTCACGCTGCTGCTCCAAGACCTCGGCGGCAGCGACCCCAACGTGGTGATCAACGCCCTCATCGTTCTGCGGATGCCCGGGATTTGGCTCGACCTCGGCACCGCCGGCTCGCCGGTGCAGCCCGGCTGGGTGCGCGTCACGCCCGCCTCGCTGTTCTCCCCCGAGGCGGGTTACGGCTGGCTCAACGGGACCGTCCAGGCGCGCGACCGCGGCGTCGGCACCTCGCTCCTGCGCGACTTCAACTTCCTCCACATGGGGTACTTCTCGCTGTTCCTCGAGGACAACGTCTACGACCTGTCGCTCACCTTCGGCGACGCCACCGGCGCGCACGACAACATGTCGGTCGCGCTGCAGGCGCAGGGCGCCGGCTCCCTAAGCACGGCCGCCAATCAGTTCGTCCGCCGGACGTACCCCGCCAGCGTCGTCAACAACCGCCTCAGGATCTACCTGGTGGACGGCGGCGGGAAGGACCCCAACCTGGTGCTCAATGCGGTCGAGATCATGCCGCGCGCGCAGCCCCGCTTCGACTTCGGCACCGCCACCTCGCCGGTCGCGGAGGGCTATCTCCAGGTCACGCCGGCGACCACGTACGAATCGTGGCGCGGGTACGGCTGGACAGCCGGGACGCTCTCCGCCCGAGACCGTGGGACCGCGGATCCCCGTGCTCGCGACTTCGTCTTCGGCACCAAGGCCGAGTTCGCCGTCGACATGTTCGACGGTGTCTACGACGTCGACATCACGATGGGCGATGCCGCCGCGGCGCACGATGCCATGGCCGTGACGCTCGAGGGCAATCTGGTGGACACCGTATCGTCAGCGGTGGGCGAGGTGATATACCGCAGCTACCGCGTCCGGGTGACCGGCGGGCAGCTCAACCTGGCGCTCGCCGACAACGGCGGCCGCGACGCCAACGTCGTGATCAACGCCCTCGGGATCCGATAGGCGCCGAGGGAGTTCCCCTCGCCCGCGCGCGATCACATCCCGCCCGGCACGGCCTTGACGGATGTGCAGAGCGGCAGCAGATTGGTAACAAGGCAGAAGAACCTCCTGAGAATGGCGAGGTGCGTGATGGCCGGAACCCCCAACGTTCGGTTCGTCGCAACTCTCTCTCTCGCAGCGCTATCGATCGGTCCTCTAGTCGGCTCCGCGGTGGCGGCCGATCTCTTCGTCACACCGGCGGGAGGCGGCACCACGTGTGTGCAGGCGGCGCCGTGCACCTTGGTCACCGCGCTGGCGACCGCCGTCAAGGACGACACCATCTACGTTGGCGCCGGCACCTACACCGGGACCGGGACCGAGGTCGTGCTCCTCGACAAGACGGTCAACCTCCTCGGTGGCTGGGACGGCGCCGCGAGCGGGCCCGTGCATCGCGACCACGTCGTCTACACGTCCGGCCTCGACGGCGAGAACGCCCGGCGGGTCATCAAGGTAGTCGGCGCCGCCGCGGCGCCCGTCATCGACGGGCTTTCGATCATTCGCGGTAACGCTTCCGGACTCACCGCCCAGTGCGGTGCCCAGGGGATCAACAACGGCTGCGGCGGCGGGATCTTCGTCTACAACGCGGGACCGATCATCAGCGACAACCACATCTCCGGCAACGCCGCGGCAACCACGGCGCTCAAACCGGCGTTTTCCGCCGCGGGTGGCGGCATCGAGGTTTACTATGGGCACGATCTCGTCATTCGGGACAACACGATCTCGGGAAACACTGCCAGCTCCGCCAGCCTGGGGTTCGGAGGCGGCATCAGCTCTGAGTACTGCGACAGGTGCCGTATTGAGGGCAACCGCGTCATAGGCAACACCGCCACCACCCTCGCTGCAAGTCCCGGTTGGGGCGGCGGGATCGCCCTCGGCGGCGACGCCTCGACCGTCGCGGTGACCGGAAACCTGGTCGTGGGGAACACCGCATCGGCAAAAGGGTTTTCGATGGGCAACGCGCTCTGCACGTGGTACCCGACCGTCGACGTGGCGCGCAACCACTTTTCCAGCGACGACGCCAGGGACACCGTCTACCTCGGTGGATGGCGCGGCACGTTCGCCGGCAACCGGGTCGAGGCGACCGGCGCCGCCTTGGTTGCATTGCGCCTGACGCTCGGCCGCAACGAGGAAGCGACGATCGTAAACAACGTGATCGCCGGCGGAAGCGCGGCTGCGGTCTCGGCCGACGGCATGCACGACTATCGAGTCATTGCCACCTTACGGAACAACACCATCGTCGGCAACGGCGCGGCGACCGGCGTCCTCGTGGACAGCTTCGCGATCGTGACGATGACGAACAACATCGTCTCCGGCCACGCCACCGGTCTGGCCGCCACCGGCAGCGGCGTGCTCACCGCCGACCACACGCTGTTCTGGAACAACGACGACGACGGCATCCCCGGCACGAACCAGCTCAACGGCGACCCGAAGTTCGTCAACCGCGCCTACGGGGACTTCCACATCCAGGCGACATCTGTGGCGCAGGGAAACGCCATCGACGCCGGCGTTGCGACGGACCTGGACGGCGACGCCCGGCCGGGCCTGGGCGGCTACGACGTCGGCGCTGACGAGCTGGCGCCGGCGAGGTTCGATTTCGGCACGCCGGCCTCGCCAGTCGCGTTTGGCTACACCGGCGTCTCGCACAACACCGCCTAAACGCCAGTGCGCGGCTTCGGCTGGCTTTCGGGAGCGATCGGCTCGCGCGACCGCGTCTCTCCGAGTGAGCTCCTTCGCGATTTTTGCTTCACGCCGCTCGGCACCTTCGCTTTGGACATCCCCAACGGGCGGTTCCGCTTGTCGGTAACCATCGGCGACCTGACCACTGGGCACAGCCAGATGGGCATCTTCCTGGAGGGCCAGCAGGTCGCCAGCGTGAGCACGCAGGCCAACGAGTTCAAGACGCTGGCGTTCGACATCTCGGTCACCGACGGGCAGCTCACGCTGCTGCTCGACGACCTCGGCGGCAGCGACCCCAACGTGGTGATCGATGCCCTCGTAGTCGAGAGGATGCCGGCGGTCAAGCTCGACCTCGGCACCGCCGGCTCGCCGGTAGCTGCCGGGTATGCCCGGGTCACGCACGGCTCGGTGTACTCTCCGGAGGCTGGCAGCGGGTGGCTCAGCGGCATCATCCAGTCGCGCGACCGCGGCGTCGGCTCGGCCCTCTTGCGCGACTTCAACTTCACGCACATGGGCTACTTCGCTATGTACCTCCAGGACGGCCTCTACGACCTGTCGCTCACCTTCGGCGACGCCAGCGGAGCGCACGACAACATGTCCGTCGCCCTACAGGCGCTGGGGGCCGGCTCGCTCAGTACGGCTGCCAATCAGTTCATCACCCGGACGTACCCGGCCTGCGTCGTCAACAGCTTCCTCAAGATCCTCCTGGTCGACGCCGGCGGCAAGGACCCCAACGTCGTCGTCGACGCCATCGAGGTGACACCGCGCGCACTTCCCCGGTTCGACTTCGGGACGCCGACATCGCCGGTGGCGGCGGGGTACGTCCAGGTGACGCCGGCGACCGCCTACGCCGCGTGGCGCGGTTTCGGCTGGCTGTCGGGAACGCTCTCGAGCCGCGACCGTGGCGCCGGCAGCGACCCCGAGCGCGACTTCGTCTTCACCAAGAGCGCCGAGTTCGCCGTCGACGTGCTCGACGGCGTCTACGACGTGAGCATTACGATGGGAGACTCCACCGGGTCCCACGACCTCATGGCGATCACGTTGGAGGGCGCGCTCGTCGACACCGTCTCCACGCCCGCCCACCTGTTCACCACCCGCACGTACCGGGTGCGGGTGACCGGCGGCCAGCTCAACGTCGCCCTCGCCGACCAGGGCGGCACCGACCCCAATGTGGTGATCAACGCGCTCCAGATCCATTAGCGGTGCGAGACTCCGCCACGGGTCCCCACGGGGCATGGGCTCAGGATTCTGATCCTTCGAGTATTGTCCTTCTCCCCTTCATGGCGCATATTGGTATCGGGACAGCACACCCGGACGCGGCTTTGCCACCGGATCCGGCAGGCCGAAGCGGGTGAAGGCACGGCGACCGATTCACGCAGGTCTTGGAGGTTTGAGCTATGGCCAACGGGAACGTTCTCCGCTCCACAAGGCTCGCCCTCGCCGCGATCGTCTTCACCACCGACCTGCTCGCCGCCAGCCGCGGGCGGCCGTCGCAGACCCTGCCGGCCGACGTTCTCTCGGTACCGCGCCAGCGGCTCATCGTGCGTGGGGTGACGCCTGGCGAGGCCGAGCTGCTGTTCAGCCAGGCGGTAGCCGCGGTGTACTTCGCCGGGACCGGCGAGGTGCGCCTCCTGTCCTTTGCCGAGCCGTCTCAGGATAGCCGCCAGGCGCTGCGCCAACACTTCGGGGCCGCGGCGGCTAGCCTGATGACAAGCGCCGAGCGGACCGACCAGACGACGCTCCCCGAATTCCTCGCCGACGTCGAGGCGGCCCTGGCGAGCGATACCGGCAGGCTCGGGCCGTATCTCCTGATGCAGCCGGTCTCGCTCGAGGTGCCCGAGGGGGTCCACGCGATGCAGGCCACCGCTGCGCCGCCCGTGCGGGCCCAGGTCGTGATTCTCTCGGAAGGATTCGAGGGCGACCCGTGGACGCGCTGGCAGCGCACCAACAACACCTCGGGCAGCTACGACTGGGCGACGACGACGTGCGACAAGCACTCGGGGGCCCAGGCCCTCGACGGAGTGCGGGGGGGGACGGTCGGAGCCACCCTGGCCTGCGCAGCCAATTACCCGAACTCGGTGCAGAACTTGATCGTCGACACCCAGTGCGAGGCGTTCCAGGGCGCCGGCCAGGCGTGGCTCGAAGGCTACGGCACCGTCAGCTCCGAGCAGGGCTACGACCAGCTCGCGGTCCTCTTCAACCAGAGCGGCGGCACGTTCCAGGGCAGTGCTTTCTCGGGGACGTACGCCGGCTGGTGGCACGTCATCTTCAACCTGAAGCAATTCTCGCTGATCGGCGATCTCACGCAGAAGGCGTGCAACACCCTCGCCTTCGTCTTCTCCTCCGACTCGACCATTGCCCAGGGGTGGGGCGCGCGCATCGACGACATCACGATCACCACCGAGGCCGGCCCCTCCGTGGGCTGCGCCGTCTCCGCCGCCCCGAGCAGCGGCGCCGCCCCGCTCGACGTGTCGCTCTCGGCAACCGTCTCGGGTGCCTCGGGAGGCGCCCAGTACGACTGGGACTTCGGCGACGGCAGCTCTTCGACGTCCGCCAACCCGACGCACCGCTACCTGGTGCGCGGGACGTACAACCCGTTCTTCCAGGTCGTCGACGGCACGACCGTCTGCTCTGCGGCGGCCTCGGTCACGGTGAGCGGCTCGGGGATCACGCCGAGCCCCGGGGTGTTCGAGGGCACCACCTCGCAGGGGAAGAAGTTCGCGTTCACGGTCGGCGCCGACAGCCACATCTCGCCCTACACCTACGGTTACGCGTGCTCGAGCACCACCGGCGAGAGCACGGTCACGACCACGGGCTGCACCTATAGCGACGGCGGCTTTTCGTGCGGCAGCACTTCGTGCCAATCGTACGTGACGAACGCCAAGATCCGGGGCACCTTCGACTCCCCGACCACCGCGGTCGGCTTCCTCTCGGTCACCACGGGCTCGAACCCGGCCATCGGCTCGAGCTGCTGCTACCTGTCGAACGTCACCTGGAGCGCGACGCGCACCGGTGCCGCAACGTGCACGGTAATGTGCTCCGCCACGGTGCCGTTCTCCGGTCAGGCGGGAACCCCGGTTTCCTTCCAGGCCAGCGCGACCCCGTCCAACTGCACGGGGGCGCCCTCCTACTCCTGGACCTTCGGCGACGGCGGCACCGACACGCTGCAGAGCCCATCCCACGCCTACACCGCCGCCGGCAGCTACGGCTGGACCCTGACCGTCACCGTCGACGACCAGACGTGCACGCGCAGCGGCACCATCACAATCAGCGGCGGAGCGGCCTGCACCGTGGGCTGCAACGCAACGGTCCCGACAACCGCCACCGCAGGCTCGGCGGTGGCGTTCCAGGCCAGCGCGACGCCATCCAACTGCACGGGCGCCCCCGCCTACTCGTGGAGCTTCGGCGACGGCGGCACCAGCACGCAGCAGAGCCCGTCGCACGCCTACGCCGCCGCCGGCAGTTTCGGTTGGACTCTCAACGTGGCAGTCGATGCACAGACATGCACTCGGACAGGCACGATCGCAGTCTCCGCCGTCGGCGGCGCAACCGTCTACATGGTGCCGTCGGTGGCCCACCTTCCGGGCGCGGGCGGCACGCAGTGGCGCACCGACGTCGCCGTCGTGGGCAACGCGAGCGCCACCGCCCACCTGACGCTGACCTACTACTCCGATGCGCAGACTCTTGGTACGAGCTACGACCTCGCGCCCAACGCGACCGTCGAGTGGCGCGACATCCTCGTCGGCCGCTTCGGGATGGGGTCCGGCGCGTCGACCTCCGGCGTGCTCCACGTCTCGTCGGACGTGCCGGTGGTCATCACCTCGCGCACCTACAACCAAACCGCCACAGGGACGTTCGGCCAGTATTACCCCGCCTGCACGGTCGGCAACGCGCTGAGCTACGGTCAGGTCGGAACCCTCGCGCAGCTCAAGAAGAACGGCTCGTTCCGCACCAACATCGGCATCCTCAACGTGGGCACCGCGTCATGCTCGGTGACGGTCAAGCTCTTCAAGGGCGACGGCGTCCAGGTCGGCAGCAGCAAGACGCTGACCGCCGCGGCCGGCCGGTGGCTGCAGCAGTACGACATCTTCGCCAACGTTGGCGCCGGCAGCAACGACATCGCCTACGCCACCGTCGCAGTCCAGACTCCCGGAGGAGCGGTATGGGCCTACGCTTCGGTCGTAGACATCGCCACCGGCGACCCGACGACGATACCGGTGATCGTGCGATAGCACAGGCGCGGCCCCGAGTCCGCGCCTCGTGCAGCGAAGGGAGTGAGCCATGACGAGCCGGTTGATCTCGCCTCGGACGGTGGTCCGGACGCTGGGGGTTCTCGTATGCCTCTGCGCCACCGCCACGCAGGCGACAGCCGAGTGCACGCTGAGCTGCAATGCGAATATCACGACGTTCGCGGATGTCGGCGAGAGCGTGTATTTCTCGGGCAGCGCGACGCCCAGTGGGTGCTCGGGGACGCCCGTCTACGACTGGGACTTCGGGGACGGCTCGCCGCACTCGTCGCAGAGCCACCAGGACCATGTCTACGCCATCGGCGGGACGTTCACCTGGACGATGACGGTGACCGCCGACGGCAAGAGCTGCACGAGAACCGGGACCATCTCGGTGTGCGGGTTGGCCTGCGATGCGACGGTGCCAGCCACCAGCCGCGCCGGCGCGCCGGTGTCCTTCGTCGGGAACGCGACGGCGACGGGGTGCCTCTCGTTCAACCGGTACGACTGGGACTTCGGCGACGGCTCCGCGCACTCCACGGCGTCGTGGCCGACGCACGCCTACGCGACTCCGGGCACCTACCCGTGGACCCTGAAGGTGGAGAACTTCACGCAGTCGTGCACGCAGACCGGCTCGATCACGATCGCGGAGGCCGTGGCCTGCTCGTCGTGCGAGGTCACCGTCCCCGCCACCGGCGTGGCCGGCACCAAGGTGCAGGTCGTGTCGCGGACCCTGCCGGCCGACTGCTCGGGCAGCGTGTGGTACGGCTTCGACTTCGGCGACGGGTTCGTCTCGTACTGGGGCACCGGGGGTCACTCCTACTGCCAGCCCGGGACGTACACCTGGACCGCCACGGTGACGATCAACGGCACGCCGTGCGTGCGCACCGGGACGATCGCCATCGCCCCGCCGACGGAGCTGGAGTGCTCCGCCAACTTCACCCCCTCCGGTGCGTGCCCGCTCGAGGCCAACTTCTGGACGGGGATCGACGACTGCGACGATTCCGCCTCCTACGCCTGGGATTTCGGCGACGGCGCCACCGCCACGACGCGGAGCGGCAAGCACGTCTACCCGAGCCAGGGCACGTACCCGTGGACGGTCACCGCAACGTGGCTGGGAGCGTCGTGCTCCTCATCCGGCACGGTCACCGTCGACCCGCCGGCCGCGATCACGGCGCCCGCCACCGCGGCTCCGCGCGCCGGCGGCGCTCCGCTCCCGATCGCCTTCCACGGCGCCGCGGAGCCCGCGAGCTGCATCACGTCGGCCGCGTGGCACTGGGATTTCGGCGACGGGCAGAGCTCGGAGGAGAAGGACCCGTCGCACACCTACGCGACACCGGGGTTCTACACCTGGATGCTCACCGTCAACGCCGAAGGTAGGTCCGCCTCGCGCAAGGGACCGATCATCGTCGGCCCCACCCCGACCACCTACACCTGGGCGCCGCAGTTGTCGCGCCGCGACGACCTCATCGTGGACACCGACTTCCCGACCGAGCAGGGCGGCTTCACGGCAGGTAAGAACGGCATCCGCTCGACCGGCGACCGTGGGCGCACATGGGGAAGCTCGTGGGACACCTCCTGCTACGCGGTGCACTTCCTCGACGCGAGCACCGGCTTCTACACCGCCTACTGCGGGTTCGCGTGGACGACCAACGGCGGCGCCACGTGGAACGAAGGGTACTGGTACTCGGACTGCTTTGGGTTCAGTCTCACCGACATCTTCGCCACTACGCCGACACAGGTCTGGCAGTCCGACTCCGCCGGCGACCTCTGGCGGTGGACGTACACCCCGGGAACCGGCTACTACGGGCACGACTGGACTCAGGACCGGTACTTCTCGACCGGGGCGAGCCACCTGCAGTCGATCTACTTCACCGACCCCGGCAACGGCTGGGGCGTCGGCAACAGCGGCAAGATCATCCGCATTACCAACGCCGCGAGCGCCACTCCGGGGTTCGCGACCCAGCCGAGCGGTGTGACGGCGAACCTCCGCGGCATCGTCATGCTCTCGCCGACCAATGGCTGGGTAGTCGGGGACAACGGCACGATCCTGACCACGAGCAATGGCGGTGCGACCTGGACGCCGCGCGCAAGCGGCACGACGATCAACTTCCGCGGCATCGACTTCCGCGACGCCACGAACGGCTGGATCGTCGGCGAGAGCGGCCTGGTGCTGGGCACCTCCGACGGCGGCGCAACCTGGCGGGCCGAGGTCACCCCGAACGACAAGGACCTCCGCGCGGTGTCGGCGCCGCCCGGGGCCCGCGCGTTCGCCAGCGGCGCGGACGGCACCCTGCTGCAGCGGCTCCCCTACGCCTGCCCGCCGGTCGAGCTTTTGCCCGCTACGCTCCCCGACGCGAGCACGGCCTCTCCCTACTCGCAGCAGGTCACCCCTTCTGGAGGGACGTCTCCGTACACGGTTGGGCTAACGGCAGGCACTCTCCCCGACTGGCTGCAGCTCTCGGACGCAGGTCTGCTTTCGGGCAGCCTGCACTACCCGGGCTCGTCGTCGTTCGCGCTCAGGGCAGTCGACGCGGACTCCTGCAGCGGCGACCGCGCCTACCAGCTCACTGTCGAGTGCGCCCTGACGTGCAGCGCCGGCGGCTATCAGGACCGCTCCGGACCGGTGCCGAACACCGCGATCTTCTACGCCTCGGCGAGTGCTTCGTGCGGCGTCCGTTCGTTCCACTGGACGTTCGGCGACGGAAAGACCTCGACCGAGGAGGATCCTGTCCACACCTACGCGTCGCCCGGCACCTACCAGTGGACGATGACCGTCACCGCCGGGAGCCGGTCGTGCTCGCAGGACGGCGAGGTCTACATCAGGGCCACCTGCGCCGTGTCGTGCTCGGCGTCGGTGTCTGCCGCCACCCAGCCGTGGGCCGCCGTCCCGTTCGTCGGGGAGGCGACGGCGACCCAGGAATGCTGGAGCGAGGTCTCCTACGACTGGGATTTCGGCGACGGCAGCCCGCACGCCACCACGGCCTCGACGGACCACGAGTACGCAGCCCCGGGCGACTACACCTGGAGGCTCACGGCGACGGCGGGAAGCAGGAGCTGCACGCGCTCGGGCGTCATCGCCGTGCACTTCGGCGCGCACCGGCGGCTCCAGCGCGGCCCGGCCGGGGCGCCGTGAAGAAACTCCGCCGCTCGCGACCACAACGGGCGGCATGCGGAAAGTTGTTCCGGCAGTGTCGATTGGGAGGTGGCTCATGACCGCACGGCGTCTCTGGCTCGCGTGGGTGCAGGCAGCGTTGCTCACGTCGTCCGCTGTTCTCGGGCAGGGCCCGCAGCCCGGCCGCGTACTGATCTGGGGCGTGAACGGCAACGGCCAGCTCGGCGATGCGCCGGCAGTCCAGCGGTCGACGCCGTTCCAGGTGCCGGCCGTCGGCAACCTGCGGTCGCTCGCGGCCGGCTATCTCCACGTCTTGGTGCGGCGCAGCGACGGCACGGTGTGGGCGTGGGGGAACAACGCCCACGGCGAGCTCGGCGACGGGACGGGGGTGACCCGCTCGTCGCCCGGCCAGGTGCCGGGCCTCGCCGGCATTGTCGCCATCGATGCCGGCACCTACCACAGCCTTGTGGCCAGGAGCGACGGCACGGTCTGGGCGTGGGGTCTCAACGACTTCGGGCAGCTCGGCGACGGCACGAAGATAATGCGGTTCCTACCGGTGCAGGTCGAACAACTCACTGAGGTCATTGCCGTGGCCGGGGGGACCGGGTCGAGCTATGCCCTCCGGACCGACGGCAGCGTGTGGGCCTGGGGGCGAAACTCCAGCGGAGAGCTCGGCGACGGCACCACCGTCGACAGGCTCCTCCCCGCGCCGGTCAGCGGTCTCACCAACACTGTCGCGATCGCGGCCGGGAGTGCCTTCTGCCTCGCGCTCAAGGACGATGGCACTGTCTGGGCCTGGGGGACCAACGCCTCGGGGCAGCTCGGTGATGGCACGAAGGTCAATCGGCCCGCACCGACGCAGGTCCCCGGTCTCTCCGGTGTGCTCCTCGTCGCCGCCGGCGCGCAGCACAGTCTCGCGCTGCTTTCCGACGGCAGCGTCCGCGCCTGGGGCCGAAACAACGAAGGGGAGGTCGGCGACGGCACGCATTCGCAGCGGCTTGCGCCGGTCACGGTTCAGGGGCTCACCGCGGTGACGGCCCTTGCCGGCGGGTGGTTCACCAGCCTCGCCAGAAGAGCCGACGGCACGCTGTGGGTGTGGGGCGGCGACCTTTGCATAGAGTGCGGGGGCGGGGTGACGCATTACCTGACACCGGTGCAGGTTCAGGGCATGGCCAGCGCCACCGCGGTTGCCGCCGGCCGGTTCTTCAGCGCTGCGCTCGCCGCCGACGGCTCGGCGTGGGCCTGGGGGCAGAACGACCAGGGTCAGTGCGGCGACGGCCGCGAGGTGTTCCGCCCGCTGCCGGCCATCCTGGCGGGCGCTCCCCGGCTGGCGACGGTCGCGCTGGGCGGGTACCACTCGCTGGCGCTCGACGGCGGAGGCACCGTCTGGAGCTGGGGCTCGGGCGAGTCGGGCGCGACCGGGCACGGCCAACTGGAGTATGCCTCGGCGCCTGCGCCCGTCGGCGGCATCGGCACCGCAACGGCCATCGCGGCGGGCGACGATCACAGCCTGGCGGTGGTCGCCGACGGCACAGTCTGGGCGTGGGGCGACAACAGTAGTGGTCAGCTCGGGAACGACTCGATGGACTGGACCGCGACACCGACGCAGGTGGCAGGCATCGGCGGGGCCGTCGCGGTCTCCGCCGGCCGAGCGCACAGCGTGGTCGCCCTTGGTGACGGATCGGTGTGGGCCTGGGGCGGGAACGCAGTCGGCCAGCTCGGTGACGGGACCACCGAGGACAGCGCCATCCCGGTTCAGGCGGCCGGCCTCACCAACGTCACTGCCCTCGCATCGGTCCTTGCGAACTTCAACCTCGCACTGCGGGGAGACGGCACGGTCTGGGCGTGGGGCGGGAACGGGAGAGGCCAGCTCGGCGACGGCACCACGATCAATCGCCCGACGCCGGCTCAGGTGCCCGGGCTGACCGGGATCGTTCGCATTGCAGTGGCGGGCGGATGGAGCTCCTCCTATGCCCTCGGCGCAGATGGCACCCTGTGGTCATGGGGCGACAACAAGAAGGGCCAGCTCGGCTACGGCACCGCGTCGGTGGACCCGTACCCCGTTCCTGCGCCGATCGCCGCTCTCTCCCACGTCACCTCCGTCTCGGCCGGCGACACCCACGTCATCGCGCAGACCGCGGACGGCAAGGTGTGGACATGGGGTATCAACTTCGCGGGCCAGCTCGGCCTCGGGGACTTCGCCGACCGCTGGCTGCCGACAGAGGTCGCCGGACTGTCGGGTGTTGTGGGGGTCTTCGCCGGCTGTGACAGCACCGCCGTCCTCGCAACGTGCGAGCTTGGCTGCTCGGCGAACGTCCCCGTGACCGGCGCGCCCGGTGTCGCCTTGCCCTTCTCGGCCGCGACCACGACGACCTCCGGCTGCATCGCCGATCCCGCGTACGGATGGGACTTCGGCGACGGCTCGCCGCACTCCTCGGAGCAGAACCCCTCTCACGGCTACGCGGGTGAGGGCACGTTCCACTGGGTGCTCACCGTCACGCTTGACGATCAGACGTGCACGAAGGAAGGCGACATCGTCATCAGTTTCCCGTGCACGGTCGCCTGCAGCGCCACCGCTCCGACCTATGTCTTGGCCGGCACCCCCGCGGCATTCGCGGGCAGCGCCACTCCCAGCCACTGCGCCGGGTCGCCGGGCTACGACTGGACTTCGGCGACGGATCCGGCCACGACGCCGCGCAGAACCCCATCCACGGGTACGCGGCGCCAGACACCCACACCTGGACCCTCACCGTCACGGCCGACGGCGCCTCCTGCGTGCGCACCGGTCGGATTACCGTGCTTGGTCCCGCTTGTACCGGACCGTACAACCTCATCATCCCCGCCGCCGCCCACTCCAACAACACCTGGCAGTCCGATCTCGACCTCTACAACGTCGGTACGGTGCCGGCGTCCGTGGACATCGCCCTGCTCAAGCCCGGCCAGGCGAACCTGTCGCCCAGCGCGCTGAACGTCGTCGTGCTGCCCGGCCAAACGTTGCGCATCCCCGACATCCTCGGCAGCCTCTTGCCGGCGGCCAACGCCGCCCTCGGCATCCGCTTCTGCTCAGGAGCAGCGCTGGTCAACTCCCGCTTCTACAACATCGGCACCACCAAGACCGGCACCTTCGGCGCGATCGTCCCGGCGCTGCCGCCCTCCGCGGCGATCACCCCTACCACTCGCGGGGTGTTCCATCACCTCACCTACTCCCCCAACCCCAAGGCCGGCTACCGCGTCAACCTCGGCTTCGCCAACGCCTCGCCGTTCTCCGTGTCGGTGACGGTCAGGCTGTACGGCGACGACGGCGCCCCGATCGGCACCAAGACGCTGTCGGTGCGTGCCTATGAGCAATCGCGCCTCGACAAGATTCACCAGACACTGGCCACCGGACCGGTGGCCCACGGCGCCGCCACCGTCGAGGTCAACACCCCCAATGCACTGCTCCACGCCTATGCGCTGCTGATCGACAACCTTTCCGGCGACCCCGCCTTCATGGGCGCGGAGTTGGTGCAGAGAGGCGGGACGTAGCCGGAGCAAAGCCAGGTGCGCAGGCAGTATGCCCGCGCCACAAGATCGCCGCGCTGGGCACACCTGCCGGACCGTGCGCCCCGCGTCGCTCGAATACTCAGCGCTGCATCGTGATCGTGGTCGGGTCGTTGGAGTTGACGTTGTTGTCGATCACCGAGGCCACCGCGACCACCCCCGAGCCGGCGGTCACCGAGACGCGGGCGTACCCGGCCTCGATGTTGTTCTTGCCGGCCTTCTTGAGGAACGGCTGGCTCTCCTGCTTCCAGTCGCCCGGCTGCAGCGTCACCGTGTAACTGCCCACCTGCGCCCCGGTGGCGCCGTCGATGAGGGCGACCGAGACCGTCGCCGCCACGGTGCCCATGTTGACCAGCCCGATGTTGGAGCGGTAGGCCGTGTTCTCGGTGAGGTGCGGCAGCGTCGCCGTCTGGCCGGCCGCGAGGCCGTCGGTCGGCGCGGACGATGGGTAGTCCTGGCCGAACGTCCCGTTGGCGTTCTGGTTGTAGGTGCGGGACGTCACCAGCACCGGTTGGGTGCTGCGCACCTCGACGGAGCCCGAGCCGCTGCCGTTGAGGTAGGTCGGCCCGACGACGTCCCGCAGGATCGTGTGCCGTCCCCCCTGAACGGTCGTCTGGTACGTCTTGGTCGTCGAGCCCGACTTGTAGACGACCGTGCACGTAGCGGTGGCACCGCCGAGGTTGAGCAGGCCGAGGTCGCTGCGCCACTGCGAGGACTGGGCGCCCGCGGCGCGCGTCGCGACCGGCACCCATAGCGACGTCGTGGCGGCGCCGCCCGCCGTGACGACGACCGAGACCGTCGAGGAGTAGGCCGACGTCGAGTTGGTGCCGCCGCACGAGCGCACGGCGCGCACGCGGTAGTAGTACGTCGTGTCGGTCGCGACGGTGTGCGTGAGCGTCGCGGAGGTGCCGCTGGTCGGGGTGGTCGTGGCGCCGGTGAACCCCGAGTTGGCGGCCTCCTGCAGCTCGTAGCTGGAGGCGTTGGTCGAGGCGGTCCAGGTGATCGTGTACTGCGCACCCGACGCCGGATGGGTGGGGGTTCCGGTCAGGATGCCCGGAGCGGACGGCGGATCGCAGGCGGCAGCGGGAGGAGTGCCGAGTGTGAGCCGGCCGTATCCGTAGTCCACGTCCTTGCCGGCCGGCCCCATGTCGGCGGCACGGCCCTCGAGGAACGAGCGCACCTGCGCCGGGGTGTACGCCGGGTACGCCGAGCGCACCAGCGTCGCGGCACCGGCGATGTGCGGGCACGCCGACGAGGTCCCCGAGAACCCATGCCCGCTCGCCCGGGTGCCGTACGACTGCGTCGACACCACGGCGTACCCGGAGATGTCCGGCTTGATCGAGCCGCCAAGCAGTGACCCGCCAGGGCCGTTGGTCGGTCCCCGCGAGCTGTAGCTCTCCAGGTTGTACGGAGACCCGGCATCGAGCGCCGCCGCGGTGATCGCGCCCGCCGCATCCGCCGGCGGCGTGATCGAGCCGTCCGGAACGTTGAACTGCAGCGGGTTGGCGTCGAGGCGGTTGAAGAACTCGATGTCGACGTTGGCCGGGCCGCCGACCCCCTTGATCACGAACCCGTACGCGGCGTCCTCGGTGGTCGTGAAGGTGAACTCCTCGACCGGGAGTTGCCCGGCGGTCCCGCCCTGCGGCCCCTCCGAACCGGTGACCAGCTCCGGGGTGCCGGAGCCGGTGTCCTTGTACAGGTAGAAGTCGATGTCGGTCGGCGGCGACGACCACTGGTTCCAGATCAGCGAGGCGGAGATGGTGGTGCCGGCCGGGATGAGCGCCGGGTTCGCGCCGTCGGCGGTGATGTAGTTGACCTCGCCGGTCGAGCTGAAGTTGAGGTAGCCGTCGCCGTCGTCGTCACGCCACGCGCCCTGCCAGTGCGCGAGGCGCGAGTTTCCGCCCGAGTTGACCCAGACGCCGCCGCCGGCCACGAAGTTGTTCACGACCGTGGCGAGGTAGCCGGTGCCGTCGCCCGGCCCCCACGAGAGCCAACCCAGCGACATCGAGATCACGGTCACCCCGTTGTTTTTCATCCAGGTGACCGCGTTCGCTATGTCCACCTCGGTGGCGACCAGCCCCAGGTACATCTCGGCGGAAGGGGCGATGTCGTGGACGATCTCCGCGCAGGCGGTGCCGTGCGCCTCGTCCGCCTGCACGCTCAGGCCGCCGAACGCCTGCAGGTGGACCCTCGAGGCCTCCGGAAGCTCCGTGCCGCGCAGCGCCTCCCAACCGCCGAAGCCGGCGTCGATCACGCCGACCTTGACGCCCTGCCCGGTGTACCCGGCGGTGTGCCAGGCCGGCCCGTTCATCGCCGCCAGCCCCTCGGTCGTGTACGTGCCGGCGAGGGCGAGCGCCCCCACCTTCCGCTCCACCGGTTGGGGGCGCGGCGCGTAGCTCGGCCGGCGGACGGCCAGGACGCCGGCACGCCCCGCGAGCAACCGCAGGGTCTCAGGCGTCACGTCCGCCTGAACGAGGCTGCCGGCATGGGAGACGAACCGGGCGCCGCGCGCCGCCAGCCACTCGCTCATCGCCGCGGCGTCGTCCTGGGCGACCGCCACGTGCACCTGGATGCGGCCGTCGCGCACCACCATCCCCCGCGCCCCGGCCGCCCCCAGCGGGTCGCCCGCCGCCAGCACGGCGGCAAGAGACGGGTCGAGCGGCGATGCGGGCGCCACGGACTTGGGAGCCGTGGACCCCGGCCCGATCTCACCGCTCGCCTGGAACGGCGCCGGTGCGAAGCGGGCCTGACCACCCGCAGCAACACCGGCCGTGACGGCAGCCGCAGCCGCTGCCGCCACGACGCAAACATTCCTCGATGCAGAGCCGATCATGAAGACCCCCGTGACGCCAAGAACCAGGTACCGGCGCCCATATTCCCACCACCCGCGCACGCGCAAACAACCCGACTGCCGCGCCGCGTCCGATCACCGGAAAGGTCGCACGACGGCTCCGGCGCGGTCGGCTACCATGGAGTCGATGCGGTTTCTCGATTTCTTCCGGTCCCTGGCTGGCCGGTTTCAGGGGATCACCCTCGCGCTGGGCGGGGGCGGCGCTCGGGGACTCGCCCACGTCGGTGTGATCGAGGCGCTCGAGAATGCCGGGGTGCCGATCGCCGCCACCGCCGGGACGAGCGCCGGCACCGTCGTGGGCGGGATGTGGGCGGCGCTCGGCTCTGCCGAGGCCGTCCATGAGCGCTGGCGGGAGTTCTTCGCGTCCGGGCTGCTCCCCGGATCGCTGCCCGACATCCGGCTGGCGACATGACGCCCGTCGCGCGCGTCGCCGTCGACTTCCGCTCGCCCATAGGCCTCGAGGACGCCGTGAACGTCGGCGTCGCGGTCACGCATGTCGGCCGGTCGAGCTTCACCTTCGCCTACCGCGGCGAGGCGTCGGGCCGCCTCGCCGCCGAGGCCGAGACCGTCCAGGTCGCCTTCGACTGCGCCACTGGCAAGCCCATGCCCGTCAGCCACGAGTTGCGCGCCCGCCTTTCTGCACTGGCCATTCGCTGAAAGCGCGAGGGGCGGCCCGCGCCGCCCCTCGCTCTGCCTTCGTTCGTTCTCTGGCCTATGGTCTATCGCCCATCGCCTAAATGAACAGCGGCGCGAGCACCAGGGTGATCGTGGAGAGCAGCTTGATCAGGACGTGCAGGGACGGGCCGGCGGTGTCCTTGAACGGGTCGCCGACCGTGTCGCCGACGACCGCTGCGGCGTGGGTCGGGTTCTTCGTCTTCTTGCCGTCGACAGTCAGGTACTTGCCGCCG
>Ga0315287_10001562_pt1 | contig 21262 bp, 21 predicted proteins | sample YL17G11_0_MG_FD_205037 | JGI IMG/M metagenome (GOLD analysis project Ga0315287, IMG submission 205037) | Sediment microbial communities from Yellowstone Lake, YNP, Wyoming, USA - YL17G11_0 | ecosystem: Environmental > Aquatic > Freshwater > Lake > Sediment | place: USA: Wyoming | collected...
TATCCCAAGACCTGATCAATTGGCGGAGCGTCCGCCGATGGACACCGGCTGTCCGGAATCGAACAGGACCGAACGCGGCGGAGACGATGATCAGGAGGAGTCGTTGTTTTTTCGTCAACATGGTCGTTTCCTCATCTCAATTTTCGATCTCGATAAGAAATACGAACTGCCCGGCGAATAAGTTGCGCTGAGATTCAGTCCTCTTCGCGGAAAACCAAGAGTGTTTGTCCTTTGAAGAATCGCGAACTCTCCGCTCCGAGGACGGCCAGCCGCTTAGTCAGTCCTCCCATGGTTTCCATGAGTACGATCTAAGACGGCTATTTTCAATCTGCGGGTATTTATCCGTAGATCTCCCGTACCCTTGGGCCAGGCCCGCCCCCCGCGGATCGGAGGCTCCGGAAAAACGAACCGGCTTTCCGTTCGGTCCATAGGCGATGGTCAACCCATGGGCGTTGCCCAACCCGCCGTCCCGGAGAACGCGGATCTTGTGGCCGAAGGACTCCAGCCGGGCGATGACGGCCGGATCGATTCCGCTTTCGATATAGATCTCGTCGGGCTCGATGAAACTCACCCGCGGCGCGGCCAGGGCGGCGGAGATATCCATCTTGAAATCGATGAGGTTCATGACTATCTGGGGCACGGTCTGGCCGATGGTATGGCCTCCGGGAGTCCCGAGGGCGGCCCAGGGTCTTCCGTCTTTGACGAGGATGGTCGGGCAATCTCCCGACAGCTTCCGCCGGCCGGCGTGAGCGTCCATCGGATTGCCCTTGGGTTCGAACGTGCAGTAGGCGAGCGAGTTGTTCAGCCAGATGCCGGTGCCCGGAACCAAGATCCGGCTGCCGAAGGCGTTCCCCAGGGTTTGGGTCGCGCTGACGATGTTGCCGTCGGCGTCGGCCACGACAAAATGGGTCGTATGCTTGGCGGGTGATTCTTCCCGCCCGGGATATTGGAACGGCTTGGATTTTCGAGGATCGATCAATCCAGCCTGTTCCTTCCAATACGGTTCCGCGAGCAGAGTTTTGAACGGAGGCGGAGCGACGTCCGGGTCGCCGGAATAGCGCAACCGGCATCCGAAGGCATGCTTCGACGCTTCGATGAACCGGTGGAGCATGTCGGTCGTATTATGACCCAGAGCTGTCACGTCGAACCGGCTCATGATCCCGAGGCGGATCAGCGAACAGAAGGAATTGGCCGGCGGGGCGGCCGTATAAACTTCGACACCTCGGTAGGAAATATGGATCGGATCGAACCACTCCGCTCGGTCGTTTTGGAGGTCTTGAAGCGACAGGAAACCGCCGGTCCGTTTCATTTCCTCGGCGATGGCCCGGCCGATTTTGCCTTCATAAAAAGCCTTCGCCCCGCCCTCGGCAACCGCCCTCAATGAACGGGCCAAATCTCTTTGAATCAGCGCGTCTCCGACCTGAAGCGGGAGGCCGGTTTTCCCAAATATGGCTTTCGCTCCGTCGGGGAATTCTTCGAAAGCGTCCTTGATGAGCGCGGCCGTCCGGTTTTCGGCGGTGAATCCTTCCTCGGCCAGACGGATGGCCGGGCCGAACAACGATTTCCAGGGAAGCCGCCCATACTTCACCGACATCGCTTCCCAGGCATGGACGTTCCCCGGTGTAGAAACCGCTTTGGGACCGACGCGGTTTTCCATATATCCCGGCGTCGGGGCGCGGAAAAGGTCGGAATTGACGGCCGCTGGGATCCGTCCCGAAGGATTGAGGTAAAGGATTTTGTTTTTTTCGGCGTCGTAAATCAGGATCGTTCCGTACCCGCCCATGCCGGACATCGCCGGCTCGACCACGTTGAGGGCGGCCGCGACGGCCACGGCAGCGTCGAAAGCGTTGCCGCCCTTTTCAAGAATCTCGAGACCGGCCCGGGTGGCGGCCGGATGGGCGGAACTGACCATCCCGCGCGTCCCGGCCGCTGGAGAGACCGCTCCTCGGACGAGCCCGGCGGCGGCCATTAATACAAACACTCCCAGTTTTCGGAAAATAGTTATCGATGAGGTCACGAGAGCCTCCCCTGAAAAGAAGTCCCGCGGGATCACGGACTTTTCCAGCATAGGGATCCGCTCGGGGAACGTCAACACTTTACTTTTACACACACTTTACTTTTACCCCCCAGAATGATTATAATCAGACTTCGCGTTATGTTCTATAGACACTTCATTGGAGGTATGAGCTATGTATCATAAGGCCGGATTCGCGAAATTCGCGGGCCTCGTCGGTCTGAGCATCTTGGCCCTCCTCGTCATATCGTCCGGAGTCGCCTGCGGCAAGAAAGCCGGAGAGCTTGGAGTTCCCGCGGCCGAAGTCGCGGCGGCCCCCGCCACAGACGCCGGGCTTTCCATCGTCGTCGGTTTGAACATGGTCAACGGCACCGTCAAGAACGCCCTGGGGAATTACTTTTTCATGCCCGAATTCCCCGGGTTCGACATCGTCGTGACCGGAGCGCTCGAAGGCGGCGACACGACAGCCCTCGTCGGAAAACCCGTCCGGGTCAAGGGCGTTTTCAATAAGGATCTGCCCAACCTTCTGGTCGCCCAATCCATCGAAATCAAGGAAAGTGAGCTACAGTATAAAAGCGTCTATACCTCGACGGACGCCGCCGCTCCTCAGGATTTCTTCAATCAGAAAACCCGGGCGGAGTATCTTGACCTTAATCTGACGAAGATCGACAAAAGCGGAGATTGGGAAGGCAAGGGCAAGGGCAAGGTCCATGGGACTCTGATTCCCGGCGCCGACGGCAAAAACGCCCTGATCTCCGTGCTGGGCGCCGACGGCAAGGAAGTCGGAAAAGTCATCGTCGACGCGGAGACGAGCTACGCCACCTATTATTCCCAAAAACTGCGTCTCTTCGAAAAATCCTGGTTCTACCTGACCATCAAAGACAGCGTGGACAAGAAACTCCGTCTGAAGAGCAAGGAGATGTTCCACGCCGACGTGGTTTACGTCGGGCTTTACTGAGCTCGGTCGAAACTCTCGAATTACGCCGATCATCGGACCGGTTCCCTTTGCGGGGAGCCGGTCTTTTTTTTACTTTAGAGTCGGTCGGCGGCCGCGAAAATCCCCTCGACGATCCGGGTCTTGAAATGAAGGCGGGCGATGCGGCGACATTTTTCGCGGAGAGCCCGTCGATCGCCGAGCGATTGGGCGTCGATAAGGTTTCCGAAAGTGAATCCGGACGCCGCTCCGTCCGGGGTGGAGGGAACGGCCGCGTCTTCGGGATGGTCCGCCGTCAATTGCAGGAAGACGCCGCTCCCTCTGTCGCCCTTGTGAAGCTGCCCCGTCGAGTGGAGAAAACGAGGGCCGAAATCGAAGCTGACCGGACGGCCCGTCCGGGTTTCGATGCGTCCGGCGAGTCTTCGTAGCGCTTCGGCGATTTCCTCGCCGGGCGGGAGAAAAGCCTGGATCGTGAAATACCCGCCGGATTCAGACCGGTCGATGAACGGCTGAAGCCCGGCGGGAATGTCGGATTCCAATCCCTCGCCGTAAAAAACGATGGTCTCATCTTCCTCGGACGGGTCTTCCGCTGGGAATGATCCGGCTTCGCGAAATGTCTTCAACGCTTCATCTGTTTTTTTCTTGGCGAGGGCCACGTTTGGCTGATCGAAGGGATTGATCCCCAGGACCGCTCCGGCCGCGGCCGTGGCGAATTCCCAAAGATAAAATTGCGCGCCTATGTCGGGAGGTCCGCCGAGCGTCATTGCGAGGACCGGATCGCCGCTTCGAACCGCGACGCGTGTCGTTTCGGCAAGAGATTCGTCGTCGGCTCCTCCGATCGAGACGTAAAACCGATCCGAGGTCGGTCCGGGGATCGGGGCACCGGTCGGCCGAACGAGGGGAAGGATCCCCCGGCCTTCCTTGCCCGTGCTCTCGGCGACCAATTGTTCGATCCAGGCGCCGAGACTTCGGAGCTCGGGGGAGAGAAGAAAAACCGCCTTATCGCGGCCGGCCCGGGCGAGCGTCCCGAGGATGATCCCGAGATTCGTTCCCGGATTTTCGGCCGGATCGCGGCGGCGGCAGGATGCCGCCGCGCGGTCCGCTGCGCCGAGGAGCGGCCGGATGTCGACCCTGATCAAGGCGGCCGGGACGAGGCCGAAAGGGGAGAAGACAGAAAAGCGGCCGCCGATATTCGGATCACCGGGAAAAATCCGTCGGAAGTCCAAGCGCCGGGCTTCCGCTTCGAGAAACGATCCCGGATCGGTGATGGCCGCGAACGACTGCCCGGCCCGCGCCCGTCCGATCCTTCCGAGAACCCGGGAAAAATAAAAGTTCATCAAGGAGGCCGTCTCCAGGGTGGTTCCGGACTTCGAGGAGACAAGATAAAGCGTTTTCCCTTCGGGCAGAGACCTGTCGAGACGGAGAACGGCGGCTGGATCGGTGCTGTCGAGGACGTGTAATCGCACGCCGTCCGTCGCGGATCCGAAAATTCGGCTGAAGACTTCGGGGGCCAGGCTCGATCCGCCCATGCCGAGAAGCAGGACGTCGGTGAAACCCTCCGCCCGGATTTCGGAGGCGAAGGCCTCCGCTTCGGCGACGCACTCCACCGAGGCCGAGGGTGCGTCGAGCCACCCCAGCCGGTTGGAGATTTCCGCATCCGTGTCTTTCCAAACGGTGTGATCGCGGTTCCAGATCCGGGCGACCAGTCCGTCGGTTTGGAAGCGTCGCTGCTCGCCGACGATCGCGGCGACGTAAGGTTCGAGGTTTTGGGTGATCAATGGATTTTTCATGGTTTGGGATTATTGTATGCCCGTCGGCTCCTCCGAATCAATCCGGATGAGAAGGGCGAAAATCGCCGATTGGCCCGGATCGCCGGTCCTGATATAATACCCCCCGCTCGCGTTGTCCGGATCGAATTTTGTTCGGGAGGATTGTATGAATCTGAAGAGAATCGGCCTCGTTGTTCTGACGGCGGTCCTCGCTGTCGCGGCCGCCGGGTCTTCCGCGGCCGGACAAAAACCCGCGTCCGCAGATAAAATTCTCGGTATTTGGGTTCTCGAAATCGATGCCGGCGGCGAGTACTATTACTTGACGATGGAACTCAAACTCAATGACGGAAAACTGGACGGCCTTCTCGGCGAGCAAAACGGGATGTTCACCAATGTTCCCCTAACCGAGATCGAATGGGGCGGCGCGACGCTCAAATTCATGGCCAAGACGCCGACTCCTCCCGACGGCGCCGAACGGCCTCTGAAAACCGAACTCAAGCTCGCCGAGGGGAAACTGGTCGGGACGATCACCATCGTCGAGATGGGCCTGACCGCCCCGGTCACCGGGACGAAGAAGTAATGGCCTCATGACATCCCCCGCCGGCGAGGGATTCTTTCATCCGGCCCGGCCGGTTTACCGCTTCTCCATCCTTTTTTTTATCGCCCTTCTCTCGTTCGGCAGTTATTTTGCCTATGACATCGTCTCGGCCATCGCCCCGACCCTGATCGTGGATCTCCAGGCGGCCCGAGGGACGGTCGGGGCGTTTTTCACCGCTTACAGTGTGGCCGCCATTCTGGCCGTGCTCCTCGGCGGGATGCTGATCGACAAGCTGGGAACCCGCAAGGCCTCTCTGATATTTTCGGTGCTCGTCTTCATCGGAGCCGCGCTGGTCTGGCGGGCGAAGACCGTTCCTGTCTTCTTTATCGGACGGTTCATCTTCGGGGCCGGGTCCGAGCCGTTAATCGTCGCCCAGTCGGCCATCCTGGCCCGTTGGTTCAAGAATAAAGAATTGGCCTTGTCGTTCGGCCTCACCCTGACCGTCAGCCGGCTTGGGTCGCTGTTCGCCTTCAACACGGGGGAGCTTTTCACCAGCTTTTACGGGACGTACCGGGCCGCTTTATTCGTGGCCATGGCCGCCTGCGGGATTTCGTTGGCCGGCAACCTGGTTTATATCGTCATGGACCGACGAGGCGAGCGGATTTTGAAATTGAAGGACGGCGGCGGCAGCGGCGACAAGATCGTCTTCGCCGACATCAAGGCCTTCAAGCCGTCTTTCTGGTATGTGACGTTTCTCTGCTTGACGTTCTACGCGGCCATCTTCCCGTTCACCAACCTCTCCACGGATTTCTTCGTCGATAAATGGGGCATCGCCCGGGTCGCCCAAAGCGCGGGCGGATTTCTGTCCCAGGTTTTCCAGAATTTTCTTCATATGTTCAGCACCGCGGGCGGGATTTCCTCGATCATTATTTTCGCCTCGATGATTCTCGCTCCGTTCGCCGGGAAGCTGGTGGATAAGGTTGGAAAGCGGGCGACGCTGATGATCTTCGGCTCGCTCATCCTGATCCCGAGCCATTTGGCCATGGGCTTGACCCGGATCTATCCGGCCTATCCGATGATGGCCCTCGGGGCGGCCTTTGTCCTCGTTCCGGCGGCCCTGTGGCCCTCCATTCCGCTGATGGTGAAAAAAGAGCGGGTCGGCACGGCCTTCGGTTTGATGACCGCCATCCAGAATATCGGGATGGCTGTTTTCCCCCTGGTCAACGGCCTCCTCCGCGATTGGACGAAATCGTACACCGGCAGCATGTTGATGTTTGCCGGGCTCGGCGTCGTCGGACTTGTGTTCGCCCTTCTCCTCAAGCGGGCCGATCAGCGCGAGGGCGGGATTCTGGAGCGGGCCGGAAAGGCGGCCGCGTGATCGAAACCGTCATCTCCGATTTGGGAAACGTTCTCCTCAAGTTCGACAACACGATTTATTTCCGGGCCATGACCCGGTACACCGACCGTTCGGTCGAGGAGATCCGGGCGGTCACGCATGACAACCTCGACCTTCTGGTCCTGTTCGAAAAGGGGGTCGTTTCGCCGTTTGATTTTTACAAAAACGCCAAGGATCTCCTGGCGATCACGGCCGGTTATGAGGAATTCTACGCGGCGTATTGCGACGTCTTTTCCCTTGTTCCGTCCGTTCGGGATCTGTACCGACGACTGAAAACGAAAACGCGGATGATTCTTCTGTCCAACACCGACATCGTCCGGTGGACATTCATCAAGTCGAAGTTTCCCGAAATCCTGTTCTTCGACGACTATGTCCTGTCCTTCGACGTCGGAGCGATGAAGCCTCAACCCGAGATATACCTGGAAGCGATGCGGGCGGGTGGGGCGAAGCCCGAGCGGACGGTGTTCATCGACGACATGCCGGAAAATGTCGCCGGGGCCGAGCGGATGGGGATGAAGGGAATCGTTTTCGGCGAGGGTATGGATCTGGCCGCCGAATTGCGGAAGTTGGATAAAGATTTAAAATAAATCTCTTGACAGCCTTCTCGAAAAGGTATAATTTTCCTACGTAAATACAAGATGTTGTATTTATCAATATAAAAACACACAACATATAGGCTTGTGGGAACGCCTATTTTTAGTTTCTTGTGTGTGTTTTTAACGAGCTTATGGGGAGGAAGGTGCGCGATGAACTCCAGAGTCATCACCCGGATCAAGAAGCGTGATGGTGAAATAGTCGATTTCACCCAAGACAAAATCACCAAAGCGATCTTCAAGGCGATGAAATCTCAGGGCATCGACGACTATGCTCAGGCCAAAACGGTTTCCGATATCGTCACCTTCGTTCTCGAGGATAAATTCGGCGGTTACACCGTGCCCTCCGTCGAACAAATCCAGGACATGGTCGAACATGTCCTCATGAAACGCGGCTATCTCGAAATCGCCAAATCCTACATCCTTTACCGGGACCGCCACAAAAGCATCCGCGAGGCCAAGCAGACCGGTCTCAACCTCGAGCGGTTGATCCGCGACTATATCGACGATCACGATTGGAAAATCCGGGAGAATTCCAACGAAGGGACGCTGAGTTTTTCCGGCCTCAACGCCCGGATTTCGGGGGAAGTCCTGTCCAACTTTGCCTTGAACCAGATCTACAGCGAGCCTATCAAGAAGGCCCATGTCGAAGGGGATTTCCATATCCATGACTTATCCTATCCGATCGTCGGTTACTGTGCCGGCTGGTCCCTGGAAAATCTGTTGCGCAAGGGCTTCGGCCATGTCCCCAACCAGGTTCACTCGGCACCGGCCAAGCATCTCGAAACGGCCACCCTTCACATGGTCAATTATATCGGCACCATGCAGGGTGAATTCGCCGGAGCCCAGGCCTTTTCCAGCGTTGACACGCTGCTCGCGCCGTTCGTCCGGGCCGACCGGTTGAGGTTCGAGCAGGTCCGGCAGGACATCCAGAAACTCATCTACGGTCTAAATGTGCCCTCCCGCTGGGGCTGGCAGACGCCGTTCTCCAATCTGACCTTCGATTGGACCGTCCCGGAAGACATGGCCCCGAAGAAGGCCATCGTCGGAGGCCGGGAGATGGACTTCACCTACGGCGAACTCCAGGCGGAAATGGACATGATCAACAAGGCCTTCCTTGAACTCATGGTCGTGGGCGACCATCAGGACCGGGTCTTCACCTTCCCGATCCCGACTTACAACCTGACTCGTGAATTCGACTGGGACTCGCCGAACGCTAAGCTTCTTTTCGAGGGCACGGCCAAATACGGCATCCCCTATTTTCAGAATTATATCGGGACGAATATGAATCCGGGGGATATTCGGGCGATGTGCTGCCGTCTCAACCTCGACCAGCGGGAGCTCATGCGCCGGCCGGGCAACATCTGGGGCCCCGGCGACTCGACCGGATCGATCGGCGTCGTCACGATCAATTTCAACCGCCTGGGGTATGTCAGCAAGACGGCTGACGAGTTCAAAACCCGGCTTCGCGAGCTGATGGATATGGCCAAAGAGTCGCTCGAAGCGAAGCGCGAGATCGTCAACAACATGCTCAAGCGCGGGATCATGCCTTACACCAAGGTCTATCTCGGCCATTTCAACAACCACTTTTCGACGATCGGCGTCTGCGGCATGCATGAAGCGTGTCTCAACCTCATCGGGAAGGGCATCGGAACGCCCGAGGGCCAGGCCTTCGCCATCGAGATCCTCCATTTCATGCGCGGCGCCCTTAAGGAATTCCAGACGGAGACGGGCAACCTTTACAACCTGGAAGCCACCCCAGCCGAGTCTACGTCCTATCGCCTGGCCCGGCTCGACCAGCAAAAATACCCCCAGATCATCACCTCCGGCACGGACAAACATCCCTATCTGACCAACTCCACCCAACTCAACGTCGATGCGACCCGGGATGTGTTCGAAGCCCTCCAGCATCAGGAAACGATCCAGACTCTTTACACCGGCGGAACGATCTTCCACACGTTCCTCCCGGAAGCGATCGATGGAGAGACCTGCCGCAAACTGGTGAAAAAAATCGCCCAGACTCAAATTCCGTATTTCAGCATCACCCCGACCTTCAGCGTTTGTGAGAACCACGGCTATCTCAAGGGCGAGCGGCCGACTTGTCCGGATTGCGGGACCTCAACCGAAGTATTCTCCCGGATCGTGGGCTATCTCCGGCCGGTCAAAACCTGGAACGACGGAAAGCGGGAAGAGTTCAAGGATCGGACGCCCTACACGGCGATCGGGTAAACGAACGGCCCCACGAGGCGCGAGCCATGGACTATCTGCTCTTCACGTATCCGAATTGCCCAAAGTGCGAGGATCTCAAAGTTTATTTGAAAAGCGCCGAACTCTCCGCGGAAACCCTCGATGTCTCGGAGAAGGTCGGGCGGATGCGGATCCGGGCTTTCCTTCCTCAAGTGAAACGCGATAAAAATGGTTCGATCATTCTTCCGACGCTGATCTGTCATGAAAACGACCGGGTCGCCGCCGTGGTCAACACCCGGGAGGAATTTTCCGCGTGGTTGCGATTAAGGGGCTAGAGAAGTTCGCCCCGAAGGATTTTCCCGGGCACCTCGCGGCGACGATTTTTCTGCCGGGCTGCTCCTTCCGCTGTCCCTATTGCCATAACGGCGACCTGGTCGTCCGGCCCGAGACCCTGGCCGACGTTCCCCTCGATCTGTTTCTGGCCTTTTTGGATTTGAGGAAGGACTGGCTGGAGGGCGTGTGCGTCTCGGGCGGCGAGCCTCTGCTCGAACCGGAAATCGAAGGCTTGCTCGCCGTGATCAAGGAGCGGGGCTTTCTCGTCAAGCTTGACACCAACGGTTCGCGTCCGGACCGTCTCGAAAAGTTGTTGGCCGCCGGACTCGTGGATCGGGTGGCCCTGGACGTCAAGGCGCCGCTGGAAAGATATCCCGAAGTCGTCCGGGCCGCCGTCGACGTCGCCGAGATCGTCCGGAGCGTGGATATCGTCCGTGGAGCGGGGCCGGGGCATCTATTCCGGACGACCGTCGTCCCCGGATTGGTCGGCGAGGACGACGTCCGGAAAATCGGCGAATGGCTTCACGGCACGCCGCTCTTCCAGATTCAATCGTTTACTCCGATCCGAACGCTGGACCCGGCCTTTCAGGAGATCAAGCCTTACGGGAAAGATGAAATCGATCGAATGGTCGAAGCCGTCCGCCCGCATTTCGACGAGGTCCGGGTCGAGGGCGTCTGAGAAGCGGCTGAGGGAGAAAATCGTATGGAATTGAAGGTCAAGAAAATTCATCCGGCGGCGAAGCTTCCACTTTACGGACATCCTGGAGACGCCGGCTTCGATCTGTTCGCCTGCGTCGATAGGAGTCTCGCCCCCGGCGCTCTTGCCCCGGTACCAACCGGGATCCAAATGGCTATTCCCAAGGGATTCGTCGGACTGGTCTGGGACAAGAGCGGGGTGTCCCTCAAGGGCGTCCATCGTCTGGCCGGCGTCGTCGACGCCGGATACCGGGGCGAAGTCCAGGTTGTCCTGATCAACTTGGGCCGGGAAGTTTATGACATCAAGGCCGGGATGAAAATCGCCCAGATGCTCATCCAGCCTGTCCAGACGGCCGATATCCTCGAAACCGAGTCCCTCGACGATACAAGCCGGGGCGAGGGCGGTTTCGGAAGCACGGGGCTATTTTGATGAACACGCCGCAGACGCATACCGCAAAGACCATGGAGACGCTTGAAGAAAAAATCCGGAGAGTGACGGCCGAGGATGTCGCTGTCTTTTCTTACGACTCCCGCTGGCCGATTCGGTTCGAGACGGAGAAGAATCATCTGCGGGCTTGCCTTCCGGAAGACCTGATCGGCCGGATTGAGCATTTCGGCAGCACCGCCGTCCCGGGGCTGGCGGCTAAGCCCATTGTCGATGTTTTAGTCGAGGTCTCCGACTTGGAGGAGACCAAACGGCGGATCGCCCCGATTCTCGAAGGCCAAGGGTACGATTACTTTTGGCGCCCGTCCTGGGACGATGACCGGCCGCCGTTCTACGCCTGGTTCATCAAGCGGGATTCCCGCGGCGTCCGAACGCATCATATCCATATGGTCGAACCTCATTTTGAACATTGGGACCGGCTTTTATTTCGCGATTACCTGATCATCCATCCGGCCGTCGCCCGGGCCTATGAGGGCATCAAACTCCACCTGGCCGAAAAGCATGGCGGCGATCGGGTGACCTATACCAAGGCCAAGACGGAATTTGTCGTCGAGACGACCCGAAAAGCGAAGCGGTTTTTCGGCGGCCCTGATTCGGAATACTGAGAGTATCCCGAAAGCCCCGCCCTCCGTGGTCGATTCTCGCCGTCTGTCTAGACGCGCCTTTCCTTATCCAAGAATCAGGTGAAAACTGTCTCAGACCGGACACCTCCGCCGTCTTTACCAGCCTTTGGACGCTCCGCCGCCGCCCGAACGGCCGCCGCCGAAGGACGAGCGGGAGGAGCTTCCCGAAGATGACCCGCGGCCGGATGATCCGGATGTCGGCGTTCCCAGCCGGGCCGTATTCCGTTCGTGGACTTTATGATAATCGCAGGCCGGATTCTTGCAGTCGGCGTCCACCCGGATTTTTCCTCCGGCCGCGGTCGTGGCCGCGATAAGAGTGGTCGTCGTAGTGACGAGCGTCCTCCGTTTGCATTGGGGACAAGCCGCGGCTTTTCCCAGTTTTATCGCGAATCGCTCCGATTCTCCGCAGGCCTCGCAGTGCCAGACTTCATAGTTCATTCCGCCGGCCGATTCCTCGGCGATCTCCTCGGCCGAGAGGAAGGCGTCGTCCGCCTGCTCATCCAGAAGGCGCATCGGCTTCCCACAGCTCCCGCAGGGCGCTTGATAGGAGGCGATCTTCTGTCGAAGCGACTTCATCGCCAGGACTTGGCCAAAGGTCACGGCGACGGGAACGAGGCCGAAGGAAATGAGCGCTGGAAGTAGGGATTTCGTGACGATCGCCAGAAGGATGAACCCGATGACGCTCCCGGTCCAGAGCAAGGCGATGACGGCGGCGCTCCCGCCGCCGAGAGCTTTCTCCTTGGCCATTTTGGCTTTTTTCCGGGAGACGCGGCCGGCGACAAACAGTGATCCCAAGAGGGCGAATAGCAGAACGGCAAGTCCCGAGATCAGGGCCGCCGGACGGGGATCCGGCTTTGGGGCGGCCGCAGGAATCGGGGAGGGCGGAGTTTCAACCGACGTTGTGGGGAGGGGGAGGGGGGCGGGCCAAACCAAAGGATCGACGAGGCCCAGCTGAACGCCGGCCTCGGCGCCGATCCTATCGGCAACCGCCTTGGCGGCCGCGTACAGGCCGTGGCCATACTGCCCTTCTCGAAAGAAAGGGAGCGCCTGCTCGTCGAGAAGGCGGCTCGCGGCGGCGTCGGGGATCGTCCCTTCCAGGCCGTATCCGACTTCCAAACGGACTTTCCGGTCGTCCCGGGAAAAAAGAAGGAGAATCCCGTTTTCCTTCCCCGCAACCCCGATCCCGAACTGTTTGAATAAGCGGGCGGCGAAATCCTCGATCGCCAGACCGCCCAGGTCGTCGACAGTCACGACCGCGAATTCGGCCGTGGTTTTCGTCTTGAGCGTTTCCGAAAGGGCGTTGATCAGGGCGGAGTATTCCGGGCCAAGCACTTTCCCGGCGTCCTCGACCCATCCCCCGTTGGAGGTCCGGGGATTGGTGATTTTTTGCACGTCGATCGCCGCCGTCGCCGCGGTTGCGAGGCCGAGAAGCAGAAGCGCCGCCGTCCGAAATCCCGCCGTTTGTTTTTTCATGATTGTTGCTCCTCGCTCTCCATTCTATGCAAGATGAATGGCGGAATCAAAACCGCTACGGCTTCAGTCCGTTTGGATTCGAGGTAGGCCCCGGCGGCCAAGTCCGTCCTACGCGTTGGGCGTTTCCAAAGTTTCCGGGATAAGCGGATATATGTGGAGATCCCCAACCGCCGAGGAGTTTGGCTGCCTCCGGCCGTTTTCCATCAAGGCCTAAGATTTGATCGAAGCGCTGATGAGACGGGTCAGGAGGAGATTCCATCGCCTCGAGGAGGCCTCCGCCCCGACGACGGATCAAACGGCGGCGTCGACCTCGTCTGCCGCGTCCCGGTTGTTCGGCGGGGTGCGGATTTGTTATGATTCCTTGCCCGGATGAATGAACGCAAGACCGATAATCGTTACGACGTCGCCGTGATCGGCGGCGGAGTCGTCGGCTGCGCCGTTTTGCGTGAATTGACGAAGTACCGGCTTCGGGCCGTTCTCCTGGAAAAGCGGTTCGATCTGGCCGAGGGGATCAGCAAAGGGAACAGCGGGGTCATCCACGCCGGTTTCAATGTCCCGCCGGGAAGCCTGAAGGCCCGGACGAATGCTGCCGGGTTGAGGACGATCTACGACCTGGCGGAGCGGCTGCGCGTTCCCCACCGGCGGACCGGAAAGCTCGTCGTCGCCTTCGACGATGAAGGGCGGAACCGGCTCGTGGAACTCAAAACCCAGGGGGACCGGAACAGAACGCCCGGACTGGAAATCATTGGGGAGAACGCAATCCGGGCGCTCGAACCGCGGATCCGGGGACGGTGGGCGCTGTTGTCGCCCCACACCGGTATCATTTCTCCGTATGAGTTCACGATGGCTTTAGCCGAAAGCGCTTACCAAAACGGGGCCGACGTGCGATTGGGGGCGGAATTGACCGCGGTCGAAGTCCGGCCGGACGGCTTTGGGCTTTCCTCCCCGACCGGCCCGGTGTCCGCCCGTTGGGTGGTCAATTGCGCGGGCTTGCGGGCCGACGAGGTCGCGTCGCTCGTCGGTCCCGCGGAATACCGCGTCTATCCCTATCGGGGCGAATATCTGATCTCGGACAAGACGGCCGGGGAACTCCTGGGGCGGCCCATCTATCCCGTCCCGCCACAGAACGACTCTTTTCTCGGCGTCCATCTCACGCCGACGATGGAAGGTCCGATTCTCGTCGGCCCGAGTACGGCTTTTGTCGGGGACAAGGAGGATACGGCCTCGACCCGGGCGGTGATGGATTCGCTCAAGGCCGATGCTTATCGGCTTCTTCCCGAGCTTCGCGGCTTTCCGTTTATCCACGCCTATGCCGGCTTGCGGCCGAAACTCGTCGGTCCCGATGGGAGGGGGGGGATCGCCGATTTCGTCGTGACCGAGAGCGACCGCCGCCCCCGCTGGATCAACCTTCTGGGGATCGAATCGCCCGGGTTGACGGCCGCGCCCGCGCTGGCCGAAATGGTCGCGGACATGATCGGGACGAGGGAGGATCTGCCGCTTCGGTCCGATTTCGAGTCCGGATTGCCCGCTCGGCCGCGATTCGCTCTCCTTGATGATGCCGCTCGATCCGACGCGGCCGCGTCCGATCCTGATTGGGGCGAGATGGTCTGCCGCTGCGAGCATGTCACCCGGGCCGAAGTGACGGCCGCGATCCGCAATCCTTTTGCGGCGGTGTCGATGGATGCGATCAAGCGCCGGACCCGGTGCGGCATGGGTCGATGCCAAGGGGGATTCTGCGGGCCCCGGATCGTCGAAATTCTCCAGGCCGAAGGGGTGAAGTTGGAGGAGATCACCAAGCGGGGCGGGGATTCGCGTCTGGTCTTCGGGAGGATCAAGACATGATGTCTCCCGAGGGGACGGGGATCCATCTTCGAGAATGCGACGTCGCCGTGATCGGCGGCGGGCCGGCCGGTCTGGCCGCCGCCTTGGGCGCCCGGCGGGAGGGCGCAGACGTTTTAATTCTAGACCGGGAGCCGCGGCTGGGAGGCATCCTCAACCAGTGCATTCACGACGGTTTCGGATTGTTCCTTTATAACGAATCGATCTCCGGACCGGAATACGCCGAACGGCTGATGGAGGATGTCGATCGCGAGCGGATCCGGGTCGAAACGGGGGCGATGGTCCTTGATCTTTCGCCGGACCTCATTTTGCGGGTCAACTCCCGGTCGGGATATGGGGTTGTCCGGGCGAAATCCGTCGTTCTGGCCATGGGTTGCCGGGAGAGGACGAGGGAGATGATCGAGATCCCGGGCGACCGGCCGGCCGGAGTCTGGACGGCCGGAAGCGCCCAGCATCTCGTGAATCTTCAGAATATCCGGATCGGCCGCGAGGCCGTGATCCTCGGTTCGGGCGATATCGGATTGATCATGGCCCGCCGGTTGACTCTGGAAGGGATGGCCGTGAAAGGGGTCTTTGAAATCCGGCCTTGGGCCGGCGGCCTGGAACGGAATGTCCGTCAATGCCTGCATGACTTCGGGATTCCCCTCGAATTATCGACCACGGTCCTGGAGATCCGGGGCCGAGATCGGATTTCATCGGTCATGGTCGGGAGGGTTGACGGGGCTCTTCGGCCGATCGCCGGGACGGAGCGGGAAATCCCTTGCGATACGCTGCTCCTGTCCGTCGGTCTTATTCCCGAAAACGAGCTGTCCAAAGGGGCGGGGGTCGAGCTTTCCCCGTTGACCGGAGGGGCGGTCGTCGACGAGACGTTCATGACCTCAATTCCGGGGATTTTTTCCTGCGGAAACGTTCTTCAGATTCACGACCTCGCCGATTGGGCTTCGTTCGAGGGTTTCGCCGCCGGAAAAAATGCCGCGGTCTTTGCCCGGAGCGGCGAGAAAGACGGCCGGCCGGTCCTCCGATTCAGACCCGCCGCGGGGATTCAGTACGTTCTCCCTCAAATCGCCCGACGGGGTACGGCGGGCTTCGATCTTCATTTCCGGGTCACCGAGCCGAGGACCAACGTCTGGATCGAGGCCCGGGGAAAGGAAAGCGGACGGATCTATTTCCGCCGGAAATATTTCCGCCTTCTGCCGTCGGAACTTCAGAAGATCACGTGGACGACGGACGCCGGCGAAGACGCGGAGCTCGCGGCCCATGATTGACCGTCTGACGTGCATCCTCTGCCCGATCGGCTGCGAGCTCGACGTCGAAACCGACGGCGGGGAGATTCAGGTGAGGGAAAATCAATGTGACAAGGGACTCGATTTCGCGGCCGAGGAAGTCCTCCGGCCGATGCGCAATCTGGCCACCTCGGTGCCGCTGGCCGGAACGGCCGACCGGATGCTTTCGGTTCGGTTGAGCGCACGGGTTCCCCGGGAATCACTGTTTCCGATTCTGGCTGAGATTGTCCGGCTGCGTCCATCCCCTCCCGTGCGCCGGGGGGACGTTCTGATCGCGAACATCTGCGGGTCCGGGGCGGATGTCATCGCGACCCGGACGCTCGAAGAGCTTCCGTCGAAATAGCCAATCAAGCCGTCGCGGTTGAGGCCGTCAATCGATCAGCAGAAAAGCGTACCGGTTCATAGCCCGGTCATAATCCTTCAGGACCTCGATGGGGTAACCGGCGCGAAGAATGGTGGAATACACGTCCACGGCCATGGCCTCGGGCGAAGGCCGGGATTTTTTCGGGTTTCGACACTTGCTCCGAGAGCCGGCGCACTCCGGACAAATTGCGCAGCTGTCCATGAACAGCATGAAGGCTTTGACGTTTCCCGATAGAAAAATTTCGCGCTCGAGGTCGTACAGTCGGGCGTTGATCCCCCGGGACCAGGCGTGCCGCTCCTCGGGGGCGTCCAGTCGCTTTTCGAATCGGAACACGACGCTTCGGCGGTAATCCTTGAAAAAGCGGTCGCACTCCTCGACCGACGGCGTATTCGGTGGGCAGGTACCGCCCTTGCCGTACTCGGGACAGCCGAAGAGGCATTTCATCCGGACCCACTGGGCCGTGACGACATCCTTCGGGGGGAACCATTTAAAATCCTCGAAGCCGTGGCGGAGAAAAAGGGCTTCGAGTGCGGCTCGGTCGGGCATGGCGTTCTCCTTTGCGAAAGCGGCGTAATTATAGCATATAATATTCGTTCCGGAGGGAGGCCCGCATGACGGCGTCGGAAACGATCGAGCGCTGCGCCGTCGTTCTTGTCCGCCCGGAGAACCCGGAGAACATCGGCCTGGTCGCTCGGGGGATGAAGAACACCGGTTTTTCCGAACTCCGGCTTGCGGGAATCCGCCGGTTGAGTCCGAAAGCTTATAAAACGGCCGTTCACGCCGCGGAAATTCTCGATCGAGCCCGTCTGTTCGCGGATCTCGACGGGGCGACGGCCGACCTTCAATTCATCGCCGCCGCCACGGCTAAACCGCGTAAAATCGGATCGACCGTCGGCTTGGCCGAAGCCGTAGCCCGTATCGGAGCGCTTCCGGCGGGCACCCGGGTCGGGCTCCTGTTCGGAAACGAGCGGACAGGGCTGACGGGCGAAGAACTCCTCCGGGCGAATATGATCTTCACGATTCCGCAGGCGACCCGCCAACCGTCCTATAATCTGGGCGCGGCCGTGGTTCTGACGCTATATGGGTTGTTCGCCGGTCAGGGATCGACCGGCGAGGCCGCGGCGGGCGGCCCGGAGGGTTCTTCCGGGAGTTCCCGGAAGCCGAAGATCAGGGGGAGGCGGGACCAGCCTCTTTCCCGCAGGGAGCAGGATGAAGTCATCGGCCGGATCCAGGAAAAACTCACGATGAAGGGATTCATTCATCGGACGAATAAAGTCCATGTGACGGCCTGGATCCATGATTTTTTCGGCCGGCAGGCGATCACCGATTTGGATCGCGGCTTCCTTCTGGCTCTGTTCGATAAGGGTGTGGATCATCGTCCGGGACTGGAGATCGTCCCGCCAGAGGACCCCGTCCTCCAAACGGGCAAAAAACAATCCCTCTCCGTCCCGGTTTCGGGGACAGGCCGGTCTGGTCAGTCCTCCCCTGGCTTTCATGAGGGCCCTCCGAAGCCGGCCAAAGCCGCATCCCATAACGACCTCCCCGCGAGTGATCAGGAGAAAAAAAATGAACGACAACGAAATTCGAGTCACGTTCCCCGGCGGTGTCCGGGTGGACGCGGAATTCCACGGTTTCACGATCAAGACCGACCAGCCTGCGTACGCGGGGGGAAACGGGTCTGCGCCGTCCCCGTTCGATCTTTTCCTGGCCTCGTTGGCGACCTGCGCGGGTTATTATGTGCTCGCCTTCTGCCAAGGCCGGGATATTCCCACGGCCGGCCTCGGCGTTTCGATGCGGATGGAACGGGATCCCGAGGTCAAAATGATCCGCCGGATCTTCATCGATATCAGCCTGCCGCCGGGTTTCCCCGCCCCGTATATCCCGGCGGTCGTTCGAGCGGCGGAGAAATGCGCCGTGAAGGCCCATCTTCAGCAGGCGCCGGAAATCGTGACGAAAGCCGTTGTGCGGACGTTGTGACGCGAGCCGCGCGTGAAGCCCCTTTTCTTGATTTCATCCGGGGGCGGTGATCAATAGGGCGAAGGCACGCGACGCTCTCATGAAACGACTTGTTGTCCTCGGTCTCGACTTGGCCGGATCTCCCCGGAGACCGACGGGGGCCTGTGTCCTTCGGGCTTACCAGGCGGAGACGCGGCTCCTGTTCGCCGACGAAGAGATCGAGGAATTTGCCGTTCGGTCTGCGCCCCATCTCATCACGATCGACGCGCCGTTGAACCTTCCTCCCGGCCGAACGTCGTTCGAGGACCGAAACGGCGAGCATTATCGGCCGTGCGATCTGGAGCTTCGGGCCCGCGGCATTCCCTTTTTTCCTATCACTCTCGGTCCGATGCGGGCCTTGACCCTGCGGGGGATCGCTCTCAAGAAAATACTCGAAAAGCGAGGATTCCGCGCTCTCGAGATGTATCCCGGCGGCGCCCAGGATCTCTGGGGGATTCCCCGGGCGAAACGGGATGAGGACGGCCTCCATCGGGGGCTGGCCCGTCTGGGCGTGGCCGGGCTTCGACCGGGGATTTCCGATCATGAACTCGATGCCGCAACCGGCGCGTTGGTCGGCCGGCTTTATCTTCAAAAAAGGGCTTGCGTCTTCGGCGATTTCGAGACGGGCGCTATTTTGATGCCGAAGACGAACGCGGAAGCCGAACGGCGCCCCCGGGCCGCCCGCTTCGCGAAATCTCCGGGTAAGGGTTCGGAGGTTCGGTGATTCCAGGGACGAAGGATGCTTCCCCAAGATTAAGGAGAGCCTGATGTTGCGCAGACCGATGATTATTTCCCTCGCCGCCGCGGTCGCCCTGGCGGCCCTCTTTTCATCCGTCCCGAACAAACGGGCGGCCGGCGCCGTCAAAATGACGGTCCTCTTCGACAACACCGTCGCCGCCGAGGGGGCGGCCCCCGGATGGGGTTTCGCCTGCCTGATCGAAGGCCCCGAAAAAACCATCCTGTTCGACACCGGGGCCGATCGGGAAATTTTCCTGAAAAACGCCGCCCTCCTGAACAAGGATCTGTCGAAGGTCGAGACCGTCGTCATTTCCCATAATCATGGCGATCATACGGCCGGCCTTTTCGCCGTTCTGGATAAAAGGAGGGACTTGCCCGTGTTGTTGCCGGACCTGACTCCGAACGATATCCTCGATCCCATACGGACCGCCGGCGGCCGTCCTGAAACGACGACGAAAATCCGCGAGATCTGCCGGGATGTTTTTCTCGTCCCGTTGACAGGCCAGGGAGTCTCCGAAGTCGCCTTGGCCCTCCGGACGGATAAGGGTTTGGTCCTCCTGACAGGATGTGCCCATCCCGGGATCGTGGAGTTCCTGGTCCGGACGAATGAAGAGTTGGGAGCGAAAACAGCCGTCGTTTTGGGCGGATTTCATTTGATGAACCACACGGAAGAGCAGGTCGGGAAAATCATCTCTTCCTTCAAGGAGAACGGCGTCACGGCCTGCGGGGCGACCCATTGCACCGGCGAAAAATCCATCGCCCTGTTCAAAAAGGCCTTCGGCCCGAATTTCCTGCCGATGGGTGTTGGGAGAGTCCTCACCTTCTGACCTGTGGCCCTAGAGGCCCGAAAGTTCTTCCTCGGGATCGACCGGCTCGGGAAATCGCGCCGTCCGAACGCGCGGCCCGATAACCCGTAGGGCCCGGGGCAGGACTTTCATCTCGATTTCCTGGCGCGATTCGGTCGCTTCGCCGTTGTACTGGACGTGAAGCTCCTCGCCGCGGAGGATGATCCGGCGGGCCTTGTAGTGCTTGAGCAGATTCTGGAAGATGCCCAAATAAATCAGCGGAAAATAGAGAAAGTACGTCAGGGCTCGGATGTTGAACACCGTGACATCGAGATACCCGTCGTCGATTTTGGCCTTGGGGGCGATCCGCCAACTATAACCGAAATGATTGGTTTTATTGACGATGACGTCGAAGACCTTGATATTCAGCTCCTTCCGCTCGAACTTGCGGCCGTTGTCGTCCCGGCCGTCGAGGAGGGTGATCTCCATGGGATGCCGAGGTAGGGTGAAGAGAATGCGGGAGGCCAGCAGATGGCCCATCAGTCCGGGGACTTTCGACTGTGATTTTCGGTAGGTGACGAGTCCCGTCGCCCCGACGCTGACGAAGCTGGCAATGCGGCCTCCGACGTCGATCACGTCCACGGCCTTGGGCGTGCCCCGGCGGATCGATCGGACGGCGTGTTTAAGCGTCTTGGAAAGTTGAAGCGAACGACTGAGGGCGTTTCCGCTGCCGAAGGGGATGATGCCGAGGACGACCTCCCCCTGCCGGCCGGCGTCAAAAATGCCCTGCATGGCGTCGGCCATCGTCCCGTCCCCCCCCAGCGCGACCAAGACGTCGAGTTCCAGGCTCAAGCGGCGGGCGGTCTCGATCATCTCCGCCTTCGTCGAGGCCTTGTCGTAGACGCGGCCGTTGAAAGCCCGATGGATGTAAGCCCGGGCCTTGGCGTCCTTTCCCCAGCGTCCTTTGGCCGACCTCGGATTGACGAGAATGGCAACCCTTTTATCGGCCAGGAAGGAATGATATTTCCGCGGCGTCATCATCATGGACCCAGGGCGTATTTTTAACACTCTCATCGGGTTCTGTCAAAGACGGCCGGCTCGAAGACAAAATCGTGTTTTTTTTCAAGTTCATCTCCGGGGGAGTGGAAAGAAAAATGGAGAGATGACGGCCGGAGCCGGTTGAGGCCATGGCTCCACGGAGGACCTAACGCCTTCCAGCCGCGTTAGGCCTTTCGAAGCGTCCGGCGAGGGGAGCCG
>Ga0315287_10001564_pt1 | contig 21251 bp, 25 predicted proteins | sample YL17G11_0_MG_FD_205037 | JGI IMG/M metagenome (GOLD analysis project Ga0315287, IMG submission 205037) | Sediment microbial communities from Yellowstone Lake, YNP, Wyoming, USA - YL17G11_0 | ecosystem: Environmental > Aquatic > Freshwater > Lake > Sediment | place: USA: Wyoming | collected...
CACCTTTTGGGCTGCGACCACGGGCCCTTGTCATCTTGGTGGATGTGCCGGTTTCGTCAACAAACACAAGGCGGTTCTGCGCTTGCGCCATGAGGGGCTGGCGGCCCTCGACCCACTCCGCGCGTGCCTTGGCGACATCAGGCCTGTCTTGTTCGGAGGTCTGGAGTGTTTTTTTTCAAAGCTGAAGCCGGAGGCGATGAGTAAAGTGCACCAGCGTGGGAAGGGTCCACGTCCACCCCCTTTGCTTCTGCTAGAACCGCCGCCAGCTCCGGCATGGTGATGCCGCTTTGGCGCTCAACTTGGCTGAGAATGAAGGCGCGGTGTTCATTCAGCTTGCTGTGCCGATACCCGCCGCGCCGACACGGTTCAACGCTGCCGGTCTCCCGCCACAAAGCCACCAGATTGATGACCAATGACGGCGACACATCATACTTGATACTTGCGCGCCGCCTCATGGCAGGAATGCCCCGTTTCAACATCTAGGACTCTGCAAGTTCAGGTCTTCCGCCAAAATCGCTACGCCTCTCAACCGGACTTCGAGCCTCAGCGACAATCCAAAAATCCGGCTAGAAGTCATGGTGGGGGCTTCTCCTCCATTTATCTCCGTCAACCAATCGCGAGGTCCGCGCTGAACTTCACACTGAATCGCAAGCTGAATGAGGCCCTTATCAAGTCTCGCGCAGGGCGCGCAGGCGCTCGGCGAGTGATACGTGGTGCACGGCAGCTTCATCGTCCTCGTCCTGCCGCTTCACCAGCTTGGGACTCTCTAATGCAGACTTTTCGGCCATCTGCTCGATTTTCTTTTCGAGTCTGGCCGTCAATTCCGTCATGTCGGTTGCAAGCTTTGCCTGGACTTCGGCAACTTGCTTGGCAACCTGGGCGCTCATGCGCTCGATCTTTGCATCAATTGTTAGGAACATTTCAGATAGCTTCACCTGACTCAAACTTTCAACCCGCTCGAATTCATCCCTCACGAAATTTGAGAGCTTTTCCGTGTGCTCACGGATGGTTTCCGATTCCGCTATCAGGTTGTTGGTGACAACCGACATGTTCGACCAGGCATTCTCGAGGGACTGCAACGAGCCCTGAACATCGCGATCCGATTCCTCAAGGATGGTGACCAGTTCCTCGAACATGGCATCGTGCAGGTTGCGGGTGGGCCCCACCAAGAGCTTGCGGATGCCGGCGAGCGATGCCGCAGGGTCGGGGTCATCTGCGAGAGCTGCGAGGATTTTCTTGTTGGTAAGCGACTCCTGCGGACTGAAGACCGTGGTGGGCTTGGACGACAGCCTCACCAGCGGGATCGCATTGGCTGGCTCTGCATCGTGAAGCGACATGCGATACGCTTCATTCTTGCGCGCCACCACGCGGTAGGGTTTTCTGTCCGTCGGTTGCTTTGCCGTTGTGAGCTTAGATAGGTCTAAGTTGACTGTCTTGTCGTCTTGCGTTCGTGGATTCACTTAACCCTCCTGAGGTAAAGTAAAGGCCGCCCACTTTTTGTCCCCGTGTGAATGACCGATGGAAACCGCTGGCCACATTAAACACGAATATTAACCTCACCCGGAAGCGACTAAATCTCCAGTCGTAAGTGAAAAGTTAGTAAATCGTTAACCTTAACGGAAATTATTAATGTGCTTTATCAAGCCTCTGCCCGCAAAGCCAACTGCAGCACCGTCTCGCGGATGACGGCCAGGTTTGCCGGCGTGGACAGCCGATGATCGCCACCCTTGATCAACGTCAGGCTCACATCGGGGCCGCTGAGTGCGCCAAAAACCTTCATGGCGTGGGCGGGTGGCACATCCTCATCTTCACTGCCCTGCAGGATGCGCACCGGGCAATTCAGTTGCACATTTGTGTCCAACAACAGATGACGCGCGCCGTCCCGCAATAACTTCATGGTGATGGCGTAGGGTTCGCCGTACTGCGTTGGCTTCTGGTAAACGCCGCGCTCTTCCAGCAGGGCGCGGGCAGCGGGGGAAAATTTCTCCCACATCAGGTGGTTAGTCATGTCGACCGCCGGCGCAATCAGCACAATGCCGGCCAAGCGCTTGGCGTGGCGGGGGTCGTCGCGCATAAGCAATGCCGCCATTAGCAGCGCCAGCCAACCGCCCATGCTCGAGCCTACGATGATGCGGCGGGATTTGGTCTTTGCCATGAACATGTGGGTGGCTTGTTCGAGCCAGGCGGATATCGTGCCGTCGACGAAGGCGCCGCCCGACTTGCCGTGGCCTGAATAGTCAAAGCGGGTGAAGGGCCTGCGGGTTTCGCGCGCGAGACCGGCCAGACTTTCCGCCTTGGACCCCGTCATGTCGGACATGAAACCCCCCAGCCAGAAAAAGCCGCAGCGGCCCACGTCATCCGCCGGCCCATCCTGCATGTAGGCGAGTTTCTCTCCGCCGGGTCCTTGCTCAAAATCCACACTTGCCATCAAAATTTCCCTTATTCCGAGAGGTCCGCTTGACGGCGGCCGTGCTTCAAGGTCTAAAGCTCACCACTAACCGGTATGTTTCGGATTCGAAAGCTGAAACAACCTTAAAATGGAGAACTGACACACTTGAGTATACCCCCAAGGAGGCCAACACTTACACGCGGTGCCGCCCCCCCGCAAAAAGAAGAAGGCAACAGGATCAACCATCGCATTGATGCGCGCGAAGTGCGGTTGATCGGAGCCGATGGACAGAATGTGGGCGTCGTGCCCACCCGTCAAGCCTTGGCAATGGCCGAGGAGGCCAACCTGGATCTGGTCGAAATATCTCCCGACGCTGTGCCGCCGGTTGCCAAAATCCTCGATTACGGCAAGTTCAAATTCCAGGAACAGAAAAAGGCCGCCGAGGCCCGCAAAAAGCAAAAAATAATTGAAATCAAAGAGATAAAGATGCGCCCCATGATTGACGATCATGATTATGACGTCAAGATGAAGGCCATCAAGCGTTTCTTCGAAGAAGGCGACAAGGTCAAGGTGACGTTGCGCTTCCGCGGCCGTGAGATGGCTCACCAGGAGCTTGGTCATCGCCTGCTGAACCGCGTGAAGGCCGACACGGCCGACATCGCCAAAGTTGAATCTGATGCGCGCTTTGAGGGCCGCCAGATTGTCATGATTATCGCCCCAAAGTAACTCACCCCTCCGAGCGCTGGCAAAACTGTTCATGGTTTTGTCAGCTTCACTTTGCTTAAACCGCCAAATATGGTAAAAACCCTGATTTTGCGGCTAATTGGGTAAGGAGCGTAACAAGTGTTTTCCCGGCGGCGGCTGTTCTGGTTGTTATTGGTAAGTGGAGTTGGATTGCACCAGACGGCTGCCTTAACCCAAGAAAATGGCAACGAGGATTCCCACGACGATCACTCTAGCGGTGAACATGAATCCGGTGGCGGCTATGGTGGCGGACATGATGATGGTGGCGGCAGTGATGATAGCGGCGGATCGAAAGGCAAAGCCAGCAGCTCTGACACTGGAACCGGTAAGGGGCCTGGCGCTGAAAGCGACAGCGACGATGATCAGAACCTCGCTCTCGACGCGGTCAAGAATGGCAATGCTGCTTCATTGAAAGAAGTGCTCGACATCGTTAATGAGAAAGTCAGTGGCGAAGTTGTCCATGTTTCACTCACGCGAGCCGGTGACAACATTACCTACAGCATCAGGCTGCTGGATGCCAGCAACACCCTTGTGGACGTCCAGGTCAATGCCATCAGCCGCACCGTTGTTTTAGCCAACGGCCTGTAATGCGCGTGCTCATTGTTGAAGATGAAGCCCGCATCGCCGCTGATATCCAGGATGCACTGAAGGCCGGAGGCTATGTTCCGGAAATCGCCAATGAGGGCGAGAATGCTTGGTTCCTCGGCAGCACTGGAAACTATGCTGCCATCATCCTGGATCTTGGCCTGCCAAACCTCGATGGCCTCGTCATCCTCAAGCGCTGGCGGCAGGAGGGTCTGGCAACCCCCGTGATCATCCTCACCGCCCGCAATGCTTGGGCTGAGAGGGTCGACGGTATTGACGCTGGCGCTGATGATTACTTGCCGAAACCATTTCGCATGGAAGAACTAATGGCGAGGTTGCGGGCACTGCTTCGCCGTTCAACTGGCCAGATACAGCCAGTCATCACAGTAGGTGGAGTGAGCGTTGATCCGCGCACCCAGCTGGTCAGCGTGAACGGCGTACCAGTCAACCTCACGCCGTTGGAATACCGTGCGGTGAGCTACCTTTTCCATAACCGCAACCGCGTCATCTCGCAGACGGAACTGGGCGATGCACTGTATTCCCACGACAATGATCGTGGCTCCAATGCGATTGAAGCGCTGGTTGGCCGGCTACGCAAAAAACTGAAGGTGAAAGTCATCGAAACTCGCCGGGGCTTTGGTTACTTCGTTGCACCGGAAGCTTCATGAGGGTTGCCTCCCTTCGCCTACGCCTGCTGGTTACTGCCGCACTTTCAATTGCCGTTGCGCTGTTCACCGCGGGTCTTGCGCTCACATCTCTGTTTGAGCGGCAGGTGCACAGCCGTGTGATGCAGGAACTCAACAATGACCTCCTGCAATTGGCAGGTTCGGTGGATGTCGCCGCCACCGGCGAAATCAAGATCATCCATGCCCTGTCGGATCCCCGCTTCCAAAAACCCTATAGTGGCAAATACTGGTATATTGACCAGCTCGCACCGGTTGCGAAAAAACAGGTGTTGCGTTCCCGCTCCCTGTGGGATGCAGAACCGGTTGATAATCTGGGACCGGAGGGCGAGCAGCTTGTTTCAGCGGAAAGGACCGTCACCATCAAGAGTGACCTGGGTAACGTGTTATTGCATTTGATAGTGAGCACCCATCGCGCCGAAATCAGTTCCCCCCTGAGCGATTTTCGCAACCACCTGACGCTTTATCTGTTGCTCATAGGCCTCGCCCTTACCGCTGCCGCCTGGTCGCAGGTCTCCATTGGACTACGTCCCTTGCGGGTATTGCGCGATCAATTGGCCCGCCTCGACACCAGCCAGACCAAGCGGTTGACCGGAGACTACCCCGCTGAGCTCGCGCCGCTGGTGGCGGAACTGAACAATGTGCTGGACCTACGCGAGAAGTCCCTTGTCAAGGCCCGCCACCGCGCTGGCGATCTCGCCCACGGCCTAATGACACCGCTCACCATCCTGACGGCCATCGCCCGCAAGATGCCAAAACATCGCGCGGAAATCGATGAGCAGGTCAGGAATATGCAAGGCCATGTAGAACGCAGCCTGACGCGGGCGCGACTAGCAAGCGGCCGCGGGCATGACCTCAGCAAGCTTGCTGCGGCAACGGATGCAGTCATTGCCACCATGCAGAAACTGCCGCAGGGAAACAAGATAAAATGGATCAACATGGTGGACAGCGATGCCGTGGTGCCACTGGAACGCAACGACCTCCTCGAACTGCTGGGGAACCTTTTGGACAATGCCCGTAGATTTGCCAAATCCCACGTGGAAGTCAGTCTCGTGGACGCCTGCATTTTCATAGAGGACGATGGCCCGGGGGTGGCTGATGCCGAAATCACCTCCATCCGCCAGCGTGGCCGCAGGCTCGACGAAAACAACCAGGGTTTTGGCTTAGGCCTGGCTATTGTTGAGGATATCGCTGACCTCTACCAGCTGGAATTAACCTTCGGGAGGTCCGAATTGGGGGGATTGCGGGTAAAATTGCGCATTACGACCTGAGATATTGCATCGTACGCCGAATTCTGCTTAACAGCGCATCCTAAGCCGCCTGGCCTGTAAAGGGCATGCCAAGGCGGCTTCCTGTTGCATTGAAAGGACCATTGCCAAATGCCCAAGATGAAAACGAAATCCTCTGCCAAGAAGCGCTTCAAGATGACCGCTTCAGGCAAGGTTCGTGCCGCCGGAGCTGGAAAGCGCCATGGCATGATCAAGCGAACTAACAAGCAAATCCGCAACCAGCGCGGCACCATGATTCTGAGCCCCGGTGATACTGTTCTCGTCAGAATCCATATGCCCTACGCCCGTTAAGGAGAACTAACCCATGTCACGTGCAAAAGGCGGTGTTGTCGCCCGCAAATCCCACAAGAAAGTCATGTCGCAGGCGAAGGGCTATTTTAGCCGTCGCAAGAACGTATTTCGCGTTGCTGTGCAGGCTGTTGAAAAGGCAGGGCAGTATGCCTACCGCGATCGCCGCACCAAGAAGCGCAATTTCCGCGCCCTGTGGATACAGCGCATTAACGCTGCAACCCGCGAATTGGGCATGACCTATGGCCGATTTATTTATGGCCTCGGCAAGGTCGGCATCGAAGTAGACCGCAAGGTTCTCTCAGATCTCGCGATCCATGATGCTGCAGGTTTTGCCGCACTTGTTGAAAAGGCCAAGGCTGCTCAATAAGTAATCGCCTCACAACAGATTTCCTTGGCCGGGCCGTTGGTGTTTTGACACCCTGTGGTCCGGCCAATTCTTTTTAAGGACCGTTTTCATGAGTCTTGAACAAGATATCCTGAACCAGATTGCCACGGCTTCCGACGAGCCGTCCCTCGAAGCCATTCGCGTAGCCACACTTGGCAAGAAGGGATCCATCTCAGAGCAGATGAAATCGCTGGGGGCGATGTCTCCTGATGAACGCAAGCAGGCCGGGGCGGCCCTCAATGTTCTGAAAGACAAGGTGACGGACGCCATCGGGGCACGCAAGGCGGTCCTGCAGGAAGCCCTGCTTGAACAGCGCCTGGCGCTCGAAAAAATCGATGTGACCCTGCCAATGCGTGCAGAACCCCGCGGTACCGTGCATCCCGTGTCGCAAGCATGGGAAGAGGTTGTGCAGATATTCGGTGATCTCGGCTTTGCCGTGGCGGAGGGTCCACATATCGAAGATGACTTCCACAACTTCACTGCCCTCAACATGCCGCCCGAGCATCCCGCACGGCAGGAACAGGATACCTTCTATTTCAATGAGAAGGCCGATGGCAGCCGCATGGTCCTGCGCACCCACACCAGCCCCGTGCAGATCCGCACCATGCTAGCATCAGAGCCGCCCATTCGCATCATTGCACCTGGCCGAACATTCCGCAGCGACAGCGACATGACGCACACACCCATGTTCAACCAGATTGAAGGCCTGGTGATCGATGAGGTCACTCACATGGGCCACCTGAAGTGGATATTGACTGAATTCTGCAAGAGCTTCTTCGAGGTGGATGATGTGAAGATGCGGTTTCGCGCCTCGCATTTTCCGTTTACGGAGCCTTCCCTGGAAGTTGACATCAACTGCTCCTGGGAGGGCGGGCAGGTCAAGATCGGACAGGGCAATTCATGGCTGGAAATCTTGGGGGCCGGTATGGTGCATCCCCACGTCATCAAGGCCGGTGGGCTTGATCCAGAAAAATTCCAGGGCTTTGCCTTTGGTATGGGGCTCGACCGCATCACCATGCTCAAGTACGGCATCCCCGATCTACGCGCGTTCTTTGAGGCGGACCTCCGCTGGCTGCGCCATTACGGATTCAAGGCCTTGAATGTGCCGACACTGGCCGGAGGCCTATCATGAAATTCACTCACTCCTGGTTGAAGGATTACCTTGAGACCACGGCAACCCTCGATCAGATCGTCGACGGCCTGGTGGGTGTTGGCCTCGAGGTTGAACAGGTCGAAAACAAATCGAAGATGCTTTCTCCCTTCAAGGTGGCCTATGTGGTTGAGGCCGTCAAGCATCCCAATGCTGACAAGCTGCGCCTTTGCAAGGTGGAAACCGACACCGGGACAATTCAAGTGGTGTGCGGTGCGCCCAACGCGCGCTCCGGCATGAAGGCGATCATTGCGCTGCCGGGCGCCATCATTCCCTTCAGCAGAGAAACGCTCGAGGCCGGCATGATCCGCGGGTCCGAAAGCCAGGGCATGATGTGCTCCGAACGTGAGCTGTTGATCAGCCAGGAACACGACGGCATCATTGAAGTTGCCAGTGAGTGGCCGGTGGGAACCCTTGCGGCCACCGCGCTTGGCCTCGACGACCCCATGATCTATGTAAAGGTCACGGCAAACCGACCGGATGCCCTGGGCGTTTACGGCATCGCACGTGATCTCGCGGCCAAGGGTCTGGGAACGCTGAAACCATTGCAAGCAAAACCGGTGGCGGGCACGTTTGAGTCACCCATCAGGGTGTCGCTGGATTTCAATGGTGACAACACACCCTGCCCGCTGTTCGTGGGACGTTACATCAGGAACGTTCGCAATGGCATGTCGCCGGACTGGATGCAGCGCCGCCTGAAGGCGATTGGACTTCGCCCCATTTCCAAACTGGTGGACATCACCAACTACATTACCTTTGCCTATGGCCGCCCCTTGCACGTGTTTGACGCAGCGAAGGTCAACGGTAACATTCACGTCCGTATGGCGAATGACGGTGAGAGCCTAGTCGCACTTGACGGCAAGAGATACACGCTGAATTCTTCCATGACAGTTATTGCCGATGACCGTGGTGCTGAAGGAATAGCCGGCATCATGGGCGGTGAAGCCTCAGGTTGTTCGGAATCCACGACGGATGTATTCCTTGAAGCCGCTTACTTCGATCCCGTGCGGACTGCTGCAACTGGTCGCAAGCTTGGCATCGTGTCGGACGCGCGCTACCGGTTTGAGCGTGGTGTTGATCCGATTTTTACCCCGGTCGGCGCTGAAATCGCAAGCCGGATGATCCTCGACCTGTGCGGCGGATCGGCATCACATCTGGTTGTCGCCGGCGAAGTCCCCCACAATAACCGCACCTACACCCTGCGCCCTACGCGCGTGAAAGCGCTGGCTGGCGTGGAAATCCCGCCGACCGAGCAAAAACGCATCCTGCAGGCGCTCGGCTTCAGCGTGAACGAAACTGGCCAGGGATTTGTTTGTGCTGTTCCCACTTGGCGGCCGGACGTGCATGGTGAAGCTGACCTCGTGGAAGATGTGATTCGCATTTTTGGCGTTGACAATATTCCGGCTGCTTCGATGGATCGCCCTCATCCCGTCGCCAAACCGGTTCTCAATATCCTTCAAAGACGCATGCTGGCGTCGCGGCGCACCCTCTCAGCCCGGGGCTTCAACGAGGCGGTGACCTGGAGCTTCTTGTCTGAAGAAAACGCACGGCTGTTCGGCGGTGGACAGGCGGAACTTAAACTTGCCAACCCCATCTCGACTGAACTCTCGGACATGCGGCCGTCGCTCCTGCCAAATCTTGTGGCCGCAGTTGCCCGCAATGTGAAACGTGGCTTTGCCGACGTCGCGATCAGTGAAATCGGCCACGCCTACGCGGGTGACAGGCCCACGGACGAAACATTGCGTGCAGCGGGCGTGCGACGCGGTTTTGCCGTTTCACGCTCTTGGCTGGGTGGAGCCCGCCCCGTGGATACGTTTGACGCAAAGGCGGATGTACTGGCCGTACTAGAGGCGACAGGCATACCCCTGAACAGCCTGCAGGTTGTTGCCGGTGGGCCATCTTGGTATCATCCAGGCCGTTCCGGCACCATCCAAATGGGCCCTCAGAACAGGCTCGCGTGGTTTGGCGAACTACATCCTCGCGTACTTGCCGCCCTGGATGTGAAGGGTCCGCTAGCGGCCTTTGAGGCCGTACTCAATGCCATTCCGGCTCCCAAGGCAAAATCCGCAACTCGCGCCGCCCTTGCTGCTTCGGATCTCCTGTGTATTACCCGCGACTTTGCCTTTGTCGTTGGTGACGCCGTGGAGGCGGATAAAGTGGTCAAGGCTGCCAAGGCTGCCGACAAGATACTGGTCACCGACGTCACCGTATTCGACGTGTTCAAGCTGGAAGGGACGAAGAAGTCCTATGCCATCGAAGTGACCCTGCAACCCAGGGACAGGACCTTTACCGACGAGGACATAGACGCCGTATCGCAACGGATCATCGCAGGCGTAACGAAGGCCACCGGCGGCGTGCTGAGAAGCTAAAATTTCTCGGCTGGCGGAGAACCACTGACCATTACCAGGCGTTGTCGCCCAGCGTTGTTGAAGGTTAGGACACTGACAACAACACGTTTCTGCCATTGCGGGTGCAGACACTGAGCAACAGCTTGACGTGGTATGAGTTCCTGCTTACTTTTTTATCAGATGGCCTCTTGCGTGCCAGAACCAATAGCTTTGGCGGCAAATTTGTTTGTATCCATTGAATGAGAGGCAGGCTTCGCAGCATCAGGCGTTTCATCTATCGTCAGGCTCACCCATTGCTGAGGGTCTTCCGTCGACTGTCGCTTGACGAACTGGTATTTGGCCTCATACCAGCGCAACACGCCGTTGTGGCGGTTACCATAACAAAGTCTCTATCGTCAGTTCTTATTGAAAGTACGCCATGGCCTTGGCCGTGCCCATCTCGCACAACGGTGATCAAGAGGGTGCTGGGTGCAAAGCCCGCGGTGCCAAGTTCACGCTTTTTAAGCAGTACAAGGTCTTCGCAATCACCCTTATCTTTGGGGTAGTCCCAGTGTTCGGCCTCGCCATAGTTGCTGGCCGGTAACCGGGATGATCGTGCTGGCGACGTCATTGTTGATCTCATAGAGCATTTTCCAGCGGGCCGTGGACACTGCAGCAGCCGGAGCAGCCACATCGGTGATTTGGCATTCCCACTGACCGGCAGTGCAGAACCTGAGATATACCATGGGAGGAAATGTACTGCCAAATTGGCCTTCATATTTGCCTGCAGAATGTTCAGTGTCATGCGGAACACTGTCCCAGTGAACCGATGCCGTTGCCATTTTGGCAGAGAATGGCGAATTGTCCCAAGGGTTTTCCTCGGTACAGCAAAGTCCAGTAGCGCTGACTACAACAATTGCGAATGCGGCGCACCCGGCCTTGCCCAGCATGCCAGAAGTCCCCAACCCCTGGTTTTTTCCTTGGAATTATCATTGCAAGAAGAACCTTGTTTCCCTCCCACAACCCCAAGCTCTGCATCACCCTAAATGTAATTTGTATAGCTGTAACGAAGTGCATCGTATCGTTGCATTGAAGCTCGCGCGTCAGCGTCAAAATGCCGATGCAACTTGACGAGCTTGAGATTGCAATTACTACTCGGTGTCACGTTTTCATGTGGCGATATTGTCAGCGTTTTCACTCCATCTTACCCAGGATTTTTGCCACGGGCTTGTGAGATGAGTTGTTCCCCTTCAATTGAATGGCACTGCTGATGTCTGCTATCGGCCGGAGGGCATCTGGTGGGAATTGAGATTCCCTGGAAACACGGATGCGCTTAAGGCAGATCTGCCACAAGCCTGAAGCCCAAATGGGTGGGCGGCGTTCCCGTGGCACAGCCACCCAAGCCGGGATTGCGGATGAACACTGAAACAACCGCTTCGTGCTCACCTGCTGCAACGAAGGCAGGGCACTTGCTTGCGCTCTGGCCATTGAAGTCTGCACGGAAGCAGCTCGCGGTCCACTCCCACACGTTCCCGTCCAGATCGGAGATGCCATCCGGTGTTGTGGAGAAGGATCCTCTGGGGCGTACCGGTCCAGTTGGTGTTTTTTCCTGGCCGTAGTCCGCCGCCCAAGCCAGCCTTGGGTCGGTGAAATAGGGCGCTGGCCTCGCCTGAAGAAGGAAACGATCCATTTCCCGCCATTCAGCAAGGGTAGGCAGCCTCAGGCCGCCGCCCGAACGCGCATTGGCCCAGGCGAGGTATTCGCCCACGTCGAGCCAATTGATGCCAGTTATGGGAAACGATTCCCTGCCAGCTGGTATGGCTGGCATGTAGGAGCATCCACCATCCTCATAACACTGGCGCCATGAGGTGGCCGAGACCTCATAGCGGGATACAAGAAGAGTACGGCCGCCATTGCTCTCCATGTGGACAGGAACCATCCCCGCCCTGAAGGAGCCATCCTGGTGAAGGCCCGGCCAGGAGACAGCCAAGCCCGCCAATAAAACTGCAAGGCCCAGACGCAGCACGTTCCTGCTCTCCATTATCCCGTGATGGGTTCAGCTTTTCTGACCTGCATCATCAGGTCATCATTCCATTCGCCATCCACCTTCACATGGGCAGTAGCACCCAGCATGACAGCTTCGATAAGATTATGGTTGACATAGGCATAGATGCCAGGCTGCCGGAATTTGTACATCATGGCGCCCGCTGACCCGCCCCGGATGAACCAGGTTTCGAGTCCGGTTGCGGGAACATCCGCAAAGGAACCCGTCTCCCAGACAAAGTCGCCATGGCCGCCGATGAGGTGGGGCCGAGAATCCCGGTTAGCCTGGGCGTGAATGAACAAGACACTCTCGCCGACCTTGGCCTTGAGTGCGTTTTCACCCGTTAGCGCTCCTGCCTTGCCATTGAAGACGACATGGGTCGGGATAAGCCTGCGCATAACGTCAAGGCTTTCAGCCAGGTCTTCGCCGGCGGTTTCATACTTCTTGTAGGAACCGATGTCGTCACGGGGAATGTAGAAATCCTGTTCGCCAATGTAATAGGCGCGATCATATTTGAGAGAGTTTCCCTTGCCATCCTTGATGCCATCGCGCGGTAGTACCATGACGGCGCCGTTCATGCCATGGACGACATGGTAGGGAATCATCACGTCGCCGGGCGCGCAGTGATAGACAAACACGCCCTGTTTGACGGCTTTCCAGCGCAACACGGTTTGCTCGCCGGGCAGTATCTTCGTCAGCGCACCACCTCCCAACGCACCGGTGGAGGCGTGGAAGTCGATATTATGCTCCATGGCATTGGTGGCAAGGTTCTTGAGGGTTAGCTCAACATAGTCTCCCTCATGCACAACAATCATGGGACCTGGAACACTGCCCTCGTAGGCGAAGGCCCATATCTCGGTTCCGTCATTATCGATAACGATCCTCTTTTCCTCAATTGTGAAGGTAACCTCCACGATCTTGGGCCCGCCTGTTGCCACTTGCTCGTGCTCTGGAAGGAAGGGTGGAGTCACCATTTTCTGTTTCACGCGTGGCAACTTGGAAATATCTATCTTAGCTTCATCGGCAACAGATGGTGCTGCGCCCAAGGTGGCGGCAGCCGTCACGGCTGTTGCAGCAAGCAGGCCACGGCGCGTAAGAAGCGGGCTAATCAGTGTTTTCAGGGTCGACATGTCATGTTCCTTTGAGTTTAACGGGAGAATTTCTGAGCCGGGGCTGCTCTGTTACTGCACCTCAATTACAGTCCACATGCCCGCCATGTAGTGGCCGGCCACGTTGCAATAGAGAAGATACTTGCCGGGCTTCAATTCCAGTGTGAGCGAAGCGGATTTGCTTGGATCGATTTCGGCAACCGAGCCCAAGGTCTGGATGCCCTCGGCATCAACCCTGTTCCTGCTCTGGTCGTAGGGCAGCAACTGATTCTCGTCCGTTATGCGCGAGATAATGACTTCATGCACCAGGTTGCTGGCGAGGTTAGTGACATTGAATTTGACATTGCCGTGCGGCACGGCCTTGGGATTTATGTTGATTCCCATCTTGGCCATCTTCATGTCGGCTTTCATGCCCATCCCCAAACCCATGGATTTTGAGAGGTCGGCTATGCCCACCTTGTCGATCAGGGTCACCTTGACCACCGTCTCAGCTTGGGCTGCTGTAGCCATAAGGGCTGTAAAGACTATCGCTTTGCCCATGTGTTTTCCCAATTTCACGATTGCTTCTCCTTTTTAATATGTATTTTGGATGCATCTTTAACATTGGAAATTTGCTCGGCAATTGATCCAGGTCAAAGTTTAGAAATAACATACAGATTTCTTGCAAACAGAAATTGGTCAGGGTCTGTTTCGCAAGGCCTCGGCGATCCGCACAAAATGGGTCATCAGCATGTTTCGGGTGTGCACATCTGGAACCACGGTCTGCAACGCCTTGTTCATGCAACTTAACCAGGCATCCCGTTCGATGGTTCCAATCTGCAGATGAGCATGCATTTTGCGAACATTGGAATGCCCATTTCTTTCAGCATAGAGCTGAGGTCCACCCAGAAAGCCCGACATGAAGGCAAATTGTGCTTCCCGTGCGTGGGCGATCCCATGCCCCCTGATGTGCATGGCCGCAAGGGGTTCGCCCTCAGGTTCACTTTCCACGAGGTCATAAAATACCTTTACGAGGCGTTCGACACCCGCCTCGCCGCCGATCAGGCGATAGGGGCAGACGTGATTTGAATCAGACATAGTGGAAGCGCTCCGCAAGGCGGCCTCTCTCGCCGCGTACCCGCTTGGGAGGAGTTGAAGAGGTTGAGTGGGCAAGATGCCTACATCTTGGTTTTGAGGAACGCGATCAGATCAGCGCGCTCATCTTCTTTCTTCAGTCCCGCAAAGGCCATCTTGGTCTTGGTCGCTACGGCCTTGGGATTTTCGAGGTAGGTGTTGAGGGTCGCTTCATCCCAAACAGCACCGGTTGCCGCATATTCCTTCATGCTGTCTGAATAGTTGAAGCCCTCAATGGAGGCCACCTTGCGGCCAACCACGCCCACCAGGTAGGGACCTACCTTGTTGGTCTTGTCAGTGACGGAATGACAGGCCATGCACTTCTTGAAAATCTGCTCGCCCTTGACCGCATCGCCGTCCGCCAATGCAGTTGCAGCCATCAGGCCCAAGCCCGGAAGTGTGAAAGTAAGCAGTTTCATGACCTTTATTCCTCCATAATGATGAATGCTACATGGCATTTCCAGCACTGGTTTGCAATAAATCTGAATTTACAAGGGATGTATTTGATGTAGATCAAATACATCTTATGCAAAGTGTATTAATATTGAACTTGGAGATGCGACTTACAAACTACAGCGACTATGCTTTGCGACTTCTCATGTACGCAGCCGTCAGGCATGATACCTCCGTGACTATCATGGAAGTCTCAAAGGCCTATGGCATATCCAAGAACCACCTCATGAAGGTCGCTCATGCATTGGCGCTTGCAGGCTTCCTTGAAACTACAAGGGGCCGCAACGGCGGCCTGCGACTGGCAAAGCTGGCCAAGGATATCAACATTGGGCAGGTAGTGCGGTTCACGGAAGCAGATTCTGCCCTGGTTGAATGCTTTGATCCTGCCACCAACACCTGCGTGATCACGCGCGCCTGCCGATTGAGGCTTGTGCTGCGACAGGCACTCGAGGATTTTTTCAAAAGGCTCGATCGATGCACGCTGGCTGACCTGGTCACTGATCAGCGAAGCGTGCGGGAGTTGCTGATCGCAAAATCTTGATGCCCTGGACCTCGTTAAACCCATCTGAAGACCACAAAACCCCAGAACAACGAGAGCGCAAGGCCACCCCACAATGGCGCCCCGAACAACCCCAGCCATGCCAGAAAGACAAAACAGCTTCCCAACAGAGTGATAAACAGGCGGTCTCCGCGCGTTGTATCGAGGCCAAATATGCCGCGGCGCGGGTCACCGCCCGGAACATAGTATTCCCAAACTCCCATGGCGGCGATTGCGCCAAACACGAACAGGAAGAAGAAAATGGTTGGCCAGGTCCAGGCCATCCACGACAGGAATGTGGTGGGTTCCATGATTTTCTCCTTTTACACACGGCCCAGGGCAAAGCCCTTGGCGATATAGTTGCGCACGAAATAAATGACGATAGCACCTGGAATAATGGTGAGTGAACCTGCCGCGGCAAGCAACCCCAGTTCATACCCAGATGTTGAAGCAGTCTTGGTCATGGCCGCAGAAATGGGCTTGGCAGCAACAGACGTAAGTGTTTTTGCCAGAAGCAACTCCACCCAAGAGAACATGAAACAGAAGAAGCAGGCCACGCCAATGCCGGCCGCAATGGTAGGGATGAAAATCTGGAAGAAGAAACGCGGGAATGAATAGCCGTCCACGAAGGCGGTTTCATCAAGGGCCTTTGGTACGCCAGACATAAAGCCCTCGAGGATCCACACAGCAAGCGGGATGTTGAAAAGCGTGTGTGCCAAGGCAACAGCCCAGGGCGTGTCGAACAACCCAACCTCGGAATAAAGCTGGAAAAAGGGCAATGCGAACACTGCGGGCGGCGCCATGCGGTTTGACAAAAGCCAGAAGAACAGATGCTTGTCGCCAAGAAAACGGTACCGCGAGAAGGCGTAAGCTGCCGGGAGTGCCACCGAAACCGATAGAACCGTGTTGATCAGCACATACTCGATGGAGTTGATGTAGCCATTGTACCAGGAAGGATCGGTGAAAATCTTCACATAACTCGCGACGGTGAACTCATGGGGATAGAGTGAGAAGCCGCCCAAGATCTCATTGGTTGTCTTGAAACTCATGTTGAGCAGCCAATAGATGGGCAACATCAGAAAGATGATGTAGATGACCGGAACGTAGCGCGTCAGGGGCTTCATGAGATTACGCCTCCTCGTTCTTCATCATCAGCGTGTAGAACAGCCATGACACGGCCAGAATGATAATGAAATAAATGATCGACATGGCGGCTGCGGGCCCCAAATCAAATTGGCCAAGGGCTGTCTTCACAAGATCGATGGACAGGAAGGTGGTAGCGCTGCCAGGGCCGCCGCCGGTCAGCACCACGGCCTCTGTGTAAATCATGAAGCTGTCCATAAAGCGCAGCAGCACGGCAATGGTGAGCACATGCTTGAGCTTGGGCAATTGAATGAAGCGAAACACCGCCCATGTGCGGGCGCCATCCACCTTGGCCGCCTGGTAGTAAGCGTCCGGGATCGAAACAAGACCGGCATAGCACAGCAGGGCGACTAGCGACGTCCAGTGCCAGACGTCCATGAGAACAAGCGTGAACCAGGCGGAGATGGGCTGACGGGTATAATTGTAATCAATGCCCAGCGCGTTGATGCCCTTGCCGAGCAGGCCAATATCCGGCAGGGCCATGATGTTCCACATGGCGCCAACCACATTGTAGGGAATGAGAAGCGGCAGTGACATCAGCACAAGGCAAACGGAAACCCATGGTCCCTTGCGCGGCATGGTGAGCGCAATGCCCAGACCAAGCGGAACTTCAATGGCTAGGACGATAGCAGAGAACATGATCTGGCGGAACAGTGCACCATGAAAGCGTTCGGAATGCATGACCTGCTCGAACCAGATCACACCCGACCATGTGAACACATTGTCGCCGAAGGTTTCCTGCACGGAGAAATTCACAACGGTCATAAGTGGAATGAGCGCGTTGAAGGCAACGAGCAGAAAGACTGGCGCTACCAGAAACCAGGCCTTTTGGTTGACAGCCTTGCTGCTCATGTCCTGCCTCCCACCATCCAGCCGTTTTCGTAAACCTGCGTGTGGGTGGCGTCAAAACTGAGGTGTGTCTTGCCTGAGGGGATATCTTCACCTTCCGGCACGAGGAGCTTTATGCTGGAGGTGCCGTTGCGAGTTTCAACGATGCGAAAGCGGCCAGCATCGGCTACTTTCACGATGTCAACTGGGATGCCCTTCTTGGCAAAGGACACAAATTCAGGCCGCACGCCCAGCTCAAGCTTCTGGCTCTTGCCCTTGTAGGATTTGGCGTTGACCGTGGCGATATTCTGCCCAGCAAAGATGGCCTTGCCGGCTTTTACTTCGCAGGGCAGTACATTCATGCCGGGGGAGCCAATAAAGTGGCCTACAAAAGTATGCATGGGGCGCTCGAACAGTTCAATGGGCGTTCCGGTTTGCACGATTTCACCATCCTTCATCACCACCACCTGATCGGCGAAGGTGAGGGCCTCGGTCTGGTCGTGGGTGACATAGATCATGGTGCGCCTTGTGCGTTGGTGAAGTTCCTTCAATTTCGAGCGGAGCTTCCATTTCAAATGCGGATCGATCACGGTGAGAGGCTCGTCGAACATGATCACATTCACATCGGAGCGCACGAGGCCGCGGCCCAGTGATATCTTCTGCTTGCCGTCGGCGGTGAGTCCCGAGGCTCGGTTCTTAAGGGTTTTAGTGAGATCCAGCATGCCGGCGATCTCATGCACGCGCTTGTCGATTTCCACTTCCGCAACGCCCCGGTTACGCAGCGGGAACGCGAGATTGTCATAAACCGTCATGGTGTCGTAGATCACTGGGAACTGAAAGACCTGCGCGATGTTGCGCTCTTCTGGCGTGGCCCGCGACACGTCTCGGCCATCAAACAGGATGCTGCCTTCGGTTGGAATAAGTAGGCCCGAAATCAGGTTGAGCAAGGTGGTCTTGCCACAGCCGGACGGTCCCAGTAGAGCGTAAGCACCACCATCGGCCCAATCCAGCGACATTTTCTTCAATGAATAGTGACTGTCTTCGGTTGGAAAGGGAAGGTAGCTGTGCTTCAGGTTTTTCAGGGTGATCTTGGCCATTACGCGATGAACTCATTGTTGGTGCCAAAGAACAGCGACTGGTCGATGTCGACAAAAAGCTTCGCCGTTTCGCCCACGTCGAAGGGGTGAATACCGTGAGATTGGGAAATCCAGGTCTGGCCGTCAATGTCGCAGTGGATAATGCTCTCGGAGCCCGAAAGCTCGGTGACCAAGACTCTGCCTTTGATTGCGCCGACCGCTTTGCCATGGCCCTCCGTTGCGATGTTGTGGGGCCTTATGCCGATCGTGTAGTCTCCATCGGGCAAGGTTTTTTCGGCGCGGCCTGCAGGCCATTTGATCGAGTTAAAAATGACAATTTCCGTGCCGCGCTTTGTGATCTTTGCCGTATTCATGGGTGGCTCGGAAAATACTTGTGCCGAAATCAGATTGGAAGGTTTGCGGTAAACACCCGCTGTCGGACCAAACTGCGTGATGCGACCTTCATGCATAGTTGCCGTATTGCCGCCAAACAAGAGGGCTTCTGATGGCTCGGTTGTGGCATACACCACAATAGCGTCGCGGCCGGCAAAGAGCTTGGGTAATTCTTCACGCAACTCCTCGCGCAGTTTGTAATCGAGATTGGCAAGTGGCTCATCAAGCAAGATAATATCGCTGTCCTTCACCATGGCGCGGGCTATGGCAGTGCGCTGCTGCTGGCCGCCGGAAAGTTCTGATGGCTTTCGTTGCAGCATGGTAGTAAGGCGTAGGAGATCAGCCGCCTTGTTCACACGAACATCAATTTCGGCGGCATCCATGCCGGCCACGCGCAAGGGCGAGGCAATATTGTCGTAAACAGTGAAATTCGGATAGTTGATAAACTGCTGGTAGACCACGGACACATTGCGCTTCTGTACGGGAAGCTTCGTGATATTCTTGCCCTTGAACCAGATTTCGCCGGATGTGGGCTTCTGGATGCCTGCAATGAGTTGCATCAGAGTGGTTTTGCCAGCCAATGTGGTACCAAGCAAAACATTGAATGAGCCGTTTTCAAACGTGACGCTGGTGTCATGGATATGGATATCTGCGCCAACGCGCTGGGAGATGTCCTTGAGTTCAAGAGCCATTGCGTGTTCGCTGCCCACCACTTACTTCTTAACGTTTTGCATAGTTTACCGGGATGCATCAAAGATGCACCCCGGTTTACCTGGAGGAACTTTCGTTGTCTTACTGGGATGTCCAGCGTTTGATCAACTCGTCATAGGCAATGGTTTCGCCAGGTGGCTTTTCATTGTCTAGCTTGGCCCATGGTGCATGGTCCTTGCTCAACCAGGCCGACGCATCCTTGGGCTCGTTCAAACGTGGTCCGCAGTCATGGTAAGTATGGTTGGCCTTGTCGGCCGCTTCCATGCGCCCCATTACTGTGTCCATCTGTTCTGCCAAGCGGTCCATGGCCTGTTGGGCCGTGAATGCACCGGAGTTGATGTCACCAATGTTTTCCCAGAAGAGCTGGGCTAGCTTCGGATAATCTGGCACGTTCACGCCGGTTGGCGACCATGCCACGCGGTCTGGCGAGCGGTAGAACTCGATGAGGCCGCCAAGTGATGGCGCACGGTCCGTGAAGGATTGGTGACGCACCGTGGAATCGCGGATGAAGGTAAGACCAACCTGGCTCTTCTTCACGTCAACAGTTTTTGAGTCCACGAACTGAGCATAGAGCCAAGCGGCCTTGCGGGCCTCAAGCGGGGTTGAGTTGAACAGGGTCCATGAGCCCACGTCCTGATAGCCGCGTTGCGAGCCATCTTTCCAATAGGGGCCATGGGGAGACGGTGCCATGCGCCAGAGCGGTTTTCCGGTATCGTCAACCGTGTTGTTGCCATCCTTCTTTGGTGCAACCATCGATGCCGTGAAGGCCGTGTACCAGAAGATCTGCTGGGCCACATTGCCTTGGCTGAGTGCTGGCAAGGACTGGTAGAAGTCCATGTCGGCAGCACTTGGAGGCGCATATTTACGTAGCCATTCATCCCACTTGGACACAGCGTAAACGGCAGCGGGGCTATTGGTACCGCCACCCCTTGTCACAGAGGCACCTGACGGATTGCAGCTGTCCTTCTCCATGCGAATGCCCCACTCGTCAACGGGACGTCCGTTTGGCTGGCCAACATCGGCTTCACCGGCCATCGAGAGCCAAGCGTCGGTCATGCGCCAACCAAGATCGGGAGCGCGCTTTCCGTAATCCATGTGGCCGTAGACTTTGACGCCATCGATTTCCTTCACATCATTGGTGAAGAAGTCGGCGATGTCTTCATAGGCTGACCAGTTCACGGGTACACCCAGTTCGTAGCCATACTTGGCCTTGAATTTCTCCTTGAGTTCTGGGCGTGCAAACCAATCGGCGCGGAACCAGTAGAGGTTGGCGAATTGCTGGTCAGGCAGCTGCCACAACTTGCCGTCGGGCCCGGTCGTGAATTTCAGGCCCATGAAATCGTTGAGGTCGAGGCCCGGATTGGTCACATCCTTGCCCTCACCAGCCATCCAGTCGGTCAGGTTGATGGCCGACTGCAGGCGCGAATGCGTACCGATCAGATCGGAGTCATTGATGTAGCCATCATACAGATTGCGGTTGGTTTGCATCTGGGTCTGTACGGCTTGTACAACTTCGCCTTCACCCAAAATCTGGTGGTTTACCTTGATGCCAGTGATTTCAAAGAACGCTTTTGTCAGCACTTCGGACTCGTAGGTGTGGGTCGGAATTGATTCCGACAGCACGTTGATTTCCATGCCCTTGAAAGGCTCAGCAGCCTTAATGAACCACTGCATTTCCTTCATCTGCTCTTCTTTAGAAAGCGTAGATGGTTGGAATTCAGAGTCGATCCATTTGGTGGCGGCTGCTTCATCTGCAAAGCTCGGGCTGGCAAACGCAAAGAGCGTCAATGCTGCCACCGTCGCTAGAAGCTTCGTCTTCATTCGTGAATCCTCCCAATACATTTTTGATACCTTTGTTGGTATCTTTCTTAACACTCAAACGAATAAAAACGAAAGTCAACAAGAAAAATGTCGAAACAATTGTGCACTGCAACGAAAAGCACTGCGTTGCAGTATTGCCAATAACGAAAAAAAGTGAAAGTGTGGGCCTTTCATAATGG